>Ga0134124_10000043_pt1 | contig 148049 bp, 135 predicted proteins | sample KB304_FD_96880 | JGI IMG/M metagenome (GOLD analysis project Ga0134124, IMG submission 96880) | Terrestrial soil microbial communities without Nitrogen fertilizer from Kellogg Biological Station, Michigan, USA - KB3-0-4 | ecosystem: Environmental > Terrestrial > Soil > Unclassified ...
CGACGTCATCGCCAAGCTCGCCGTTGCGCTCGACAGGACGCTGGAAGAGCCGGCCACCGCGGAGAAGCTCGCCAAGCTCGGCGGCACGGTGCCGCCGAAAGCCGAACGAGGGCCCGACCACCTGCGCAAGACGGTCGCAACCGACGTGCCGCGCTGGACGCCGATCCTGAAAGAAGCGGCCGCAACGACCAAGGCGAACTGAACGCCGGCCGCGGAGGCTGACTTTTGGGCGACCTCCGGAACTGGCGACGAAACGAATCGGCCAGTCGCGAGTTCCTTATGCATGCGCGATTTGGCCCGCTACGCACCGGAGGATGGCGGCTGGTCAGAGATGGATCTGGCCGACCTGACGGTCAATCTCGAGTGCGGCTCCTCCATCGAGGAGGCGCTGCATATCCTCTATCGTGCGGCGACGCCGGACGAACTCGTCGCCAAGGCGACCGAGCTCGGTCTCCTGCACTAGACCTTCGGCGCCGCAAAGAACGCGCGCAAGGCGTCGGTCGTCTCTTTCGGCGCTTCTTCCGACAGATAATGCCCGCACGGCAGCGCCTGCGCGTCCACGATATTGGCCGCGTAAGCCTTCCAGATATCGGCCGGCCCGGGATTGTGGTTGCGGCCGACGCCGCCAGTGGCGCCCCACAGCAGCAGCACGGGACATTCGATCTTGCGGCCGGCCATGACGTCCGCCTCGTCATGCTCGAGGTCGACACCAGCACCAGCACGATAGTCCTCGCAGATGGCGTGGATCGTCTCCGGATTGCGGAAGCAGCGCTTGTATTCGGCGAGCGCGGCCGGATCGAAGAACGACAGGCCCTGCTTGGTCTTGGCGAGCTTCTTTTCGATGAACCAGTCCGGGTCGAAGCCCATCATCTTCTCGGGCAGCGGCTCCGGCTGAATGTTGAAGAACCAGTGCCAGGAGAAGGTCGCCCACTGCTTGTTGATGTGGCTGTACAGGTAGTGCTGCGGGATGATGTCGAGGATCGCCGCCCGGGTCACCTTGTGCGGGTGGTCGAGGCACATGCGGTGCAGCACGCGGGCGCCGCGATCATGACCCGCCGTCATGAACCGGTCGTAGCCGAGGGCTGCCATCACCTCGACCTGGTCCTGCGCCATGGCGCGGAAGGAGTAGCCGGCATGGTCCGGGCCGCCGGGCGGCTTCTCGGAATCGCCGTAACCGCGCAGGTCGGTGAGGACGACGGTGAAGTCCTTGGCCAGCGCCGGGGCCACTTTCAGCCAGGACAGGTGGTTGAACGGGTTGCCATGCATCATCAGGAGCGGCGGCCCGCTCCCCCCGGTTACGGTGACGATCCGTGCCCCCGAGGTCTTGATTTCGGTCTTCTTGAACCCGTTGAGCATGGCCTGTCCTTTGCCGGGGCGAGGGAACGACCGCTAATACCGCAAAATTAGGCAAAAAACCTCATTCCGGCGGGCATTTAACGGAAGTCGGCTTGCCCCGGGACGCCGGAACAGGGCATTTTACGGTCCTCCCCGCCCTCTGGCCGGGTGGGGGAAATGTTGGCCTATCCTTTGAACCTGCCCCCCGCCCCGAGCGACCAACTTACGAGCCGATAGACCCTGCCGATGCAAACGACTTCGGATGAGGTTTTGATCACAAGGATCGCAGGCGGCGATCGGCTCGCGATGCAGGTGTTGTTCGCCAGGCATCACGTGCGGGTCTACCGCTTCGTGCTGAGGCTGGTGCGCAACGAGGCAACGGCCGAGGATCTGATCAGCGAGGTGTTCCTCGACATCTGGCGACAAGCCGGGAAGTTCGAGGGACGGTCGGCCGTCTCAACCTGGATGCTGAGCATCGCGCGGTTCAAGGCCCTGTCGGCGTTACGTAAACGTCCGGACGAGGAATTGGACGACGAGATGGCGGAGCGGATCGAGGATCATTCGGACGATCCGGAAACCTCTCTCGCCAAGAAGGACAAAGGCGCGGCGTTGCGGCAATGCCTCTCCGCGCTGTCGGCCGAGCACCGGGAGATCATCGACCTCGTGTACTACCACGAGAAATCGGTGGAAGAAGCCGCCCAGATCGTCGGCATCCCGGAAGCGACCGTGAAGACGCGCATGTTCTACGCGCGCAAGAAACTCTCCGAGCTCCTGAAGGAGCAAGGAATTGATCGAGGTTGGCCATGACGACGAACAACAAGAACAGCGACATCGAGGAACTGCTGCCGTGGCACGCGGCCGGCACCCTGAGCCGTCGCGATGCTCAGCGCGTCGAGGATGCGCTGGCGAAGGATCCCGAGCTTGCCCGCCGTTTCTCGCTGGTGCGAGAAGAACTGGGCGAGACCATCCATCTCAACGAATCCCTCGGCGCGCCCTCCTCGCGCGTGCTTGAGCAGCTCTTCGCCAAGATCGAAGCCGAGCCGGCGCGCAAGCCCGCGGTGTCGTTCAATTTCGCCACCCGTGTCGGCGAGTTTTTCGCGAGTTTCACCCCGCGCACCCTGGCTTATGCGAGCGGCGCGGCGATGCTCGCCATCGTGCTGCAGGCCGGCATCATCGCCGGTGTGATGATGAAGGAGACCGGCGGCGGCTACGAGACCGCTTCGGCGCCGATCAACCCGCCGGCAGGCGAAGCCGCCTTCACGCTCATCCGCTTCGCGCCGCAGGCGACGCAGGACGACGTCACCAAATTCCTCGACGCCAACAAGTTCTCGATCGCGGCGGGCCCGATGGCCGGCGGCCTCTACAAGGTGCGCGTGGGCATGATCGGAATTCCGAAAGCCGAGCTCGGCGCGCTGGTGAAAAAGCTGCAGACCGACAAGACGGTCAACTTCATCGCAGTCAGCGAGTAAGCCATGCGCCGCAAGGCCGCCCTCACTTGTGTCGCCGCGCTGGCGGGACTGACGTTGCTGGCGAGCGAAGCGGCGGTCGCGCAAAAAATGTCGACCCGTGGCGGCAACATGAGTGTCGGCACGGCGCCACCGCGCACCGGTGGCGGTCGCGGCGGCGGTGGCTTCAATGGCGGTGGCCGCGGCGCCTGGGGCATGCCCGGCGTCGTGCTCGGCGTGCCGCGCGACTACGGCCCGAGACCAGGCGTTTATTACGACGATGACATGATCGACGACGGTCCGCGCGGCCGTCCGCCGCAGCGCGCCGCCAGCGGCCGCCCAAGCGGCGCACCGCCCGCCGGCGAACGCCGCATGGTCCCGGATGAGGTCGTGCTCGAGATCGGCAATGCCACGAGCCCGCAGACCATCGATGCGCTGCAGCGCCGTTTCAATTTGCAGCGGCTGGAGCAGCAGCGCGTCCAGCTCACCGGCACGACCTTCTATCGCTGGCGCATTCCCGACCGCCGCTCGGTGACGAACGTCGTGCGCGCGCTGGAAAGCGAGCGCACCATCGCCTCGGCGCAGCCGAATTATCTGTTCACGTTGCAGGAAGACGCCGCATCTGCTGCCAAGGTCGAAGGCGACCCGGCGCAGTACGAACTCGCCAAGCTCAAGCTGCCGCAGGCGCATGCGCTGGCGACCGGCGACCGCATCCGCGTGGCGGTGATCGATTCCGCAATCGATGCGACACATCCAGAGATCGCCGGCTCCGTCGTGCAAAGCTTCGATGCGCTCGCCAAGCCGGCCGCCCCACATAAGCACGGCACCTCCATCGCCGGTGCGATAGCCGCGCACGGCCGGCTGATGGGCGCGGCGCCGCGCGCACAGATTCTCGCCATCCGCGCCTTCGATCCGAAGGACGCCGGCGCGCAGGGCACCACGTTCGCCATCCTCAAGGGGCTCGACTGGGCGGCCGCGAACGGCGCGCGCGTCATCAACATGAGCTTCGCCGGGCCGAGCGATCCGGCCATGCGCCGCAGCCTCGAAGCCGCGCGCAAGAAGGGCATCGTGCTGGTGGCAGCCGCCGGCAATGCCGGCGCCAAGTCGCCGCCGCTTTATCCTGCGGCCGACGCCAATGTGATCGCTGTGAGCGCGACCGACGCCGACGACAAGATTTTCGAGTCGTCAAATCGCGGCAGCCATATCGCCATTTCCGCGCCGGGCGTGCAGCTTTTGGTGCCGATCCCGGACAACGGCTACGAGCTGTCTTCCGGCACGTCGCTTTCATCGGCTGAAATCAGCGGCATCGTAGCGCTGATGCTGGAGCGCAACGGCGCCCTGACGCCGGATAAAGTGCGCACCATTTTGCGCGCCACTGCACGCGATCTCGGCCCCAAGGGTCCGGACCCGACATTCGGCGCCGGCCTCGCCGACGCCTATGCGGCGGTCAGCACGGAACCGGCTCCGGCAATGGCAGCGTCCCCGCAGCCGCCGATCGAGCGCGTGAGCACCGGCGCACGTTAACGCGCGGCCGGCCGCCCCACTTGCGGCGAACGCTCAAAAACGCCATGTCTCCCCGGTCTATTTTCCGGAGCTTGAATGACCGCGACCGAACGGCTGGACATGGTGCCCCTGCGCGTGACGCGCAACGACCCGATTGCCGAGGGCATCCATCTCATCGAATTCCGCGACGCCGAGGGGAAAGAGCTGCCGCAGTTCTCGGCCGGTGCTCACATCACCATCCGAGTGCCGAACGGCATGTTGCGCAAATATTCGCTGTGCAACGACCCGTCCGAGCGCGACCGCTATCAGGTGGCGGTGAAGCGCGAAGTCTCAGGGCGCGGCGGCTCCTCGACACTGATCGATCGCACCAAGCCGGGCGACGATCTCTACATCGCGCCGCCGGTGAACGATTTCGCGCTGCCGCAGCGGGCGCAGGATTTTCTGTTCATCGCCGGCGGCATCGGCATCACGCCGATCATGGCCATGATCCGGCAGGTGCGGAAGGAAGGCAAACGCTTCCGGCTCTACTACTGCACGCGCTCGCCGGAGACGACCGCCTTCTTCGATGAGCTGAGCAAGCCCGAATACAAAGACATGGTCGTGATCCATCACGACCACGGCGATCCGACCTGCTCGCTCGACCTCAAGCCGGTGCTGGCCGAACGCAAGAACCGCGAGCATCTCTATTGCTGCGGTCCGCGTCCGCTGATGGAGTCCGTGCGCGCGATGACCGACCATTGGTCGTCGACCGCGGTGCACTTCGAGGCCTTCAGTGAGGCCGACATCCACAAGGCCACCGACCGGGCGTTCAAAATTCGCCTCGCCAAGAGCGGCAAGACGCTGGAAGTGCCGGCCGACAAGACCATCATGGAAGTGATGCGCGAGCACGGCTACGAGGTGCCGAGCTCCTGCGAGACCGGCACCTGCGGCACCTGCCGCACCAAGATGCTGGCGGGCGAGGCGGACCATCGCGACCTTTTCCTCGCCGAGCACGACAAGGCCAACACCATCATGATCTGCGTCTCGCGCGCCAAAGGCGACGAGATCACCATCGACCGGTAGCGGTCGCGTCAGTCATTGCGAGCGAAAGCGAAGCAATCTAGCTCTGTGATGAAAGTTCTGGATTGCTTCGTCGACCCTTCGGGTCTCCTCGCAATGACGCCAAAAGCAGCTTTTATTTCTGGATCGACCTTAAATACGCCACCGCGTCGCGGGCATCTTCCTCGGTGAATTTCACCTCCGGCATGGCCGGATGCGTCGAGGAAATGCCGCGCTCGAGCTTGCGTTCGAAGCCGTCGAGGTTGAGCTCGCGGCCGAGCGTGCGGAACGGCGGCGCGCCGCGCTTGATATCGGTGCGCCCGATCGCGTGGCACTGGCCGCAGAACTCCCGCAGCAATTGGCGGCCGTGCCGCAGCGGTCCGCGGTCCTGTGCCGACGCTGCCGCCGAGATCAGCAGACAGGCGACCACCAGGAAGAGGATGCGCAATTGATGTGTCATTGCGCTTAGTTTAGTCGCAGCGGAGCCGAAGCGCCACCGCGATGCCCGCTCACGCGACCTTTCGCTGAGCGCGCTGTCGCCCTGCATCGCCGTCAGTCGCCTCCGCGACCTTGAAATAGGCGACGCGCTCGTCCATCGCCTTGGCCTGATGCTCCAGCGTCTTGGCGGTGGCCGCGTTCTCCTCGACCAGAGCCGAGTTCTGCTGCGTCACCTCGTCCATCTGCGTCAGCGCCTTGTTCACCTGCTCGATGCCGCTCGACTGCTCGGCGCTGGCATTGGCGATGTCGGAAACGATCGTGACCACTTGTTTGATCGAGTCGACGATCTCGGTGAGCGCCGTGCCGGCCTTGTTGACCAGACCGACGCCGTCCTTCACCTGATCGTTCGAGTTGGTGATCAGGTCCTTGATGTCTTTGGCGGCCTGCGAGGACCGTTGCGCCAGCGAGCGCACTTCCGACGCAACCACAGCGAAGCCGCGGCCGGCTTCGCCGGCCCGTGCGGCTTCCACCGCCGCATTGAGCGCTAGCAAGTTCGTCTGCCGCGCGATTTCGTCGATGACGCCGATGATGTCGGATATCTTGCGCGAGGAGTCCTCGATTTTGGCCATGGCGTCGACCGCCTGCGCGGCCACGCGTCCGCCGCGATTGGCGACCTCTTGCGTGCTCGCAGCCGAGGCGCTCGCCACCTTCGCGCTTTCCGCGTTCTTTTTCACCGTCGAAGAAATCTGTTGCATGGAGGCCGAGGTCTCTTCCAGGCTCGCCGCCTGCTCCTCGGTGCGCTGCGACAGATCGGTGGTGCTGGTGGAGATTTCCGCCGACGCGTTGGTGACTTCGCGCGCGGCCGCGGTCAGCGAACGGATCGTATCCTCCAACTCGTTCATGGTCGCGTTGTAGTCGTCGCGCAGTTCCTTGTAGGCGTCCGGGAATGCGACGGTCAGCCGGTAGCTCAGTTCGCCCGCCGAAAGCTTGCGCAATCCGACGGCAAGCGCCTGTACCGCCTGGGTTTGCTCTTCCGCGACCTTGGCGCGCTCTTGCGCAACGAGGGCCTGCGCTTCCGCTTCGGCGCGCGCCACCTGGGCCTGACGGTCGGCTTCGGTCTGCTGGCGTTGCATCGCGGCGGCAGCCTCAGCACGCGCCTTCTCGTCGGCGAGCACCTTGAAGCGTTCTACCGCGTTGGCGACGTCGCCGATCTCGTCTTTGCGTTCGAGCCCGGGCAACACCACGCTGAAATCGCCGGCTGCGACTTTCAGCATCGCCTGCTGGATGTGACGCAACGGACCGGTGACGCGGCGCGACACGACAGCCATCATGCCGATGGCAAGGCCGACGGCCACTGCCAGCAGGGCAATCTCGAGCCACAGCTTCTGGAGCGCCGAGGAATATTGCTCGGCGGCATAGTCTTTCGCGGTCTGCAGCGCGGACTCCGCAACGCCCAATAAGGTCAGGAGCTTGGGCACCGAATGAGTCGACCAGTCGGAGGCCTTGATAGAGGTCGTCTCCCCGGATAGCAGCGCGTTGATAGTCGAGCTTTTGAGGTCCAAAAAGTCCTTGCCGAAATATTCCTTGCGCGATTTCTCCATGGCCGTGCCGAAGTGAGTCGGCAGGGTCAAACGCCCGGCGGTCTCGGCCAGTATCGACCAGGCGAGTTCGATGCGGGCATCGTTTGCCACGTATTTCAGATGCAAGTCGCGTGTGAACGGTTTGCCGCCGATACCGTTGGTAATCATGACGGCGTTGTCGCCGGCAGCGTTGCGCGCGATCCAGGCCAGCTCTTTGATGTCCATAAGTTGGTCGACGAATGAATCCGACAGCTGAATCGACTTGTTCAGGCTTGCCGAGATTTTTTCGAGCAATTGCAGCATCGCGCCGGTGTCGTCGAAATACTGCTGTGCCAACCCGGGCGGGCGCTCGGCCTTCGGCTTCAGCAGCGCTGTCGTGGACTCTTTATGCAGCACCTCCAGCCGCTTGATTGCGGCGTCGAGCGCAGCATAGGACGCCGCCTGTTCGGCGAAATCGGCCGTGGCCAATTTCCCCAGCGACGTTTTCAGCGCCGGCACGTCGGCCTCGCGCAGCGCCTTGAGGGCGGGCGAAACCTCGGTGAACTTTTTATCGGTATTCAAATCGCGGGTGGAATAGGAGCGGTCGACACGCAGGTTATGCAGCGCAGTGAAGATGTCGGCAGATATTTCGGCAGCCACCGAAATGCGCTTGGCCATGGCCAAGCGGCTCCATGAATTCCACGCGCCGAGTGCGACCATGATAGTCACGGCCAGCGCCATGACCAGGATCACCGATTTCAGCAGCGTATTGACCGAGAGCTTGTTGAACATCTAACTACCACCGTTGAATTGGGATCGGCGGCATTCGCCGACCTGCGCGTCGACGCCGTCTAGAATTCCTTCCAGTCCGGGTCCTGTTTCATTGCTGTAGCGAGAGCCGTGTGCATGCGGCCGACGGGACCGCCGGCCGTGGCCTTCGGTCGCTGGGCCGCCGGAGATTGCTTCATGGCAACCGGCGGCTTGCCGCGAGACGGCGCCTGCTGCGGCGCGCGGACGGCGGCAACGACGTCGCTGCCGGCGGCAAGCTTGAAGAAGGCGACGCGCTCGTCCATCGCCTTGGCCTGGTGCTCCAGCGTTTTGGCAGTGGCAGCGTTCTCCTCGACCAGCGCCGAGTTCTGCTGCGTCGCCTCGTCCATCTGCGTCAGCGCCTTGTTCACCTGCTCGATGCCGGTCGACTGTTCGGCGCTGGCGGTGGCGATATCGGAGACGATGCCAACGACCGAGTTGATCGACGCGACGATTTCGGTCAGCGCAGTGCCGGCCTTGTTGACCAGGTCGACGCCGCCCTTCACCTCGCTGTTGGAGTTGGTGATCAGGTCCTTGATGTCCTTGGCGGCCTGCGACGAGCGCTGCGCCAGACTGCGGACCTCGGATGCCACCACCGCGAAGCCGCGGCCGGCCTCGCCGGCGCGTGCGGCCTCGACCGCCGCGTTGAGCGCCAGCAGGTTGGTCTGCCGCGCGATCTCGTCGATGACGCCGATGATGTCGGAGATCTTGCGCGAGGAGTCCTCGATCTTGGCCATGGCGTCGACCGCCTGCGCCACCACCTTGCCGCCATGATTGGCGACCTGCTGCGTGCTCGCGGCCGAATTGCTCGCGGCCTGCGCGTTCTCGGCGTTTTTCTTCACCGTCGATGAAATCTGTTCCATCGAGGCGGTGGTTTCTTCCAGGCTCGCCGCCTGCTCCTCGGTGCGTTGCGACAGGTCGGTTGTGCTGGTGGAGATTTCCGCCGACGCGTTGGTGACTTCGCGCGCGGCCGCCTTGATCTCGCCGATGGTGGCGCCGATCCGCTCGGCGGTCGCATTGGCGTTGTTCTTCAGCTCGGCGAAGTTGCCCTCGTAGTGCGCCGTGATGCGGCGGGTCATATCGCCGTCGGCGAGCGCAACGAGCATCTGCGTCAGGTCTTCGAGCGCCTTGGCGACATTCTCGCACAGCGAGTTGATGGCGGTGCCGACGTTGAGCACCATGCCGCTCTTGCCGGCAAGATCGACGCGCTGCGAGAAATCGCCGGCCACCGCGGCCTGAACGATACCGCCGACGGCGGTTTCGAACTCGTGCGCCATCTTCTGCAGCACGGCCTGGCGTTCGGCTTCCGAGCGGGCCTCGTTGGCCTTCTGCTCGGCTTCCATCGCTTCGACGCGCAGCAGGTTCTCCTTGAAGGCCTGTGCCGCGCGCGCGTTGTCGCCGATTTCGTCGCCGCGATCGGTGAAGGGAATCTCGATTGTTTTGTCGCCGTCGGCGAGTTGCTTCAACACGCCCGACATGCGGCCGAGCGGCTTGGCGATGCCGCGGCCGATGAAGAAGGCGCAAGCGAGACCGATGGCCAGCGCCACCGCGGCCACTGCGGCGGAGACCATGACCGCCCAGTTGATCGTGTTGAGGGTTTGATCGCCGATCTCATCGAGGGCTTTCATTTCGGCGCTGCTGAGCGCCTTCATCTGGTCGGTCAGTTTCGTCGCGATCACGGTGGCCATATTTTCGATGACGCTGTTACGCGTATTGGTTATCGAAATCGTGGCCGCGATGCCCGGTACATACTGCTCGGACAGTGCCATTAGCTCTTTCGTGCGCGCCCTGTTTTGGTCGCCCGTGGCAGCGCCGTCCACGTTCACGAGCAGCGTCGGAACCTTATCGATGCTCTCGCGCGCAGCCTTCGCAATATTCGGAAGCGGATTGAGGAAATAGACATTGATATTGAGACGCGCAGCCATCAAAGCTTCTTGCGCCATTCCCGCATAGGCAGCGGCATAAACGTCGTCGCTGCTCACGCTGGACTGAATGATTTCGGACAAGAGCTGCTGCATGCGAGCGCCCATTGGGCGGTTCGTAGAATCTATTTTTGCCTGCTCCGCCTTCGCCTTCACAACCTCATCGAAGCCTGCGACGTAGCGCTGGAAGGTCTCTTCCGCCTCGCCCAACATCTTGCGGCGTTCGTCGGTGACGATCAGCTTCTTGGCTTCCGCGATGTCGTCCGTGACCTTCTGTTGCAGCTCGCGAAACTGCTTCAGTGCATCCGCCGACCCGGTCTGAGCGTAAGTCACGACATTACGACTCATATGCGCGAAGTTGCTTTCTACCATCCACACGCGTTCAAAGCTGTCCGCCACCGTGGTGAACACCCTGGTGTTGCGTTCGCTGGTCTTGAAGCCGAGATAGCTGACGCCGGCCACGATCCCGAGCAGTACCAGGATGCTGGCGAATCCGACGGTGACGCGGGTGCCGACCTTGAGACGTGAGCCGAGGTTGCGAAGCGAAAGCATGGGACCTATCCGATCAATAAGTGTTGAATCAGTTGGCCGAGGCCGACGCGGCGTCGACCTCTTGCACCGACAGAAGATTGGGCAGATCGATGAGCGCGATCATGGTGTCGTCGAGCGTCACCAGGCCGGACAGGAAGTCCGTGGTATCGCCCTGCGTCGTGCGCGGCACCGCTTGAATTTGCGCAGCATCGACGGAGACGATATCCAGCACGCGGTCGCCGATGAGGCCGACCTGGCGCCCTTCGATCTGCACGATGATGACGATGTGCAACGGCGTGGTCTCGGTTAGGCCTTCGCCGAAACGGCAGCGCAGGTCGACGATCGGCACAATGGCGCCGCGCAGGTTGAGCACCCCGCGCACGTAGTCGGGCTGCTTCGGCAGATGCGTGATGTCCGACCAGCCCTTGATCTCCCGCACGGCCATGATATCGACGCCGTATTGATCGTTGCCGATGGCGAAGCTGATGAACTGAATCTGTGCGGCGGCGTCATGCGCGACATCGCCGCTCCAGTTGCTGGGGTTGATGGCTTTGGCGATGGCAGCCGGGGACGCGGCGATCTGGCTCATACTGCAACTCGCGACTGAGAATGACGCGAGGTCGATCAAGCGCCGCGCGGCGACTGGCGTTCGAAATGACGGCCATAACGAACGGTCACGCTCGCAAAATACCTATGAGCGATGTTGAATTGATTGAGTTCCTGGACGATCCATTTTGACAACGCACGACAACAAAGTGGATTAAGTAGTCGGACCTCGGCGCGCATTAACCGTGCGGTCTATCCTGGCGACGCAACGACGCTGCGGGCTGGCCGGTTTTGATGAAAAAGCCTGTCAATATTGAAATTGGCGGCAGCGAGTTGAGGCGAAACACACATTCATCATTTACTATTTTTGCGACGGCGGAATGCCGCACCTGCGGTCCCGCCGTGTCCGAAGGTCGCGTGCTCAAGAGCGGACCTGCGGTATAGTGGCGCGCTTCGACAGGAGACGCCGCCGGATGACTACGCCACCATTGAATACCGCCCCGCCCTCCTTCCGGCTGGACGACAGATTGATCGTGGTGACCGGCTCCGCCGAAGGCATCGGCCGCGCCTTCGCCGAGGGCTTTGCGCAGTCCGGCGCGCATGTCGTGCTGGCAAGCCGCCGGCGCGAGAAACTCGAAGAAGTGCAGCAAGCGATTACCACGCGCGGCGGGCGCGCCGACGTGGTGCAAACCGACCTTACGCGGCTAGCTGACATCGCCGCGCTGGGGGCCGTCGTGCGCAAGCTGGCGCAAGGCAACGAGCGGCGCATCGTGCTGGTGAACAATGCCGGCTACGGCTTCACCAAGGCGGCAATCGAGGTGACGGAAGCCGACTGGAACAGCGTGTTCGACGTGCACGTCAAAGGCGCGTTCTTCTGCGCACAGCAGCTTGCGCCGCTGATGATCGAACGCGGCTACGGCAAGATCATCAACATGAGCTCGACCTGGTCGGCGTTGACCGATGTCGGCAAGAGCGCCTATTGCGCGGCCAAGGCCGCTGTTTCGCATCTGACCGCGCAGCTCGCGACCGAGTGGGCTTCGGCCGGCATCCGCGTCAACGCCATCGCGCCGGGCACCACCATGACCGAGTTCGTGCAGAAAGCGGCAGCCGCTAATCCGGCGCGCTACGAGAAGCTGCTCGGCAAGATCAAGCTCGGCCGCTACGAAACGCCGGCCGATTTGCTCGGCGCCGCCATCTTCCTTGCCAGCGGCGCCTCCGACTTCGTCACCGGCCAGACGCTCTACGTCGACGGCGGCGTGACCTGCTGAGCAATTTGCATCGAAGCATCGTCGCGCGCACGGCTGGACTCCCTCTCCCCTGGGGGGAGAGGGTTGGGGTGAGGGGGCAAGTGAGGATCGATAAGCTGTAACCCCTCACCCGGATTGCTTCGCAATCCGACCTCTCCCCATGGGAGAGGTGAAGAAAGTTATTCCTGCTGAATGCCGGCGGCCTTGATCACGTCCCGCCACTTGTCCAGATCGCGCTGGATCAGGTCGCGGAATTTGTCGGCTGGCAACAGCATCACGGAGAGCTGCTGATCGGTGAATTGCTTGGCGATGGCCGGATCGGTCATCACCGCCGTCGTTTCCTTGGTCAGGCGGTCGACAATCGATTGCGGGGTTCCGAGCGGCACGATGATGCCGACCCACGGCGCCATGTCGAAGCCGGGGATGGTCTCGGAGATCGCCGGCACGTCGGGCAGCTCCGGCATGCGCTTGGGTTCGGCGACCGCCAGCGCACGCAGCTTGCCCGCCTGCGTGTGCGGCATCAGCGTCGACACGTTGTTCCAGCCGGCCTGCACTTCGCCGCCGATCATGCCCATGGCGGACGGCCCGGTGCCCTTGTAGGGCACGTGCGTCAGCTTGATGCCGGCCTTGAGCGCGAACAGCTCCATCTCGAGATGGCTGAAATTGCCGACGCCGGCCGAAGCATAGGCGATGCTGCCCGGCTTCTCCTTGGCGAGCGCGATGAACTCGGCGACCGTCTTCGCCGGGAAGGTCGGATGCACCGCCATCATCGACGGCAGGCGGATCACGGACGTCACCGGGATGAAGTCGCGCAGCGCGTCGTATTGGACGTTCTTGTAGATCCACGGATTGACCGTCATCGGCGTGTCCGAGGTCATCGCGATGGTGTAGCCGTCCGGCGGCGACTGTTTGAGCGCCTGCAGGCCGATCTGCCCGTTAGCGCCGCCGCGGTTCTCGACGATGATCGTCTGGTGCAGCCGCTCGGAGAGATATTTCGCCACCATGCGACCGACCACGTCGGTGCCGCCGCCGGCGGGAAACGGCACGATCATGCGGATGGTCTGCTTCTGCGGCCAGTCCTGCGCCGACGCGGATGCGCCCGCGAGTCCGAGCAGAGCGGCTGCGAGCATCAGTGACTTGGTCAACTTGCGCATTTGTTTCTCCCTCATGTCGTTTGTTCGTTATTGATTGGCCCGCCGGTTACCAGCCGTGCGGTTCGCTTTCATAAAGACCGAGCCGTTCCAGCGTCGCCCTGACCTCGTTCTTGCGTTCGGCCGAGAGCGGCCGGTTGGGCAGGCGCGGCAGACCGACCGGCCGGCCCATGATTTCCCACATGGCCTTGGTCGGCGCCGGATATTCCACTTTGGCGATCTGATAGAGCTCGGAGAATTTGTACTGCAGCGGCAGCGCGTCGGCGAGCCGGCCGCCGGTCACCGCATCGTAGAGCGAGCGGATAAAGCGCGGCGCGATGCCGCCGAACACAGACATGCAGGCGGTGCCGCCAAGCGTGAGGCACGGGATCATCCATTCGGTGCCGACGAACAGGCCGAAGTCGGGCCGTACCTGGCGCGCGGCACGGCCGAGCTCGATGTATTTCTCCCAGTTGTGACTCGCCTCTTTCAGGCCGATGAAGTGCGGGAATTTGTCCATCAGCCGCAGCAGAGTCTCCGGCGCAATGCCGATACCGTCCATGATGGTCGGCGAGCTATAGGCGATGAACGGCAGCCCGGTCGCCGACATGATGGCGGCGAAATGCGCGTAGAGCGCGTCCTGCGACGGCTTCCAGTAATAGGGCGCGATTGCCGTGATGCAGTCGGCGCCCACCTGCTCGGCGTGGCGGGCAAGCTCGATCGCCTGGTCGGTGCCCGGCATGCTGACATGGACGATCACCGGCACCCGGCCGCGCGTCACCTCGACCGCCGCTTTGGCGGTCGCTTTGCGCTCGTCCATCGTCAGGTTGAGCGATTCCGCAAGATGCAGGTTGACGCAGAGCGACGAGGCATTGTGCCCGAGCAGGAATTCCACGCCGCGCGCAAAAGTGTCGAGATCGAGCTTATTGTCCGGCGTGAACGGCGTCACCGGCACATCGATAATTCCGCGCACAGCGGTCAGCGGCGTCTTTGAGGGCATGCAAGGTCCTTCGCGAGCGGTAATTGTTCTTGGCTGGGGCGTCGTGCGCAAGGGCTAACTGCAAGCCATCGCGAAGGCGCGGCACCCTGTGCGGCGCAGCAATCTTCCGCATCGTGAAAAACGGAAATTGATTGTTTCGCTTCGCGCGCACGCCTATCGGTTAGCCTCGCGCAGTAGGCGGAGTGAGAAAACCACATGCAGACGGTCGGGGTCATCGGGCTCGGCATCATGGGCGGTGCCATGGCGGCAGCGCTGGTCAAGGCGGGCCATCGCGTCGTCGGCACTGACGTGGAGGCCGCGGCGCGCCAGCGATTGAAGAGGACCGGCGTGCACGCCGTGTCGTCCTGCGCGGCGGTGATCGCAGAGACCGACCTGGCGATCGTCTCGCTGCCGTCGGTCGCAGCGCTCGACGATGTCGTGGACCAGATCGTCGCCGCGCGCGCCGCCAAGCCTCGCGCCAAGCTGATCGTCATCGAGACCAGCACGCTGCCCATCGCCGACAAGGAACGTGCGCTCGCCCGCCTGAAACGCGTCGGCGCCGTCATGCTTGACTGCCCGATCAGCGGCACGGCCAAGCGGATGAAGGAAGGCTCCTGGACGATTTTCGTCAGTGGAAATGCCACGGCCTGCAAGCGCGTCGCGCCGGTGCTCGCGGTGTTCACGCGTAACGCGCCCTATGTCGGCGCCTTTGGCAACGGCAGCAAGATGAAGTTCATCGCCAACCATCTGGTGGCGATCTACAACGTCTCGGTCGGGGAAACGCTCAATTTCGCCCGCAAGATGGGCCTGAAGCCGCAGCAGGTCTGGGACCTGTTCGCGGCAAGCCCGGTGGTCGGCACCGGCGTATTCAAATTGCGCGGCAAGTTCATGGTGGCGCGCAAATACCGGCCTCCCACCATGAAGGTTGAAATCTGGCAGAAGGACATGCGCGTGATCGGCGAGATGGCGCGCGCCGTCGGCTGCCCGGTGCCTTTGTTCAATGCCTGCGTGCCGATTTACGACACCGCCATGGCGCAGGGTCTTGCGCGCCATGATACCGCCTCGGTGCACGAGGTGTTCGCGCTGATGTCCGGCGACAAAGCCTCGAAGCGATGAGCGCGCTTTATTGCTGTGCACCGCGAATGGGCCGTGCGCGCCGCCGCGCGTTGACTTGCCAAATCGCCGCCGGTAACGATTTTGCGCCCGCCTCGCTGCCGTTTTCGCTCGTGATTGTGCCCGCGGAGGACACCCCGTGAAGATCGGAATTCTGCTCGGCGACGACATCGGCCTCGAAGTCGTGCCCGAGTGCGTCAAGGTGATGAAGGCGGGCGCGGCGCGCAGCGGGCTCGCCATCGACTGGGTGCCGCTGCCGATCGGGCGCGCCGGCCATGAGCAACACGGCGATACGCTGCCGGCGATCACCGAGAAGACGCTGCATACGCTCGACGGCTGGGTGCTCGGACCAATCGGCCACGCCATGTATCCGCGCAACGACCCGACCTGGGTGATGCCGCCGATCCGCAAGAAGTTCGAGCTGTTCGCGGCGCTGCGCCCGTCGCGCGGCCACGCGACGCTCAAGTCGATCCACAAGAACGTCGACATCGTCTTTGTGCGCGAGCTCACTGAAGGCATGCTCTATTCGGAAACCGTGGTAGCGGGCTCGGCCGAATTCCGCCCGAACGACGACATCACCATCGGCATGCGCGTGATCACCCGCAAGGGCGCCAATCGCGTGGCGCGCGAGGCCTTCGAAGTCGCGCGCACGCGGCCGCGCAAGAAGGTCACCGCCGCGCACAAAGAGCCGGTCTATCGCCTCGCCTGCGGCATGTTCGCTGAAGAATGCCGCAAGGTGGCAAAGGAGTTTCCCGACATCGCCTTCGAAGAGGCGATGATCGACACCATCTCGATGAAACTGGTGATGGCGCCGCAACAATACGATGTGGTGGTCACCACCAATCAGTTCGGCGACATCCTGAGCGACATCGGCGCCGGCCTCGTCGGCGGCTTGGGCCTCGCGCCCGGACTCTGCGTTGGTGCGCGCCAGGCGATGGCGCAGGCGACGCACGGCTCGGCGCCCGACATCGCCGGCACCGGCAGCGCCAATCCTTACGCCATGATCATGTCCGGACAGATGCTGCTTGGCTGGCTCGGCCGCAAGCACAACGAGCCGAAGGCGATCGCCGCCGCCGACTTGATCGGCAAGGCGGTCGATAAAACCATCGCTGAGGGCAAGGCGCTGACCAAGGATCTCGGCGGCAGCGCCAGTACGGCGCAGATGGGCGACGCCATCGCGGCTTCCGTCGCTAACGTCTGACGCGGATAAAGAGGAAACGTCATGTACAGTCTGCAACTCAGCCCCGAGCAACTCGAAATCCGCGACACGGTGCGCGATTTCGTCACGCGCGAGATCAAACCGGCGGCGCTGAAGGCCGAGCGGCTCGACATCGCCGACCGCAGCCTCTTGCTGGCGCAGATCGACGCCGCCTCGCAGCTCGGGCTGCGGACGCTGGCGCTGTCGGAGGATCACGGCGGCGCCGGCGCCGACGCGCTGACCGCCTGCATCGTCACCGAAGAACTGGCCGCCGGCGATGCCGACATCGCCGCGGTGCTGTCGGAGACGTCGCGGTTGTCGCATCTCCTGATCGACCTCACCATGAACGATGCGCAGCGCGACGCCTTCCTGCCCAAGCTGCTCAACGGCGACCGCTATCATCTCGCCTTCGCCGGCCACGAGATCGGCTCCGACCTGCGCCTCGGCGTCCATTATCATCGCGCACCGGCGGCCGAAGCCGTGGTGAAGACCACCGCCACCAAGACGGGCGGCGATTACATCATCAACGGCGTCAAGGACTGCGTCGCCAACGCCCCGCTCGCCGGCCTGTTCGCTGTGCTCGTGCGCATCCCCGGACGCGCCGAACCGGCCGTGCTGCTGGTGCCGGCAGATGCTCCCGGCGTCAGCGTGAAGGCGCACGAGAATGCCTGGCCACATGGTGCGTATGGCTCGGTCACCTTCAAGGACTGCCGCGTGCCAGCCGCCAATCTGCTCGGCGACGATGCGGTAGCGCTGCTGACCGGCACCTCCGAGGCAGGCCGCGGCAACCCGATCTACCAGGCACTCAACCTCGGTATTGGTCGCGCTGCCTACGAGGCCGGGCTCGACTACGCCCACATCCGCGTGCAGGGCGGCCGCCCGCTGATCGAACATCAGGCCATCGGAACCAAGCTCGCCGAAACCATCATCAAGCTCGAGGTGGCGCGTAACGCCGTGTGGCAGGCCGCCTGGGCCTCCGACCATCCGGAGGCGGTCGCCGACCGCAGCCTGTCCGACCTGCCGCTCACCACCATCGCACAGGTCTTCGTTTCGGAGGCGGTGATGAAGGCGGCCAAGGACGCGGCGGAGATATTCGGCGCCATGGGCGTGATGCGCGACATGCCGCTGCAGAAATACATCCACGACGCGCGCGTCTGCCTGCATGCCAATGACGGCAACAGCGATGCCAAGCTGCGCATCGCCGAGGCCATCGCGGGCTATCGGCGCGCAGCCACGAGCGCCATGGCGCTCGCCGGCGAATAAGCGAACCAATTCAGCCAAAGGTGTTCCCATGGACTTCACCCTAAGCAACGAACAGCGCGACTGGCAGATGAAGGCGCGCAAATTCGCCGACGACGAAATCCGCCCGATTTCGCTCGCACGCGACGCCATCCGCACCGCGCGCGAGACCTGGGACTGGGACGTGATCAAGAAGGGCTCCAAGCTCGGCTTCCGCACCATGGCGGTGCCGAAGGAATGGGGCGGCCACGGCACCGACTTTGTGACGCAGGCGCTGGTGATGGCCGAACTCGCCAAGGCCGACAGCGCCATGTCGAAGGCCTTCAGCCAGAACTGGAAATGGAGCCACCTGATCTCGCAGGTTTGCACCGAGGAGCAAAAGAAGCGCTTCCTGCCCGGCTTTCTCGCCGACGACGGCTGGGTGCTCGGCAAAGGCATCACCGAGCCGAGCGCCGGCTCCGACAACCGCATGCCGATCGAGGATCCCAAGAGCGGCATCAAGTTGCGCGCCGAGCGCAAGGGCGACGAGTGGATCCTGAACGGCGAAAAGGCCTTCATCGCTAACGCGCCGATCGGCAAGCTGTTCTTCATCGACGCGCGCACCGACTCCACGGTGGCGCCGAAGCAGGGCACCACCCTGTTTCTGGTGCCGAGCGACACGCCGGGCTTCCGCATCGGCAAGGTGTTCAACAAGAGCGGCTGGCGCTTCTATCAGAACGGCGAAATGATCTTCGAGAATGCGCGCGTGCCGCACGCCAATGTGGTCGGCGAGATCGGCGGCGCCAGCAAGAAGACCGGCGGCGCCGGCGGCGACACCACCGGCGGCGACCTGTTTGGCGATCTGGAGCTTGCTTCCAACGCGCTCGGCATCTGCGACGACGCCTGCGAAACCGCACTGCGCTACGCCAAGAGCGCGACGCAGGGTGGCGAGCCGTTGTTCGCGCAGCAGAACGTGCAGCTGCAGATCAACCGCATGTTCATGCTGACCGAAGCTTTGCGCTCGTTCGTGATGCGCGTGGCGTGGGAGCACGACATGAAAATCCACTCCGCGCGCGCCGGGTTGGCGATGAACTATTCCTGCGACGTCGTGAACGAGGTGGCCGAACTCTACATGGAGGTGCGCGGCGCCGAAGGCTGCCGCATGGATCACCACGCCGACAAGCTGATCCGCGACGCCTTCATTTGGAACCACCTCGCCGGCGACAGCGTCTCGCGCATGAAAATCGCGCGGCGGCTCACGGTCGGTCACTGAGAATAGCGATCTTGGCCGTTTTTGCGTTATGCCAGCCTAAGAAGGCAGCATTAACCAATTGAATACCATAACGGCTTAAGGAAACCGGGGAAAAACGCAGCCTCGCCGTGCTCTCCGCCGGTGGACCTGGGACATGACGAGAAGCGCAAATTCGTCGGCTACGGTCAATCCTCCCCAATCGATCATTCGGCAGGCGGCAACGGCGCATCAGCAAGGCCGGCTCGACGAAGCCGAACGGCTCTACACCCACATTCTGAAAGAACAGCGCGATCACTTCGACGCGCTGCACCTCCTCGGCGTTCTGATGCATCAGCGCGGCCGGTCCGAAGAGGGGCTCGGTCTTATCGCCAGGGCACTGGCAATCAATGCGCGATCTGCCGATGCCTATGCCAATCAAGGCCGGGTGCTTGCCGTCCTACAGCGGCACCAGGAGGCGCTCGCGAGTTACGATCTGGCGCTGGCGCTCAAACCAGATCACCTCGAAGCATTAGTCCATCGCGGTAACGCGCTGCACGAATTGAAGCGATCCGCCGAGGCGCTGACGAGCTACGATCACGCGCTCGCCTTGCGGCCGAACTATGCCGACGCGCTCAATAATCGTGGCGTCGTTTTGCAAGGGCTGCGGCGATACGACGAGGCGTTAGCAAGCTTCGACCACGTGCTCGCATTGCTGCCGAACAACACCAACCTCCTCATCAATCGCGGCAACGCCCTGGCCGAGTTGAAGCGGTTCGAAGAAGCGCTGGCAAGCTATGATCGCGTGATCGCCTTGCAGCCGGACCATGTCGACGCGCTCTACAATCGTGGCAAAGCCCTGAAAGAATTGAGACGCTATGACGAAGCTTTGGAAACCTACGATCGCGCGCTCGCCGTGCGCCCGAATTATCCCGAAGCGCTCAATAATACAGGCAGCATTCTGTGGGGAATGAAGCGGCTCGATGAAGCCCTGGCACGCTACGATCACGCAATCGCCTTGCGGCCGGACTATGCGGACGCACTTTACAATCGTGCTGGCGTCTTAAAGGAGATGAAGAGGCTGGACGAGGCGCTGGCAGGCTACGATCTTGCACTGTCCGCAGAAACGGTTCATCCGCTGGCATTCAGCGGGGCTGCGGACTGTGCGATCAAGCTGTGCGATTGGGACAAGCGGGCACTGTTCGGCTCGGACCTCAATGAGCACGTGCGCGGAAAGAAATCGATCGTTTCTCCGTTCTTGCTGCTTGGTTACAGGGACGATCCCAAGTTGCAACTGCAATGTGCTAAAAACTACATCGACTATATTGTTCCAGCGCCTCCGCAACCCATTTGGAATGGCCAGACGTGGCGCAATGACAAGCTGCGCGTCGCGTATGTTTCCGGCGATTTTAACTCGCATCCTGTAGCATTTTTGGCGGCCGAGCTATTCGAGAAACACGACCGATCGAAGTTTGAATTTATCGGAATTTCATTCGGTATGGACGATGGAAGCGAGATGCGGCGTCGACTGGTCGCGGCCTTCGACCGGTTTTATGATGTGAGAAGCATAAGCGATAGCACCGTCGCCAAGCTCTTGGGCGAACTACAGGCCGACATCGCGATCGATCTCACGGGCTATACGCAGAACGAGCGACCCGCAATTTTTGCCCACCGTCCAGCACCCATTCAGGTCAATTATCTCGGCTACCCTGGCACCATGGGAGCGCCCTTCATCGATTATGTGATCGCGGACAAGATCGTTGCGCCGTTCGAGCTGCAACCGCATTTTTCGGAAAAGATCGTTCACTTGCCCGATTGCTATCAAGCCAACGACACCAAACGAAAGATCGCCGCGCGAGCGCCGACACGCCAAGAGGCGGGGTTGCCGGATCAAGCCTTCGTATTCTGCTGCTTTAACAATAGCTGGAAGATCACACCGGAGGTCTTCGACGTTTGGATGCGGCTTTTGCATCAGGTCGAGGACAGCGTGCTGTGGTTGCTGAGCGACAAGGGCGGGGCCGGACGAAATCTGCGGGCGCAAGCGCAGCGTCACGGGATCGACCCATCGCGCATTGTGTTTGCAAGCCAGATGCCGCCCGATGAGCATCTGGCTCGTCATGCGTTGGCGGATCTGTTTCTGGATACTCTTCCCTACAATGCCCATACCACCGCGAGCGACGCACTGTGGACAGGATTACCCTTGGTCACCTGCATAGGTGTGGCCGTTGCCGGGCGGGTCGCAGCAAGCATTCTGCACGCGGCCAGTGTTCCCGAGTTGATTACGGCCAATCTCGCCGAGTACGAAGGGCTGGCGCTGAAACTTGCAAAGGATCCGGCTCGCTTGGCCGCGATGAGGGCCAAACTCGTACGCAACCGCGATACTTGTGCGCTGTTCAACACCGATCGCTTCGCCCGCCACATCGAAGCGGCCTTCGTCACGATGTGGGAAACATGGCAGCGCGGCGAAAAGCCAAAGAGCTTCAGCGTCGAACCGATTGACTAACCCGAACGCTTAAGTTCGCGCATCCGGCTCGACCAGCCGCCTGACCGGCGTTCACATCGGGATGTCCGGCTTGAGCAGTCGCCGCTGCGAGGCAATGCGGAAAATCGCATTCGGCGCGCCATAACCCGCGTATCCGCCGGTCCGCTGTACGACCTCGAGAAAGAAACCCTCGCCGAACACCGGGCTATAGAGCTGGAAATACTCTCCGGTGCTGTCGCGATCGTACAGGATATTGTGCGCCCGCAGCCGGTCGATCATCTCGGCGGCCAATCCGAACCGTGCGCGCAGGTCATCGTAATAATTGGGCGAAATCTGCAACGGCGAAAAATTTCGATCGGTCAGCGCCCGCGCCGTCTTGAAAATATCGTTCGTGCTGAACGCGACGTGCTGAACGCTTGGACCGAAATTTCCGGTGATGAAGTGCCCAGCAAAGGAACGGTAATTTTCCGCGCCATTCAGGGTCAGCCGCAGACGGCCACTGCCATTCTCGATGACCTGGCTGCGCACGAGCCCGCCCGGATCGACGATGTCGACCGGAGAGCTCTTGCGCACGTCGAAAATCGACGCATAGAACAGCACCCAGGTAAGCATCTCGTCGTAGTCCATCGTCTGGGCGACGTGGTCGATCTGGACAAGGCCCGCGTCGGTCGCGGCGGATACGTCCTTGCTGAACTCCCGGTCCCAGACGCCGCCAAGGTCCGGCTTGCCGTCCAAGAAATAGAGCACGCTGCCGCCGACGCCGCGGATTCCCGGCAACATGACCTCGCCCTTGCCCGGCTGCTGCTCGAATGGCTCCGCCCCCAGCATGCGAGCGCGCTGCATCGTCACGGCCGCGTCGTCGACCTTAAGACCGACCGCGTAAGCCGACGTGCCGTGCGTCACAAAGCTCGAATGCGCGAGCCCGGTTTTCTCCGTGTTGACGACCAAGCGGATGTCGCCTTGTCGATAGAGCGTCACTGCCTTCGACTTGTGCTGACCGGCACGGGCAAAGCCCATCGTTCCGAGGAACGCCGCCAGTTGCGGCGCTTCCTGATCGCTGGTTGCGAATTCAATGAATTCGACGCCGGTGACGCCGATCCGCGGCGGTAAGGCGGGCACCGAGAAGTGAATGTTCGGTGCGGCGCGTTTGACGTCATCCATCAGAGCGAGCAGCGAGCGCTGGCCGTCCACCGCGATCGCCTTGGTGCGGCCGCCACGAAATTGATCGTTGAATATCTCCAGTGACAAAACGCTGTCGTAGCCTGTGGCGGCGACCGCAATCACGAAGTCCCGCACCGGCAGGTCACCCTGGCCCGGCATGTTGCGCAAATGTCGGCTCCACTGCAGCACGTCGAGCTGGATGGCGGGCGCGTCGGCGAGTTGCACGATGAATATCTTGTCTCCGGGAATGGCGCGGATGGAGTCCGACGGAACGCCGCGCGCCAGGGAATGGAAACTGTCGAGGATCAATCCAATGTTCGGATGATTGGCGCGCCTGACCACCTCCCAGGCGTCGCGATGGTCGTTGATGAAACGCCCCCAGGCGAGCGCTTCGTAGCCGACACGAATCTTGCGCTGCGCGGCGCGTTCGCCAAGCGCCGCAAAATCCTCGGCCGCGCGGTCGATGCCGCCGAGCGCCTCCGGCGAACAGTTCGAGCACACGAGCATCATGTCGGCGCCCATTTGCTGCATGACATCGAACTTGCGCTCCGCGCGGTCGAAAGCGCGTTGCCGCTCGGCGTCCGGCATGCCCTCGAAGTCGCGGAAGGGCTGATAGAGCGTGATGACGAGCCCGAGATCGCGGGCGATGCGCCCGACGTCGGCCGGTGAACCGCTATAGGTCAGAAAATCGTTTTCGAAGATTTCGACGCCGTAAAAGCCCGCCGCCGCGATTGCGCGAAGCTTGTCTTCCAGTTCGCCGCTTAAGGACACCGTGGCGATCGACGTCTTCATGCCATCATCTGCCGCGTCTAGGGGAGACAAGCGCCGAGCAGAATTTTTGCAGCAACATATCTAGGAACCAAATAATTAGCATGCAATATCCATGTGCGGCAACTAAACACCCCCATGACGTCGCGATTGAACTCTTATCTGACAGGTCGGTCGCTCATGGTCTTGCGCGTGCTCTTGAAGAACGGACGTCGTGGCGCGACGGCCTGCCTGATTTGGGCATGCTGCTTTGTCTGCTTTTATGTTGCTCCGATCCGCACGAGTTACGACTCTGTTTTTTCGATCGCCACCGCATACAGTCTGTTGCACGGGCATTGGGGAGCCATCACGGACTTTACGCCTCTCTGGCCTGACCACTACTCGCTCGTGCTGAAGAACGGCCAATACTATTCGCTCTACCCGATTGGGCCGTCGCTTTTCGCGATACCTTTCGTGATCTTGAGCCACGTCGTGTACGCGGACCTTGCGCACGCGCTGCTCATCCACGCCACCAGCGTCGAGGTCGAGGCTTTGACGGTTTCTTTCTGGTGCGCCTGCGCGGCGGCCGTCATGTTCATGATTGCGGTCGAAACAACAAATAGTCGCATGATCGGCGTGATTGCCGCGTTCGTTTTTGCGTTTTGTTCGCCCATTCTTTCGACCGCCACGCGCGCGCTCTGGCAGCATGGCCCTGTGGTGGTATGTGTCGTCGCTATTCTTTACCTGTTGCTCATAGCGCCTCGACGACCGACGATCGTGCCGTTTATCGCCATTCCGGTCGCGCTGTCTTTTATCTGCCGCCCCCTGTCGATCACGATCGTCTGCATAACGACGCTCTACATTGCATTCTATCACCGCCGGCAACTGTTGCCCTTTATCGCAATCGGATCCGCGATCGCCCTCGCCTGGGCCGCCTATAACTGGTCGATTTGGGGAACGTTGGTCCCGTTTTATTACGTACCCGGCACTTTTTCCGAATTGCCAAATCAAACATGGTTCGATCGCGCCTTTGGCCCTCTCATTTCTCCCAGCCGCGGGCTCTTCGTATTCAGTCCCGTTTTCATTTTGAGCGTAGTCGGATGCTGTTTGAAGTTGCGCCAGCGGCGTTTCGATGGATTGGACGGTTGGTGCGTCGCTCTAATCTTCGCTCACCTGGCCCTGAATTTTTTTCAACCCGCATGGTGGGCGGGCTACTCGCTTGGTCCGCGATACTCCACCGAAATCATCCCTGAATTGGTTTACTTGATGCTGCCGGTCTTCGTTCTTCTCAGGGATAGCCGGGCCGGATTTGCTTCGCTGGGGATAGCGTGCGTCCTGCTCCTTGGCGGCGCCAGCTTGCTCATCAATAGCCGGCTCGTGCTCTCATCAGCGCCGGCAAAATGGAACTCCACGCCCATCAGCATCGACCTCCCGGAAGCTCGCGGCCGTCTTTGGAGTTGGCGCGACCTTCAGTTTCTTCGTGCGGACCTGGAGGGATGGAAACATCCTTTATTCGAAAGCCTCAGGCTCTCCCGCGGATATCTCAGAGCACCTTTTGGTCACCCAAGACCTGCCGGTCTCGCGGCCGATCTGCGCGGTAATATCGATCTCGTAACGGTGCGTCATGCCGGACGTGACAAAGCCGTCGGGCAAGTCGAGATTGCCGGATGGGCGCTCACCAATGGCCGGACCCCAGCGACTGTCATCGTGACAATTGACGGCCGGTTCGTGGCTGAGACGAGTTCCTTCTTCGCACGCCCCGATGTTGTGCGTGTTGTTGGGCATGGCAGCCCGAGCGGCTGGCAGATAGGCGTTGCGCCCCAAAATCTTGCCCCCGGCGACCATGTGATTGCCGTGCTTGTCCGCGCCGAAGGCGGTGACGAACCGCAACTGTTAAAGGAGCAAACGTTTACGGTCGCGACTGAAAGCGACACAGATCGTTGAAGCCCTCCGGATGCGGCGCAGCGGGCGGCCAACGCGCTCGTCTTTGTACGAAAGTGGCGCGCCCGGAGAGATTCGAACTCCCGACCCCCAGATTCGAAGTCTGGTGCTCTATCCAGCTGAGCTACGGGCGCCTGGGTACAATGGTCGCACCCTACCGCCGGCGCGCCTTGACCTCCGATATTCCTTAGATTTTTCAACGCGTCATCGCAAGCATCCGATTGGCGGCTTTGACCTACCGCATGGCGCGAAAGCACATCCGCGCGGCAGCATCGCCGGCATGTATCAGCCGACCGGACGGCAATTTCCGCATCTGGCGTTCTTCTGGCCTGCGCTCGCCGCCGCGTCCGCAAGCGAGATCGCCGGGTCGTTCGCCGCCCAGTTCATCGGGCTGACCGGCGCAACCGAGTTCGCGGCCGCGCACGAGCCGGACTGGGCAACCCCGAGCACCATCGCGCTCGAGTTGAAGACCATGCGGCTGCGCGATTTCAGCACGACGCGGCACGGCGTGCCGACCCTCCTCTGCGCACCCTACGCGCTGCACGGCGCCGGCGTGGTCGATCTCGCGCCCGGGCACAGCCTGGTAGGGGCGCTGCGAGCGCGCGGGCTATCGCATCTCTACGTAACGCACTGGCGTTCGGCCGACGCGGCCATGCGTCTGCTCACCATCGACGACTACCTCGCCGAGCTCAACGTGGCGGTCGATCATCTCGGCGGCCGTGCCGATCTCATCGGCCTCTGCCAGGGCGGCTGGCTGTCGCTGCTCTATGCGGCGCGCTTTCCGGCCAAGGTAGGCAAGCTCGTGCTCGCCGGAGCTCCTATCGACATCGCAGCGGCGCCATCGGGGCTCTCTACGATCACCGACAACACGCCGCTCTCGCTGTTCGGCGATCTGGTGCGCCTCGGCGGCGGCCGCGTGCTTGGGCAGGCGGTGCAGAAGTTCTGGATGCCGGAAGCGGTCACCGACGAGATGGTGCAAAACGTGCTGCAGACGCGCGAGCCGGTCGACAGCGAGGCCTTTGCGGACTTAGCCGAATGCTTCCGGGCTTGGCACGAGTACACCGTCGATCTGCCGGGGCCGTATTATCTCGAGGTGATCGAAAAGCTGTACAAAGGCAATGCGCTCGCCGCCGGCACGTTCACTGCGCTCGGGCAGCGCATCGATCTCTCCGCCGTGCAGACGCCGCTCTACCTGCTGGCCGCGCAGGACGATGAGTTGATCGCACCCGACCAGCTCCTCGCCACGCGCGATCTTATCGGCACCCCGAGGCAGAACATCCACGCGGAGACCGTCGAGGGCGGCCATCTCGGCCTATTCCTCAGCGCGCGCAATCTCGCGACCGTATGGCCGCGCGTCGCGCATTGGCTTGCCGGCGGCGAGCGCGCCGCCGTTTTGCGGCACTAAGCCTTCAGCATCTTGGTCGCCCGCACCTGTGTGCTGTCGCCAGGCAGCGGCGCCGTGGCGAAGCCAAGTTCGCCGGCGATCGCCAGCATACGCTTGCGGTCCTCCGGGAACACGAGCACCGCCTTGCGCACGCCCTGCGCGGTGATGGCGCCGAGTTGCGCCTGCAGAAGCTGGCGCGCCAGACCTTTCTCGCGCAGATCGGCGCGGATGATCACGGCGCACTCGCCCTCCTCGAAGGTCGGATCGGAGGTGGAGCGCACCAGCCCGGCGATGCCGTGGCCGTTCCAGGCGACCAAAGTCATCTCGCGGTCGTAGTCGATCTGGCTCAGGCGCGCCGCGGTCTCGTGCGTGCGCTCGCGCAGCGGCGCAAAGAATGAGTGCCAGAGATCGCCGGTGTCCACCTCGTCGGCGAAGCGGCGCAGCGCCGGCTCGTCCTCCGGGCGGATCGGACGCACGGCGTATCCCTTTCCGTCCGGGCCGTAGATTTCGCTGTCGAGCGTGCGCGGATAGGGCCGGATGGCTAGGCGCTTCTGCGCTGTTGCGGCGGGCGTGCGCACCCGAACGCGGGCATCGACGGCAATGACGCCATTCTGATCGCAGAGCAGCGGGTTGATATCGAGCTCAGTCACTTCGGCATGGTCGGCCGTGACGCGGCTCAATTGCACCAGCACGTTGACGACGCCGTCGATGTCGGCCGCCGGACGGTCGCGATAGCCCTTCATCAGCCGGGCGATGCGCGTGCGATCGATCTGCGCGCGCGCCAGCGCGGTGTTGAGCGGCGGCAATTCCAGCGATTTGTCGCGCAGCACTTCGACGGCCGTGCCGCCATGGCCGAACAGGATCACCGGGCCGAACGTCGCGTCGCTCGAAATGCCGGTGATCAGCTCGAAGGCGCTGGCGCGGTTGATCATCTCCTGTACGAAGAAGCCTTCCAGACGCGCCTTCGGCAGCTTGCGCTTGATGGTGTCGAGCATCTTCTGCGCGGCGGCTTCCACGTCGGCGCCGCCGGTGAGGTTCAAGGCGACGCCGCCGACGTCCGACTTGTGCAGCACGTCGCGCGAACGGATCTTGAGCGCCACCGGCCCCTTGATCTCGGCCGCCACGCGGCCCGCGGCGGCCGGATCGGCGACAGCCTCGGTGCGCGCAACCGGAATCCCATAGCAACTGAGGAAGGCGCTCGCCTCGGCGGCGTCGAGCCATTCGCGGCCATCTGCCAGCACGTCCTTGATGATCTTGCGGGCGCGCTCGACGTCGCCCGGCGCACTCTGCGCGACTTCAGCGGGTGTCTCGAGCAGAAGCTTCTGGCTCTGGCGGTAGCGCACGAGATACATGAAGGCGCGCACCGCGCGCTCCGGGGTCTCGAAGTCCGGCACATCTGCATCGACGAAGCGCTTGCGGCCTTCGCCGACGCTGGTCTCGCCCATCCAGCAGGCGAACACATTCTTGTTCTGCGCTGCCGGGCTCTTGAGCGCATCGATCAGGCCTTGCGCCGTCTCGCCTGAGGTCGAAATCGACGTCGGGCAATACATCACCAGCAGGCCGTCATTGTTCTCGTCCTGCATCAGCACGTCGACGGCATTGCGGTAGCGGTCAGCATCGGCATCGCCGATGATGTCGACCGGGTTGGCGTGGCTCCAGGTCGCCGGCAGCACCTTGTTGAGCTTGACGATGGTGTCCTCGCCGATGGTGGCGAGCTTGCCGCCCTGTTCGATCAGCCGGTCGGTGGCAAGCACGCCGGCGCCGCCGCCGTTGCTGATGATGGCGAGGCGATCGCCGGGAGGCGGAGTCATACGCGCCAGCGTCGCCGCCGCGTCGAACAATTCTTCCATCTCGTTGACGCGCAGCATGCCGGCGCGGCGGAAGGCGGCGTCATAGACCACGTCGGCGCCGGCGAGCGCGCCGGTGTGCGAGCTCGCGGCCTTGGCGCCTTCTTCGGCGCGGCCGCCCTTCACCACGATCACCGGCTTGACGCGCGCGGCGCGGCGCGCCGCCGACATGAACTTGCGCGCCGAGGTCACCGCCTCGGCATAGAGCAGGATGGCGCTGGTGCCTTCGTCGAGCGCGAAATAGTCGAGCAGATCGCCGAAATCGACGTCGGTCATGTCGCCCATGGAGACGATGGCCGAGAAGCCGATGCCGCGCGGCAGCGCCCAGTCGAGCACCGTGGTCGCCATGGCGCCCGACTGCGTCAGGAAGGCGATGTTGCCCGGCAGCATATCGGCCGGCGCGAAGGTGGCGTTGAGCCCGATCGAGGGCACCGCGAGGCCGAGACAGTTTGGTCCCACGATCCGCATAAGGTTTGGCCGCGCCGCGTCGAGCAGCTTGGCGGCGCGCTCGTGGCCGACCGACGCTTCGCCTTCAAAGCCCGCCGTCAGCACCACCGCGGCGCGGGTGCCGCGCGCGCCGAGTTCGGCGATCAGTCCGGGCACGGTGTCCGGCGGCGTCGCGATCACGGCAAGATCGGGCGTCAGGGGCAGCGAAGCCACGTCCTTGTAGGCCATGATGCCGTGCACGGCGGCGGCACGCGGATTGACCGGCAGAATCGGCCCGCTGAAACCGGCGCGCAGCAGATTGTGCATGAGCGCGAAGCCGACCGATTTCGGCTTGTCGGTGGCGCCGATGACGGCGACCGAGCGCGGGCGGAACATTTTGTCGAGATTGCGGATGGACATGGTGCGTTTTCGATTCGTCGTGCTGTTGATTTCGACGTCCGCTTACGCGCACTTGCTAAACAAAGGTTGCTCTGTTCGGTGTATGCATAAACTATACGCACATAGTTGCTATGCACTGACGCGCAACGGTATTTGGCGCTGCATACGATCAAAATAGCGTCAGCGATGCTCGCACGAATACGTACGTATCAGCATGCGCACATCGCGCGGCACCGCGCGAACGGCATTTTGATTTGCCGTTGCGGTCGCGCACGATAGCCAGAAATAGTTCGACGAAGGATCGATGACGAGGCGCGCCGGCGCGAAGTTGGCGAGCACTGCCGAGAGATAGGGCGTGGTCGAAAACCAGGAGAGCCGGTTCAAGCTCGGTGCGATGCGATCGGACGAGACGAAACGCGGGTCGCCGAGCGACGGGTCGGCCGCCGGACCCGTGGCAAGCTGCCGCACGGCCTCTTTGTAGTTCGACCAAGCCGACGCGAACTGCGCGGTTTCGACGGCGTGCGCCAGCATCACCAATAGAAAAACGCTCGCGACCGCGCTGGTCGGCAGCCTGCGAAGCACGTCCATAACGCGCGTGAGCAGCGGATAGAGCTTTCGCAACCGCTTTTCGGCGTCCAACACCAGCAGCGCAGCGGCTAGTCCGAACAGCGGCGTGAGCGCCACCAGCAATGTGCGCATGTAATAGCGGGTGCTGGCGTGCAACGACTGGTCGAAGCCGAGCCAGTAAACGGCGAGGCCCGCGAGGACGATGAAAAAGGCATAGACCGCCGCGAATACAGTGACCCGCGCCAGAACAGCCGCCACCGTCGCATATCCCGCAACGACGGCGATGATGAGAATAGCGATATGGGTGCGCAGCAGTTCGGCATCGAAGAAGCCGAGCGCTGCGCGCACGTAGACATCGGCGAAATAAGCGCCGGGCGGAAATAGTGCTTTGACCGCGATCCACAGCACGACGACCGCCGCCAGCGCACGAGCCGCGCGCAGGAACGCCGCGTCGTAAAAGCCGCGCAGTATGAGAGTGACGAGGATCGCGCCCGCCAGCACGAAGCCGCCTTCGTGGCTGAACACCAGCGCAAGCAATGTCGCGAACACCGCCGCGCTGCCACGCGCGCCGGGCGGGGCATAATGCGCAGCCGCCAACGCCGGCCAGAACCAGGCGTGTGCCAGCCACATTTCGGTCGGAAAGCCAAACACCAGCGGACACAGCGTGGCGGTCGAGGCACAGGCGAACACGAAGATGAGCCGCCCTTGCGAGCGATCCGCCGCGTAGGTCACGCCGAGTCCGATGAGCGGCATCAGATAGAGCAGCAGGCCGTAGGCCGTGACCGCGGCGTTAGGGCTGCGTGTCACCGCTGCGATGCCCTCCGCCGGCGCCAGCGTCAGCACATAGGTCGTGAGGCGGCCGGAAATGTTGTGCCAATGGAAGGCCCAGACGTCCTGCACCCCCGCTGCGTAAGAGAAAATGGCGCCGTCGCCATAGAGCTGCAGCCGGAAGGCGAGCCCGACAACAACGAAAGCGAGTGCCCAGGCAAGACCTCCGGCGACCACAAGATGGCGCAACATGGCGCGATCGGTGACGGCCGCAGCCAAGTCTCAGCGCTCCACGAACTGCTTGAGCGCGCCGCCTGCCTTCTCGACCGCGTGCGCGATCAGCCGCTCGCCGTATTCGGCGGTCGCCGCCTTGGCATCGCCGATCACGCCCATGCTGGCGATGCGCGTGTCGTCGCTGGTCCAAGGCCACGACACGGCGGGATCGAGGACGATGCGGCGCACCGCCTCCGGCGCCGCTGGCTTGACGTCGCCGAGACGGTCCATGCGCACGAGTTGCGGCGCCACCGCGAGCATCAGCGAGGTCTCGACCTTACCGCCATGGATATCGGGGGCATCCGTCGCCTCCATGGTTTCTGCCCACACCGTCGGATGCAGCACGCAGACGTTCAGATCGTAGTCGGCGCGCAAATCGAGGACCAGCGCATCGAGGATGCCGCGGTTTCCCCCGTGGCAGTTGACGATGGCGAGATTACGCGTCGGCAGCGCGCGGGCGATCGTGCGCCCGAGGTCGTGCACGAGCGCGGTCATGCCCGCGACCGAGAGCGACAGCGTGCCCGGCGCCCATTCGTGTTCGCGGGCGAGGCCGATGGAGAGCGTCGGCAATTGCCACAGATCGAGCGCCTCTCCCCAGCGCGCAGCGATGCGGCGGGTGAACGCTTCGGCCAACACGGCGTCGGTATTGAGCGGCAGATGCGGGCCGTGCTGCTCGATCGAGCCGAACGGCAGGCACAGGATCGCGTGCGCCGTGATAAGCTTGGCGATGTCGGGAAAAGTCTGCTCGCCGATGACTCGGCTCGGCCCCTTGTCAGGCATGTCCGCTTCCTACCGGCGTCAGGTCGCCAGCGGAGCATCCTGCTTCGTCTCCGGAGCGTCGGCAAGCGAGGCCATCAGGTGGTCGAGCTGATGGCCGGCCCGCTCCGCCTTGGCGGTGAGGTAGCGGAGGTTGTCGGCATTGATCGGCGCTTCCAACGGCAACCGGCGCACGATCTCGATGCCGGCCTTGGACAGACCGTCGAGCTTGTGCGGATTGTTGGTGAGCAGCGCGATGCGCGTACAGTCGAGCATCTGCAACATGCGCGCGGCGACGCCATAATCGCGCTCGTCGTCGTCGAAGCCGAGCGTGGTGTTGGCGTCAACCGTGTCGAGGCCGTCATCCTGCATCTGATAGGTGCGCATCTTGTTGGCGAGGCCGAGGCCGCGCCCTTCCTGCGCTAGATAGAGGATGATGCCGCCGCCGAGACCTTCCAGCCGCCCCAGCGCCAGCTTGAGCTGGTCGCCGCAGTCGCAGCGGCGCGAACCGAACACGTCGCCGGTCAGGCAGGCCGAATGCAGCCGCACCGGCACCACGCCGGACATGTCCGGTTTACCCACCACGATGGCCACCGAGCTGCTGCCGAAGGCGTCACGGAAAATGACGAAACGCGTGCGCGTGCCGGAATTGAGCGGCACCGACGCCTCGCTGGCGATGGAAAGCGAGCGGATTGCCTCGTCGCGGAAGCGCGCCACCGCGTCGGCATCCACCGAAACGACCTGCGGGAAAGTCTCCGCGCCGACCTTGGCTGCCAGCACGGCCGGCAGGCTTTGCGACAGCTTTGCGAGTTGGATGGCGGCCGCAGCGGCCGCGCCTGCGGGCTTTGCCTCGAAGCAGCCGACAGTCTTGGCGTCGCCGACCAGGGCCAGGATCATCTCTGCGCTGTGCCGTGCGGAGAGCCGCAGCGACATCGCAGTCACGGCATCCAGGCCGAGCGCACGGGCCCGCTGCCGCGTGATCACCAGCGCGGGCGCTTCCGGAGCGCACAGCCGCTCGAAGGCGGCCAGCCGTGAGGTATCCAAGCCCTCGACCGGCAGCGCCAGCAGCGTTGCATCCTTGGCAGCGATCAGCACGGGGCGTCTGGCGTGAAATTCAGCGAGTCCCCGGCTAACGCCGATTTGATTGGTTGTGCCGAAATAATCCAACGCCTCGGCAACCCCTCCGGCAATCATTTGTCCCGACTTTCTACTTCTTCCACTCATGATACTAGAACACCATAAACCATCTGACCATTCCGGTCGCCAATCTATTGAATTCATGCCAATTTGGCGGTCGACGAGGCTCACCGGATAATCTCAAGTCCCGTGCCGCTAAAAGGTTTCGACGTTCCAGCCAGCCAGACCACCCCGAATTGCGGTGGCGACGCCGATTCCGGCATTGATTCATGGTCTGTTTTCGTCAAAGCCTTTCGTCAGCACACCTCCCCGCTGCAACAGCCCTGGCGCGACCTGTTCGGACCGCTGCGCAGCGGCACGAGCGACGCCCTCATGGTGGTGGGCCAGCTTGGGCAATCGCTCGATGGCCGTATTGCCACCGAGAGCGGCCATTCGAAATACATCAATGGCCCGGCCGGGCTCGATCATCTGCATCGCATCCGCGCACTGGTGGATGCGGTGGTGATCGGCGTCGGCACCGCCCTTGCCGACGATCCGCAGCTCACCGTACGGCGCGTGACGGGGCCGCAGCCGGCGCGCGTGATCATCGACCCGAAGGGACGCCTGCCGGCGAGCGCGCGGGTGTTCAACGATGACGGGGTGCGCCGCATCGTGCTGACGGCGCCTGGTGCACGCTGCGCGCTTCCCCCCGGCGTGGAAGTTGTCGCGCTGGCAGCGACCGACGGACGCATCGCGCCGGCGTCCATCTTGGCCGCGCTGGCCGACCGCGGGCTACGCCGTCTGCTCATCGAGGGCGGCGCGCATACGGTGTCAGCCTTCCTCAACGCCGGCTGTCTCGACCGCCTGCATGTGATCGTCGCGCCGATCATCCTCGGCAGCGGCCGCGGCGGCTTCGTGCTGCCGCCCATTGAGCGCGCCGACCAGGCCATGCGCGTCACCACGCATGCGCATCAGCTTGACGACGAGGTGGTGTTCGATCTCGACCTGTCGGCTCAGCGCGTCCCGGTCGGCGCGGCAAAGAAATCGACGTGACCGACGCGCAGCGATGATGTGCCTGCAGCCAGCGTCGCGCGGCGGCGGGTGAGCCAATCCGCCGTATCGGACAGCGCCACCCCGGCCTCCCGCGCGGCGCCGGCCCAGCCCGTAAGAATCTCCATCTGGAAATCGCGGTCGTCCGGACCGGCCACCCAATCGGACGGGCCTTGCGTCACGGCATAGCCGAGCGCTTCGAACCGCGCGATGGCCTGCGCGACCGCCCGCGGCCCGAGGGCCGGGCCGAAGCCCTTGTCGGTGCGCTGATGAACGTTGAACGCATCGGCGATCTTGCCATCGTGCTTATCGGGCGGCGCGAACTCCACGCGTCCGTCATAGCTGAGCGCGGCATAGAGCGGGATGCGGCGCGCCGCGATCTCGACGGTGAGGCGCTCGAGCCATGGTGCCGACACCAGATCGAGTAGCGCCGAGGTGGTGACCAGATCGACCGGTCCATCAAGCGCGGCTTCCAGATCGCGCGCGAGATCGACCGGCTTGCCGATGACGGTGACGCTTTCCGCGCGTGGCGTCCCCGCGGCGCGCGCCAGCAGGCTGAGGTCGTTGTCGACAAGCGTCCAGTTCTGCGTTGGATTGAGGCGTGCGGTGAGCGCGCGCAAGGTCGAGCCGGTACCACAGGCGAGATCGACGACACGGATGGCGCGCAGGTCTTTAAAGGCCGCCGCGACCGCGTCGAGGACGGCAGCGTTACGGGCTCGACGGTCGAAGGGCTCGCGCAGCGCCAGCCAGTCGGCGGAGAAGCCGCTCATGTCAGTCCCTCGAGCGCGCGCGACACGATTGCGGCCGTATCCTGCCAGGTTGGGAGCTGTGCAGCCGCCGCGCGCGCTGCCGCAGCCATTCTCTGCCGTTCGGCCTGATCGGCAAGCAATGGACGTAGCGCGCGCGTCAGTCCCTCCATGTCGTCGGGCCGCACCAGCACGCCGGCCTCCGCCGGTACGGTATCGGGAATGGCGCCGGCCGTGGTGCCGACCACCGGCAGGCCATGCGCAATGGCCTCGCTGTAGGCCATACCGTAACCCTCGAAGCGCGACGCCAATACGAACAAGTCGGCCTCCGCATACAGTTCATGCAGCCGATCGGTAGCGACCGCGCCCGTCACTGTCACACGATCCGCGAGGCCATGGCGCGCGATGTCGGCGTCGAGCCGCTCGGCGCATTGCGTGTCGCGCGTTCGGTCGCCGGCGATGGTCAGCCGCCAGGGCAGATCGTTAAGCGCGGCGAGCGCGGCGATCAGGATATCGAAGCCTTTGCGCGGCACCACCGCACCGACCGAGATGAACCGCACGATGCCGTCGCTGCTGCCGCGCGCCGGTTGGACCGGGTCGTTGCCTGGCCGCGCGACCACGATGCGTTCGGCTGGCACCGCGTAGTCCGCGACAAGCGTCCGCGCGGTGGCTTCACTCGTCACGACGCACAGCCTCGCCGCCATGAGGGCAGCCCGCTCGCAGCTCTGAAGAATACTGACCTGCTGCGGCGACAGGCCGCTTTCCAGCGCCAGCGGATGATGCACCAGCGGCACCAGAATTCTGTCGCGAAGCTGCAGCACCGCCTCCGGGAGCACGCCATAGGCCAAGCCGTCGATGATCAAAATGCGTCCGGGCGGGACATCTGAGAGCTTCACCCAGGCGTTCATGCGGGTCGCATCGGTCGGCCAAGGAAAGCCGTCGCCGAGATCGATGACCTCGATGTGCCAGCCGAGCCGCTCCAGTTCAGCGATCAGCCGGCGGTCATAGGCATAGCCGCCGGTCGGCGTCGCCAGATCGCCCGGCACCGCGAACGTCAGCCGCCTCACCACAAGGGCGCCTCGTACCAGGCGCGCGCGACGTGCGACTCCGAGAGCGTGATGCGGATCGCCGAAAGGTCGCAACCGTTGCGACCGAGCGCATCGGCGCGCGCCGCCCTGGCGAGTTGGTCGTAAATATACTTCGTCAGAAATTCAGTGGTGGTGTTCTTGCCCTTAAGCTCCGGCACGTCGTCGAGATTGCGGTAATTGAGCGGTGTCAGCGCCGCCTTCAATGCGTCGTGCGCACGACCAATGTCGATCACAATGCCGTTTGGATCGAGCGTTTCGGACAGAAAGCACGCATCGACCACGAAGGTCGCACCGTGCAGCGCCTGCGCCGGGCCGAACACCTCCCCGCGAAAGGAATGAGCGATCATGATGTGATCGCGGACTTCGACGGCAAACAAACTGAACCCCCTTAGCTATAGTCGACGATCTGGCAGAGTACGCCGCTTTTTGGATCGAAAATACGCGGCAGCCGGTCGGGAAGCGCGTGGAAATCGATTTCCGCCATCAGCAGCGCATCGAGACACACCGGCATGAGCAGCTTCAGCGCGGCATCGAGCCTGCGCCCATACGTCCAACGCGCGCGATGGGACGGCGCCACCTGCCCGACCTGACTGGAAATCAACCGCAGGCGGCGGCTATGGAAGGCGCCGCCGAGCGGTGCCGCCACCGCGCGGTCGCCGTACCAGCTCATCTCGACCACCGTCGCCTCCTGCCCGGCGAGCGCCAGCGCGGTCGCAAGCCCGGCCGCGCTGCCGCTGGTATGAAAGACGACGTCGCAATCGCCCGGCGCTTCTTCAGGCGCGGCAAAGCGGACGCCGAGCGCGCCGGCCAATTCCATGCGCTGCGGATTGATATCGACCAGGGTCACCTCCGCGCCCGGTAGTTGCCCACACAGATAGGCAACCAGGCCGCCCACTACGCCGGCGCCGATCACCGCGATGCGGTCGGCCGGCCCCGCCCCGGAATCCCAGACGGCGTTGAGCGCGGTCTCCATGTTGGCCGCCAGCACGGCCCGGTCATGCGGGAGGTTGTCCGGCAGCACGTGCACGGCGCCCGCCGGCAGATCGAACAGCGTCTGGTGCGGATGCAGGGCAAAAACCACCTGCCCGACCAAGTCCACCGGCCCGGCTTCGACCCGGCCGACCGCGGCGTAGCCGTATTTCACCGGAAAGGGGAACTCGCCCTCCATGAAGGGCGCCCGCATGCGCTGGTATTCACTTTCCGGCACGTGGCCGGCCGCCACCAGGGCCTCGGTACCACGGCTGAGGGCGCTATAGGCCGTCCGCACCCGCACATGGCCCTCAACCAGCGGCGGCAGCCGCTGCTCGCGGAGTTCGGCCCGGCCGGGCCCCGTGTACCAGAGCGCCTCGGCAACATCGTCGGTGCGGCTTACGGCCAAGTCAGGCTTTCCCGGATTGGACTAGGAGAACTGTTCCCCGTGTTATAACACCAACACAGCCCAGTCCCCTCGGGGAACGAACCCAGTCAGCCCACGTGTTAGAGCGTACCCCCTTAGTTGCCGTGCAGACCGGCGCGGCCGGCGTGTCCATGACGGTCCGGCGCGTGCTGTTCGGCGCCCTGGTCGCCGCCACCATGGCCGCCTCGTTGGCGCTGGCCGCCATGGCCCTGTCCCCGGGCGGGATCGGCCTCATCGACATCCTGCTGCTCGGCTGCTTTGCCCTGACGCTGCCCTGGATGGTGGTCGGCTTCTGGAACGCGGTCATCGGCTTCCTGATCATGCGCTTTGCGCCCGACCCGGTCGCCGCCGTAGTGCCGATCGTCGGTCGCGTGCGCGGCGACGAACCGATCATCGCGTCCACCGCGATTGTGTTGTGCGTGCGCAATGAGGTGCCTGACCGCACCATCCGCAATATCGAGCCGATGCTCGAGGGCCTCGCCAAGGCGGGTGTCGGCGACCGCTTCCATCTCTATGTTCTGAGCGACACCAGCGACGCGGCCATCGCCACCATCGAGGAAACCCGCTTCGGCGCGCTCGCCGCGCGCTGGCAGGATCGCGTCGCCGTCACCTATCGCCGGCGCGAGACCAACACCGGCTACAAGGCCGGCAACATCCGCGACTTCTGCGAGCGCTGGGGCGCCAGCCACGAATTCGCCGTCACGCTCGACGCCGACAGCTTCATGACCGCCGACGCCATCATGCGCATGGTACGGCTGATGCAGGCCGATCCCAAGCTCGGCATCCTGCAGGGCCTGGTGGTCGCCATGCCCTCGACCAGTGCCTTCGCGCGCGTCTTCCAGTTCGGCATGCGGCTCGGCATGCGCTCCTACACCTTCGGCAGCGCCTGGTGGACCGGCGACTGCGGCCCCTATTGGGGGCACAACGCGGTGCTGCGGCTGAAGCCGTTCATCGCGCATTGCGAACTTCCGGTGCTCGACGACACGCACATCCTCAGCCACGACCAGATCGAAGCCGTGCTCATGCGCAAGGGTGGCTACGACGTGCGCGTGCTGCCGGAGGAGGATCTCGGCTGGGAGGAGAACCCGCCGACACTGATCGAATTCATCCGCCGCGACCTGCGCTGGTGCCAGGGCAACATGCAGTACCTGCGCTTCCTCACCATGCCCGGGATCAAGGCGGTGAGCCGCTGCCAGCTCGCCATCGCCATCCTGATGTTCATCGGCTCGCCGGCCTGGATGGGCCTCTTAGTTTTCGGCACGCTCGGCCTGCTGCTCGCCGGCGCGCCGGAGAATTTCATGCGCGGCGACGTCGGGGTGCCGCTGTTCATCCTTGTCATGGTGATGTGGTTCGCGCCGAAGATCGCCACCGCGCTCGACATTCTCCTCCGCCCGGACCAGCGCCGCGATTTCGGCGGCGTCATGCGTTTCCTCGCCAATTATGCGATCGAGATGGCCTACTCGATCCTGCTCTGCCCCATTGTCTGGTTCGGACACACGATGTTTCTCATTGGCCTCGTGTTCGGCCACGAAATCGGCTGGATTGGGCAGACCCGCGACGACCACGCGGTGCCGGTGGCGCAGGCGCTGCGGAACCTGTGGCCGCACACCCTCCTTGGCTGGAGCGTGCTGGGCGCGCTGGCGGCAACGCACCCGGCGGCAATTCCCTACGCGCTGTTCCTCGCCGCCGGTCCAGCGCTGGCCGTGCCATTCGCGGTGCTGAGCGCCGGATCGGCACTAGGACATATGTGCGCACGCATCGGCGTCGGCCGCCTGCCGGAGGAAACCGCGCCGCCGCAAGCGCTCGAAACCTTGGCGCTGCCCGCGGTGCTGACCGCGACGGCGGCGCGTTCTTAGCGCAATGCTCGACGCCCTGCGGACCGCGCGCGGCGTTCTCCGCTCGCTGCGTATCTATTACGGCGACCGCGCCCACGGCGCGGCGATGGACCGGCTCTACAGCCGTTTTGTCCGTCGCGGCGATCTCGTGTTCGACGTCGGCGCGCATGTTGGCGACCGTATCGCCTCATTTCGCCGGCTGGGCGCACACGTGGTCGCGGTCGAGCCGCAGCCGGCGCTGGTGCGTACGCTCAAGCTGATATACGGACGCAAGCCCGATGTGACCATCGAAGCGACCGCGGTCGGCCGCACGGCAGGCACCACGGAGTTGATGATCAATCGCGATAATCCGACCGTCTCCACCGCTTCGACAGAATTCATCGGCGCGGCACAAGGCGCGCGCGGATGGGAGGCGCAGCGCTGGACCGACCGCCTCACCGTACCGGTGACCACCCTCGACGCGCTGATCGTGCGGCACGGCCAGCCTGCCTTCATCAAGCTCGATGTCGAAGGCTTCGAGGCCGAAGCGCTCGGCGGCCTGAGCCATCCTGCGCCCGCGCTGTCGTTCGAATTCACCATCATCCAGCGCGACGTGGCGCTCGCGTGCCTCGCGCGCTGCGCGTCGCTCGGTTATGCGCGCTTCAACGTCGCGCTCGGCGAGAGCCAGACCATGGCGCATGCCGACTGGATCGGCGCCGAGGGTATGGGTGCCTGGCTGCGCGCGCTGCCGCCCGAAGCGAATTCGGGGGACGTCTATGCTGCGCTCTAACGGCAAGCACACGGCACTGATCGCCGCGCTGACGCTCGTCGGTTTGGGGCTGACGGTGTGGGTGTTCTATCCGGGCGTCATGACCTACGACGCCAAGTTCGTCTACGAGGACGTGCTCAAAGGGTTTCGCGGCGACTGGCAGTCGCCGGTGATGACGTCGCTGTGGGCGTTGATCGATCCGATCTCGCCCGGCTCGGCCAGCATGTTCTTCCTCATCGCCGGGCTCTATTGGCTGGGCTTCGGCCTGCTGGCAGCAACGATCTCCCGGCGGTCATTGCCGGTCGCACTCGTGCTGCTGCTGCTCGCCGCCGCCCCGCCCGCCTTCCTGTTCGTCGGCATCATCTGGCGCGACGTATTGTTTGCCGGCACCTGGCTGACGGCGGCCGCAGTTTGTTTCGCGGTATCGGATCGCCAACCCGCAGTACGTCTTCCGTTTCAAGCCGTCACCATCGCGCTAATCGCGCTCGGCGTGCTGCTGCGCCCAAATGCACTATTCGCCGCACCGTTGATCCTTGCCTACGCGCTGTGGCCGGCGGGCTTTCGTTTCAAGCGCACCGCCATACTCTTTATCCCGGCGGCGCTCGCATTCTACGGACTGATCCAGCTCACCTACTACGGCGTGCTACACGCCGCGCGGCAGAACATCGTGCAATCGATCATGGTGTTCGACCTCGCCGGCATCAGCCATTTCGCGCAAGAGAACCAGTTTCCTATTGCCTGGACCGCCGACGAAGAACGCCAGCTACTCACCACCTGCTATAAGCCGAAAGAATGGGACATCTACTGGCGGCTCGACCCTTGCCAGTTCGTCATGCGGCGGCTGGAGAAGGAGCAGCACCTGTTCGGCACGCCGGCCGTGCCACACGCCTGGCTCCGCGCCATGGCGAGACACCCCATCGCCTATCTCGAGCACCGCGTCGCGTTCTTCTGGAATTTCACCACGCGCGACAATCTCACGCTCTGGGTGTTCAACATCGAGGACCTGTCGAAGCCCGCGCTGAACGGGCGCGCCGGCTTCGCCGCGCTGGAAGCGATCGACCAGGCGCTCAAAGCGACCCCGCTGCTGCGCGTCGGCTCATGGCTGCTCCTCTGCGCGGGCGTCTGCGTTGTCGCCTGGCGCCGGCGCGAGACTCCGGAAGGCGCCTTCGCGCTCGGCGTCGCCGGCTCGGGCGTATTGTATGTGGCAACTTTCCTGCCGCTCGGGGTGGCGTCGGATTTTCGCTACGGCTATTGGTCGGTGATCGCCGGGCTCGCCGGGGCGGCCGTCCTAGCGGCGCGGCAAGCCGAGGGCACGTCCGTCATCGACGCGGCGCCGCTGGCTTGACGTCGCCGGAGCACCGGGATGCCCGGTCATTGATGGCGCACCGTTGTTGCGCTCCCTGTGACCATCGGGTTGTACAGGCGTTCAAATTTGCTAGCATCGTCACCTGCTTTTAGTTTTGGAGAGGCAAACATGGCAAGGATGGTCATCGACTGCCGCGAGTATCCAAGCGAGATGAATTGCACTGTTGCGATTTCCGCTGATACCAAAAAAGAACTGATCGACGCGGCGGTGCAACACGCAGTGACGGTGCATCGTCACCAAGACACGCCGGAGCTTCGCGAACAAATCGGCAAGTTGATCAAGACCGTGTAGCGGCCGCGGTCGTTTTGGCGCTCAAATAATAATTGCCTCTTAAGCGAATATCGCCCTCAGGTCAGCCGGCGGCAGAGACGACGTGCGCCGCGATGCGGCCTTCGATTCTTCCGGTGCCAAAGCGGCGCGCGAGCGCTTCGCTGGCGGCTTGCGTGGCACTTTCCAGCATGGACGCATCCCGTTTTTCGATTTCGTTCCTCAGGGGTGTCCCTTGGCAATAGGCAATAGCTGGCTCGCGCGGCGAGGCGGCAACGCTCTTGTACTCCACCGTATCGATTGAAATTTTTGTAAACCCTGCCGCGGCGAGATCTTGGCGGATCGTTTTCACGTCGTGATAGCCATGCGGCGTGCGGGCCATGAACAGCGGCGGATCGTGCGGAAAAAACTTGCCCAAGGCCTGGGTGACAACGTCGGCGAACTCGTTGTCTGAGATGCGATCCCACGCGTTGAAGAAAAAGTGTCCCCCGGATTTCAGAACCCGGCGAGCTTCGCTGTAACCCTTGACCTTATCCGGGAAAGAACATGACTCCAAATTGGCAGGTGACAACGTCAAATTCTCCATCGCCAAACGGCAGTGCAAGCGCATCCGCCTGTCGCCAGGTTATTCGGTCCCGAGGGTGTTGCGTGCCTGCCGCCTGATCGAGCATTGGTTGATTGAGATCGGTCGCGACGATCCGCGTTTCAGGCGGCAGCCGCGACGCCAGCGCTCTGGTGAGCACGCCAGTCCCCGCTGCCGTTTCCAAGAGGCTTCGCGGTTGGACGCTGGCGATACGCATGGCCAAGTCGTTGGCATAGGGCTCGAAAATAAGAGGCACCATGAAGCGGTCGTAAATTTCGGGGATTGAACCCGAGAATACTTTGTCAGCAGCCGTCACAGTGCGGTACTCCGCATTATGGGTTACCCGGTAGCGTCGGCGCGGAATCGCCCTCCGGCGCGCCAGTCAGCGTTTCCAGAAACGCCACCAATTCCTGGCGTTCTTGATCGCTCAGTTCTATCGGCGTCAGCAGCGGCGACCGGCTGGGTCGATCCAAGCCCCCCTTTTCGTAGTGCCTTATGACCTTGTCGAGGTCCGCCAAAGAGGCATCGTGCATGTAGGGTGGACGCAGAGCGACAGATCGTAAGGTCGGCGTCTTGAAAGCATACTGCATCAGCACGTCATCTTTGAGCTCGCGGCCGCGACCGAGGTCCTTCGTTGCAGTGCCAATGTCATGAAACTTGTCGTCGGTGAAGCGCCATCCGCCGTGACAGGTGAAGCAAAGAGCCTTGTTGTTGAACAGCACGAACCCGCGCTTCGCCGATTCCGAGATTGCCCGCTCATCGCCCTCGACCCAGCGGTCGAAAGGTGCCGGTCCCGGCTCAAAGGTTCTTTCGTAGGCGGCAATCGCCGTGGCGATCGAATCGAGATTGATCGCGCCATTGGGCAGCGCCGCCTTGAACAGTTCGACGTACCGGGGGACGGCACGAAGTCGCTCTTCGATGACCTCGACTTTCACCGGAGTATCGGTTTCGCGCATCGACATTGAGCCGGTGGCGATCGAGGACTTGATCTGCGCCTCGAGTGTTGCATTGCGCCCATCCCAACCGTTCGGAATTCCCGGAGCAAGGTGGCCGATGCCAACCAGCGTCGGCGATTTTCGCGATGTAAGTTTGCCGGAATCATTGCGGCTTCGTGGATCGGTCACGGCCCAGCCGAGGTGCGGAAGGTGACAGGTGACGCAGCCAGTTTTGCCTGAGGCCGAGACACGGGGATCCCAGAACAGCAGGCGGCCCAATGCAAGAAGCGGCTGGTTATCAACCCCATGTGGAGGCGGACGCCTGTAGCCAGACTTCATATCGGCGATTTCAGCGGCGGAAAATTGCTGCGCCGCCGCCGGAGCGGGAGGGACGCTGCCAAACAGGAGCGCCAGCCCCGCTGCCACACAAACTGACTTCATGGTGTGACCCCCGTGCGGATCAATCCGGTATAAAAATCGGCGCAGTGAACCGATTGTTCCACTGCTTCAGGAAAATATTTGCTGCCGTCTCGATAGTTGCCCGCGCTCCAGGGGGCACTGGGCACACGTTGCCCCAAAGCGGAGTAAACCCGAGTTGCGTCGGGAGACGAATTACACGTCGAGCGCCATGAACTGCGCCTTGGCGAGCCGGGTGAAGCGACCTCCGGCTCTATAGAGCTCGTCGAACGAGCCCGTCTCGACGATCCGTCCGCCGTCGAACACCAGGATGCGCGTCGCCTTGCGGATGGTGGCGAGCCGGTGCGCGATGACGAAGGTCGTGCGGTTCTTCATCACCTCGTCGAGCGCGGCGAGTACCTTCTGCTCGGTTGCGGTGTCGAGCGCACTGGTCGCCTCGTCGAGGATGAGGATCGGCGGGTCCTTGAGCAGCGCGCGCGCAATCGACAGCCTCTGCCGTTCGCCGCCGGAGAGCGAACGGCCGCGCTCGCCGACCTTGGCGTCGAAGCCTTCCGGATTGCGCTCGATGAACTCGAGCGCCTGCGCGCGCGACGCGGCGTCGCGCATTTGCTCATTGGTGGCATTCGGACTGCCGGCGCACAGGTTCTCGGCAATAGATCGGTTGAACAGCATCGCCTCCTGGAAGACGACGCCGATGTTGCGCCGAAGCGCCGCGAGCTTGATGTCGCGGATGTCGCGGCCGTCGATCTTGATCGCACCGGCGCGCGGATCGAACACGCGATGCAGCAGCGCCAGCGCCGTCGATTTGCCGGCCCCCGTGGTGCCGACCAGCGCGACAATCTCCCCCGGCTGCGCGACGAAATTCAGATCGGCGACTGCCGGCCGCGCGCCGTCGTAGGAGAACGAGACATTGTCGAACTCGACCAGCCCGGAAATGTGACCTGGGTCGACCGCGTCGGCCTTGTCGTGAATACTCGGCACGGTATCGAACACCTCGAAGAACTCGCGCAGACGCGCGGCATCCATGGCAAGACGGTTCGCGAAGCCCACCGCCTGCTCCAGCTTGACGATGACCAAGCCCGCGAAAGCCATGAAGGTGACAATCTCGCCGATGGAGACGAGGCCGCGCTGGTACAGCCAGGCGCCGAGCAGAATGATCGACAGGACGGTGAGCGTGGTCGCCGCGCGCGTCAGCACCGCGACCAGCGCCCACCACGACAGCACCGGGAACTGCGCCGCCAGCACGCGGTCGCTCACCGAACGCAGCGCAGCGACCTCGTGCTCGACGCGCACGAAGCTCTGCACCAGCGCGATGTTGCCGAGGGCGTCGGAAGCGCGCTCGGCGAGATCGGAGTGATGCGACTGCACGCTGCTCTGCAGCGTTTCGGTCTTGCGCAGCACCACCGCCATGAGCAGGCAGAACAGCGCGCACAGCACGAACAGCAGGATCGCCAGCCGCCAGTTGATCCACAGCGCCAGCGGCAACAGCACGATGAGCGAGACGACGGCCGCCAGGTTCTCGCGGAAGAAAGCGAGCCAGAGCGCCCACAACGCGTCGGTGCCGGACAGCATGATCTTCATCAGCCGGCCGGAATGCGTGGCGCCGTGGAACGACGCCGGCAATTGCAGAACGTGCTCGAAATAGTCGGTCAGCACCACCAGGCGGCGCCGATGCGCCAGTCGGTCGGAATAGAGCGCGACCCAGGTGCCGGCGGCGATGGTGAAGATGGCGAAGGCGGCCCAGGCGATCAGCAGCAGATTGAGATCGCCCGCCCCCGCGCCTTGCGCCAGCACGTTGATGACGCGGCCGAACAGCACCGGCTCGGCGAACTGCGCCATCGCCAGCGCGACGTTCGCCAAAGCGAGCGTCCAGCCGAGCGCGGCGTCGGCGCCGAGCTGCTGCAGCACGCGACGATAAAGGCGGATGAAGTCCATCGACGGTCCGGTGGGCCCTGGCGCGACGTCACCATAGCCTGAGTCGTCCTCGCCGTGCGTAACCGAACGCTACTGGTTCTGCGCGGGCGGCGTGGCGGGAGCGGCGGGCGGCGGTATCGGCGCCGCAGCGGGAGGCGCAGGCGGTGCGGGGGGCGCCGCCGGTGCGGCCGGCTTCGTCCAGGCCTTGTAGTCGGCCTCGCTGACATTCGGCAGCTTCTTGAGGAAGGCGACGAGGTGCCAGGTCTCTTCGTCATTCATGCCGAGCGGGCCGAAGGCCGGCATGCCGGTCATGTTGATGCCGTTCTTCACCACCCAGAACAGTTGCGCGGGCGTGCGATGCGGCACGACTTCCTTCAGGTCCGGCGGATCGGGGTGCATGCCTTCCGAGAACTTCTGCCAGTTGACGCCGGGCGCGCCGTGGCAATTGGCGCAGCCGTGCTCGTCGAACTCGTGCGCACCCTTCTGCACATTGGCCGGATCGTCGAAATTGGATGGCTGCGGATCGCGCGCGTGCCGCACGATCGAAGCGGAGCGCACCTGCACCAGCGCCCAATGCACGACCGCGGGATCTTCCTGCGTGCCGGCGACGCTGTAGAAGCCGCCGAAGAAATAGAGCGCCGCGCCAAAGGCGCCGATGATCGCCAATACGCCGATCGCCGCTAGCAGTCGCATCGTGCCCTCCGGAGGCGTTTCGTAACGTCAGTATGATTATAGGGGGGCCGCCGGGCGGCGTCACCCTAGACGGCTCATAAACCATGCACGCGAGCGCGCCGCGCCGGCGCGGTTATTCCAGCGCTCACGACATGTTGAGGTGCGTCAATGCGCGCCGCAGCGCGGCAGCTAGGCTTGATGCCCCTTTTAAGTGAGGTGACGTCATGCAGACCCCGGTCGAGATCGATTTCCAAGGCATGGATGCGACGGCGGATGTGCGCAAGAGCATTGCGCAGCATGTCGAGGAACTCGAGGAGCGGTTCGGGCGCGTGACCGCCGGGCGGGTCGCCCTGCGGGCGCCGAGCGCGCATCATCGCAGCGGCGGTCTCTACGAGGTGAACATCCGGCTGGCGCTGCCGAACGGGCGCGAGGTCAATGTCGACCGCACCGCGCAGGAGGACCCGCGCCACGCCGATGTGAAGTTCGCGATCAACGACGCCTTCAAGCGGGCGCGTCGCCAGCTACAGGATCAGGTCGCGCGCATGAAGCAGCAGTGAAGATCGCGCGGACTCAGCGCATCATGCTAGATTAGCCGCGCCATGCGCTTCCTCCCGCAGATCGCACTTACCCTGCATAAGGATCCACTGCTCGCCCGCTTCTGGCGGTCGGCATCGCACTTCTGGCGGGCGCGCCGCAGCGCGGCGTCGGGTTTGGCGGTTTTCCTCGTCGGCGTCACGCTGCTGCAGCTGCTGATGCAGATCATGCTCAACATGTGGAATCGCCGTTTCTTCGACGCGCTGGAGCGGCGCGACGAGCACGCGCTCTGGGTACAGGCGGAGATATTCGTACCGCTCGCCGCGATCAGCGCGATGCTGGCGGCGACGCTGGTGTGGGGCCGCATGACCACGCAACGCAAATGGCGCGAAGCGCTCACAAAACAGGTGGTCGAGCGCTGGCTCAAGAACGAGCGCTTCCGCCACCTCAACCACATCGTCAAGGGGTCGGAAAATCCGGAGTACCGCATCGCCGTCGACATTCGCATCGCTACTGATGCACCGGTCGACCTCGCACTGGCGTTTTTCTCTTCGGTGATGACCGCCGTCGCGTTCTTCGGCGTGCTGTGGACCATCGGCGGCAGCCTGGACGTCACGTTGTTCGGTCATACCGTGACCATCCACGCTTATTTGGTCGTCGGGGTCATTCTCTACTCCAGCGCCATGTCCAGCCTGATGATGCTGACCGGCCACCGTTTGACCGGCGTAATCGAAAGCATGAACCAGTCGGAGGCGGAATTCCGCGCCGCGGTCGACGCCTTCCGCGAAGACGGCCAGCATCGCGACACGGCCATCGGCGAGAGCGAGAAACACGACCGGCTTTTTCACCGCCTGAATGTGGTGCTGGTGCGCTGGCGCACGTTCTGCTGGCAGCTCGTGCGCACCACGCTGGTCTCGCATTCCAATTTTCTGATCGCGCCGGTGATCGGCTGGCTGCTGTGCGTGCCGAAATACCAGAGCGGCGCGATGACGCTCGGCGAGCTGACGCAAGCGGCGGCGGCCTTTGTCACCGTGCAGAGCGCGTTCAACTGGCTGGTCGACAATTACCAGCGGCTGGCGGATTGGCGCTCCGCCGCGCACCGGGTGGCGACGTTGCTGATCGCGCTTGACGAAGCCGAAGCGAAGGAAGCCTAGAGCCGCTCGACCCGGACCTCCTGATACATCCGGCGTACGTCGTCCGGCTGCGACAGTTCGGTGCCTTCGTGGATCAGTGCGGCCGAGCCGGCGGCGACGCCGAGCCGGAACGTCTCCTCCAAATTCTGCCCGTCCGCCAAGCCGAACACCATGGCGCCGAGGAAGCTGTCACCGGCGCCGACGGTACTCACCGTCTTGATCTGCAGCGCCGGTGCGCGCAGCGCCAGCTCGCGGGTGATCAGCATGGCGCCCAGGTGCCCCAACGACAGTGCGACCACCTCAGTCTTGCTGGCGGCGATGAGCTTGCGGGCCGCTTCGATCCAGCCGCGCTCGTCGGACAAATTGCTACCGGTCAAGTCGCACATCTCGCGCAAGTTCGGTTTGATCATGTAGACGCCGCGGTTGAGCGCGGCCTTGAGCGCCTCGCCTGAGCTATCGACCACGAACTTGGCTTCCAGTTTGGCCGCGATATCGGCAGCCAGTTCGTAGAAATTCGGCGGCACGCCGGGCGGCAGGCTGCCGCTGGCGACGATGAATTTCGGGCGCGGCTCGCTGGCCTCAAGCGCCTCGAGCAGCTTCGGCCATTCCGGCTTGCGCAGCGGCAGGCCGGGCAGCAGGAAGCGGAATTGCTGCTGCGTGCTGGTCTCGGTGACGGAGAAGTCTTCGCGCGTCTCGGCCTCGACCTCGATGATGCGGTTCGGGATGCCCTCGTCGCCGACGAGGCGCCGCAGCAGTTGCCCGGTGAAGCCGCCGATCGGGAAGATCGCTTCGACGTCGCCGCCGAGCCGCTTCACCACACGCGCGACGTTGATGCCGCCGCCGCCCGGATCGCGCCGCGCCGCCTTGCAGCGCAGCTTGCTGTTTGGCACGACCTTGTCGATGGATGTCGACAAGTCGATCGCCGGATTAGGCGTCAGCGTCACGATGTCGGCCATTGCCCCTCCTCGACGTCTTACCTGCGCATGATCTTTTCCGAAAACCGGTTCCCACTTTTCGGGATCATGCGTCAGGCCAATCGCGCGGCGAGCGCCTTGAGGCCGATGAAGGCAGGATCGCCGCGCGGAATCACATAAATCGGGATCGGCGCAAGATAGCTTTGGAAGCGCCCCTTCGCCTCGAAACGTACACGGAATTTGGTGCGCGGCAGATAGTCGCGCAGATGCCTGACGATGCCGCCGGCGATGAACACGCCACCTTCCGCTCGGAACACGAGCGCCAAGTTGCCCGCGACTTCGCCCAGCAACTCGCAGAAGGAATCGAGCGCGGCGCGGCACACCGGGCAGCGATCTTCGACCGCCGCCTGCGTGATCTCGGCGGCGCTGCGCTCCGGTACGGTCGAGCCGTCGATCGCCGCAATCGCACGGTAGAGATTTTCCAGGCCGGGACCGGACAGCACGCGCTCCGCCGAAACGTGACCGTGGCTCTGACGCAGATGAGCGATAATGGCGTCCTCGCGCGCCGATGCACCCGGCAATGTGGCGTGGCCGCCCTCGCTGCGCAGAATGAAACCGCCACGCGCCTCCGGCACATAGGCGGCAACGCCCAAACCAGTGCCGGGCCCACACACCAGCATCGGCCCATAGCCCGCATCGCCACCGCCGATCTTGAGCAGATGGTCGCGCGGCAGATGCGGCAGCGACCAGGCCAGAGCCTCGAAGTCGTTGACGAGGCGGACCGTCGCGAAGCCGAAACGCGCGCGTAAGCTGGCGCCGTCGACCACCCAGTCATTGTTGGTGAGATCGCAACGCTCGCCCTGGATGACGCCGGCGACCGCGAGTAGCGCGGCCTTAATCTGCGCACGCTCGGGCTGGCGATCCATGAACGCCGTCAGCGCATCGTTGAAGGTCTTGTGCTCGCGCACCGGCCAACGCATCACCTCGCCGATGACGCCGTCTTTCAAAACGGCGAAACGCACGTTGGTGCCGCCGACATCGGCAAGGACGTATTGCTTGACGTGATCGATCATCGTTTCCGTGCAACCTTGATCAGGTCGCGATACCACTGAAACGAGGCTTTCGGAATACGTCTCTGGGTCGGATAATCGACGTAGGTCAGGCCGAAGCGCACGCTATAGCCGGCATCCCATTCGAAATTATCGAGCAGCGACCATACGAAATAGCCGCGGATGTCAGCGCCGGCCTTGACGGCGTCGTTCACGGCGGCGATGTGGTCGCGCAGGTACTCGATACGGTCATTGTCAATGATGACGCCGCTTTCCGGCAGCGTCTCGCGGCTGCCCATGCCGTTTTCCGTGACATAGACCGGCAGGCCATAATCGCGGCTCACTTCGATCAGCGTGTCGCGGAAACCCTCAGGGTCCACAGCCCAATCGATGGGCGAGCGCCGTCCCCCCGGCCGATCGCCGAACCAGAAGCCGAAACGCGAATTCGGATCGGTCTTCATGTAGGTCGGGCCGTAGTGATTGAGACCGAACCAGTCGAGGGGCCGCTGGATCCGCTCCATATCGCCCGCCTGCATGTGCGGCTCGATGCCGGCGCGCAGCCGCTCCGGATAAACGCCGTGCGACTGCGGATCGGGATAAGCTCTGTTCCAATACGCGTCGGCCAGCGCGGCGCCCTCCACATCGGCCGGCGACGACGGGCGGCAGGGTTGCACGTTATGCACGCAGCCAATCGACGCGCCCGGCGCGCGCGCGCGGATCGCATCGACGGCCGCGCCGTGCGACAGGTTCACGTGATGGATGGCGCGATGCAGCCGGTCGCGCGCCGGCATGCCCTCCTGCCCGCTGCCGAAGGCATAACCGAACAGCGTGAAGATCGAGGGCTCGTTGAACGTGGCGAAGCGCTTGACGCGATCGCCGTAACGCGTCGCGACCAGCGCGGCATATTCGGCGAACCAGCCGACCACGTCGCGCGACGTCCAGCCACCGAGATCGTCGACGGCCTGCGGCATGTCCCAGTGATAGAGGCAAAGCCACGGTTCGATCTTGGCTTCGAGCAGCGTGTCGATCAGCCGGTCGTAGAAGGCAAGCCCCGCCTCGTTCACCGCGCCCTTGCCCTGCGACAGCACGCGCGGCCACGCGACGGAAAAACGATAGGCGTCGAGCCCAAGCCGCTGCATCAGCGCGACGTCTTCCGGATAGCGATGATAGTGATCGCAGGCGACGTCGCCGGTGTCCTTATTGGCGACGAGGCCGGCGTGACCGCGCGTGTCCCACACGCTCGGGCCGCGGCCGCCTTCGTTCACCGCACCTTCGATCTGGAAGCTCGAGGTCGAGACGCCCCAGAGAAAGTCACGCCGCAGCGCGGTAAGTGGAGGCAATGCGATGGGCGACGGGCCAACGGGGGATGTCACGAATCACCTCGGGTCTCTTTAAGAAGATCGTGCAAGTATGCGCCGGTTTCTTGAGCCAAATCATTAAACCGCGCGCGCTATTTCGCGACAATTGCCTTTCGACAACGCGATTCATCCGATGGCGGATTTGCTCATGACACAAGCGAGCGCGCGGACGCGATGGGGCGGTATTGCCGGAAGCTTTCCGGCGAGCGGGTTTTTTCGCGTTACGCAAAGCGACGGCGTGTGGTGGCTCGCCGATCCCGACGGCGGACGTTTTTTGTCGAAGGGCGTCAATACGGTCTGGTTCGGCCAGGACGAGATTCAAGGCACCCAGCGTGTACCCTATGCCGACACTTGCGCGCGCAAGTACGGCAGCATTGAAGTTTGGCGCGCGGCGGCGGCACGCCGGCTCGCCGGCTGGGGTTTCAACACGCTTGGCTCATGGTCGGATATGGGCGTCGCGACGGCCGGTCCGCCGCTGGCGTCGACGCCAAATCTCGATCTCGCAATGTCGTTTGCCTGGGAATGGAACGACCGCCATCGCGACCTGCCACGCATGGAATTCCCCGACGTGTTCGATCCGGACTTTGAGACGCACATCCGGCGGCGGGCGCAGGAGAACTGCGCCGTGCACGCCGATGCGCCGCACATCCTCGGCTGGTTCATCGACAACGAATTGCGCTGGGGCAGCGACTGGCGCGGCAACGACCCGCTGCTGAAATTGTTTCTCAATCACACGCCGGACAGTCCGGGCCGCAATACAGCGAACGAATTCGTGCGCAGCCGCGGTGGCGATGCGGCGGCGCTTACAGTCGACGGCGCGGACGCCTTCGCGGCGCTCGTCGGCGAGCGCTACTTCGCCCTCACGGTCGCCGCCATCAAAGCGGCCGATCCCAACCACCTCGTCCTCGGCTGCCGCTTTGCGTTGCCGCCGCCCGCTTCCGCAGTGGCGGCGGCGGGACGCCATCTCGATGTGCTCACCTTCAATTGTTACGAGGAAGACCCGGGCGCCGTGATCCCCGGCTATGCGGTGAGCGGCCGGCCATGTCTCATCGGCGAGTTCGCGTTCCGTGGCGACGATGCCGGCCTGCCCAACACGCGCGGCGCCGGCCCCCGCGTCGCCACCCAGCGCGAACGCTCGCAGAGCTACCGCCGTTACGTCAGCGCTGCGCTGCGTCATCCCGCAATCGTCGGCACGCATTGGTTCGAGCATGCCGACCAGCCGGCGGAGGGCCGCTTCGACGGGGAGAATTCCAACTACGGCACCGTCGATATCAATGACGAAGTCTACGCCGAACTCACGGCGGCGATGACCGCCGTCAACGCCGAAGCTGAGGCGTTGCACGCGGGCGAAGCCTTGCAGGCCTGACCTACGGCCGTTGGCAAACTCCGCGTCATGGCTTACACGACGAGGCCTCGCCCTCGTCCGCCACCCATTGCAGGAGACCTTTCGCCATGAAAGCCGTTTATATCGAGCAGTACGGCGGCCCCGAAGTCCTGCGCTATGGCGATCTGCCGGACCCGAAGCCCGCGGCCGGCGAAGTTGTCGTCGACATCGTGGCGGCCAGCGTCAACGGCGCCGACTGGAAGGTGCGGATCGGCACCTATGGGTACACCAAGTTTCCACTCGGCATGGGCCGCGATTTCTCCGGCACGGTCAGTGCGGTCGGCGACGGCGTCACCGACTTCATGACCGGAGATCAGGTGTTCGGCGTGCTCGACCAGGGGCAGGAAGGCGCCTACGCCGAGAAGATCGCGATGAAAGCCGCGATCGTCGCCAAGAAGCCGGCCGGCCTCTCGCACGTGAACGCGGCGGCGCTGGGTCTTATCGGCCTCACCGCGCTGATTTCGGTCGAGGACACGTTGAAGCTCCAGCGCGGCGAGACCATTCTGATCCAGGGCGGCGCCGGCGGCGTCGCTGGCTTCGCCATCCAGCTCGCCAAACATATCGGCGCACGCGTCATCACCACCACCAGCACGGCGAATGTCGACTACGTGCGCCAACTGGGAGCCGACGAAGTGATCGACTACACCAAAGAGGATTTCACCAAGCTGGTGCATGACGTTGACGCGGTGTTCGAGACCGTCGGCGGCGAGGTCGCGCAGAAGTCGTTTGGCGTGGTGAAGTCCGGCGGCCGCGCCGCTTTCATCGCGTCCGGTCCGCAGGCGCCAGCTTCGCCGCGTTCCGACGTGGCCTCGCTGAGGCCGGCGGTGAAACGCTCGCGGAAAGCTCTCGAGCGCATCGTCGAGCTGTTCGCAGCCGGCGCGGTGCGTGCACCCGAAGTAAAGCTCTACCCGCTGTCGGACGCCGGCGAGGCGCTACGCGTCAGCGAGGGACGTCACTTCCGCGGCAAGCTGGTGTTTCAGGTCAGGACGTAGCAGCGGCGGGGTTGCGACCGGCGCGCTGTGCAATGAAGGAAAAATGGCGCGCCCGAAGAGATTCGAACTCCTGACCCCCAGATTCGTAGTCTGGTGCTCTATCCAGCTGAGCTACGGGCGCTGAACCCTTGGCGGCCGCAAGTAGCGAGCCTCGGGAACAGGCGCATAGCTATCGTCTCGGTCCCGTATTGGCAAGGGCGGCTGTCGGGCCCGCTTTGGCCCGGCACCGGGCCTGCCAAACCCCCGCCGCCGAGCTGTTCCGGCCGCGTTAAGCCCGCGCCCGCTCGCCGCGATGCGACTCGAGTTCGACCGGAAGGTCCGGAATGGTGATGCTGAAAGTCGCCCCGATCGTGCCCGGCACGAGCTTGATATCGCCGCCATGCGCGCGCACCAGCTCGGCGGCGATGGCGAGACCCAGACCGGCGCCGCCGGCGCGGGTCGAGCCCTGGAAGGCGCGGAACATGTAGGCGCGCGCTTTATCGGAAACGCCGGGCCCGGTGTCGGAGACTTCGATGATCACCACGCTGCCCTCGCGGCGGCCGGTGATGCGGATTTGGTCGCGCGCCGGGTCGCGCGCCTCGCGCGTCTCCAGCGCCTGCATGGCATTGCGCGCGACATTGACCAGCACGCGGAAGAGATGGTCGTGGTCGGCGTCGACGGTCAGCCCGCGCTCCACCGAGACGATCCAGCGGATCGGCACGTCGAGCGTGAGGCCGAGCGCCTCATGCACTTCTTCGATCAGCGGCTCGACCTCGATGATCTTGCGCTCGGGCGGCGCTTCCTGCGCGGCACCGTAGGACAGCGTCGACTGGCAGAAGGCGATGGCGCGCTCGAGCGCGCGCATCAGCTTGGGCGCGAAGCGCTGCACTTTCGGGTCGCCCGATGTGGACAGTTGATCGGAGAAAAGCTGCGCCGAGGCCAGCAGGTTGCGCAGGTCGTGATTGATCTTCGACACGGCGAGACCGAGCGCGGCAAGCCGGCTCTTCTGATGCAGCATCGACGCCAATTCTCGCTGCATGGCGGCGAGCTCTTCCTGCGCGGTGCCGATCTCGTCGGTGCGCCGGGAGGTGCGGATGATCAGCGACGGATTCTCCGGATCAGCGCGGAAGGCCATCATGTTGGCCGTGATGCGCTCCATCGGCCGCACCAGAAGGTAATGCAGCGCAAAAAACACCATCATCGCGGTGATGGCCGAGATCAGCAGGGACAGCAGCAGGATGTTCACCGAATAGGCGAACATCGCCTTGCGCATCGGCGCCTCTTCCAGAATCACCTCAAGAAATTCGCCTTCACGCATCGGCGCGGGTCCGATCACGCGGATCGCGTCGCCCGGCTCGTCGTGGACCAGCACCTCGAAAGCGTCGTAGATCGCGCTCCACCACGGCACGTTGCGCATATCGATCTCGGCTTCGACATTGAACGGACCACTGGCGACGGCCAGCATGCGCCGCTGGGTACCCATCTTCACCGCCACCGCGCGCGCGCCGATGCTGTCGAGAAGCTGCCGAGTAAGGCTTTCAGGCACCATGTCGGCCGGCGCGGCGTCGAGCACCAGCGCTGCGGTGTGCGCGGCGGCGAGCCGGTCATTCAACCAGTTGAGCCGGAAGTTGGCGATCGACGGCACATAGATGAGGATTTCCGCGACCATCACGAACAGGATGGTGAGGAACAAGAGCTTACCCGACAGGCCGATACGTGGACGACGCGCAGGTTTTGGCACCTCCAGCGCGGTCGGCTCCTTCGTCTCTATCTCAGGTTCCAATCGCGTCCTCAGCCGAAGATTCTCAGCCAGGCTATGATGCGCCGCACCCAAGGCCGCGTCAAATTGGGTAGATAAAAGTCGATTGCGGCGCGTTTTCCGATTTCCGACAGCGTCGGATAGGGCAACACAAAACTCGTGAACGCGCGGATATTCAGGCCCTGCGCGATTGCCAAAGTCCAGCTTGCAATGAGTTCCCCTGCCTGCGCGCCGACGATTGTGACACCGAGGATCTGCCCCTTCGGCCGCACGAGTATCTTGATATGACCGCGCGTCTGCCGCTCGGTCTGCGCCCGGTCATTGTCGTGATAAGGCCAGCGCAGCACGCGGACCTTGAGCTTGCGGCTGCGCGCCTCCGCTTCGGTCAGCCCGCAATGTGCGAGCTCCGGATCGGTGAATGTCACCCATGGCACCGCGCTAGGGTCGACGCGCACCGGCAGACGAAACAGCGCGTTCTTCAGTACCAGGCCGGCATGATAGTTGCCGGCGTGGGTGAAGCGCGGTTGCCCGCCCGCGCAGTCGCCGATGGCATAGACGCGCCGGTTCGAAGTCTTGAGCTTGCGGTTGACGATGATGCCGCTGTTGTCGGCGCGAATGCCAGCGGCTTCGAGGTTGAGGCCATCGGTCACCGGCTGGCGGCCGGCGGCGACCAAAACATGACTGCCGGTCATGAACTCCTCGGCGCCGCCGACGTCGACGGTCGCCGTGACGGTGCCGCCGGAATGCGCGATGCCGGTCACGGTGACGCCGCTGCGGATCACCACGCCCTCGCGTTCGAGCTGATCGACGACGACCGCAGCGCATTCCGGATCGTCCTTGGCGAGCGGCGTCGTCTGCTCCAGCACCGTGACCGAGCTGCCGAGACGGCGGAAAGCCTGCGCCAGTTCCATGCCGATGGGGCCGGCGCCGATGATAATGAGGTGCTCCGGCCGCTGCTCGAGATCGAAGATGGTTTCGTTGGTGAGGTAAGGCCCCCGATCGAGACCCGGGATCGGTGGCACGGCCGGACGCGAGCCGGTGGCGATCACGAAACGGCGCGCCCGGATCTCGACGTCGCCGGCGACCAGCGTGCGGCGGTCCTTGAACGCCGCGGCGGCGCGGATCACGCGCACGCCAAGACCGGCGAAACGTTCGGCCGAGTCGTTCGGCGCAATCGCCTTGATGGTGTCCTGCACATGCGCGCGCACTTTGGCGAAATCGACGCTGGCGCTGATTGCAATGCCGAAAACGTCCGCGGTCTGCGCCAGGTGCGCGTGCTTGGCCGCCGCGAGCAGCGCCTTCGACGGCACGCAGCCGGTATTGAGACACTCGCCGCCCATCGTCGCCTTTTCGACGAGCACCGTCTGCACGCCGAACGCGGCCGCACCGGCGGCCACGGACAGGCCGGCGGCGCCGGCGCCGATCACGCAAATATCGGGAGTAAGGATGTCTGGCATGCCTTGCATTCTAACGCATAAACGAAACCGTCACGACGACCTGCGTGGCGGGGCGCGCAGCCGCCGCACCAGCACCGGCACGAGCGCGAGTACGCCAAGCGCGACGAGCGCACCGATGAGTTGCGGTGTGAGAATGTCCTTCGCAGCGAAGGTGAACTGACAATTGGTGGCGCCGGTTGCGAGGCAGTCCTGGTAGGCCTGCTTCTGCATGGCGATGACGCTATCCAGGCCGGTGCCGGCATAGGCGAAAACGAGCACGGCCGGGATCACGCCGATGGCGGTCGCCGTCACGAAAGGCGCGAGCCGCATGCCGGCGAGAGCCGGCACCAGATTGACCAGGAAGAAGGGAAAGGCCGGCACAAGCCGCAGGAACAGGAGATAGCTGAACGCCTCGGCGCAGAACCCGTCGGCAAGTTGCTTGGCGCGCGGGCCGGCCCGCCGCAGCAGCGGCTCGCCGAGCGCCGTCCGCGCCAGCAGGAATACGATGGTCGCGCCGCCGGTCGCGCCGACCACCGCGACAAGGGCGCCCGTCGGCAGCCCGAACAGGAAGCCGGCCGTCACCGTCAGCAGCCAGGCGCCCGGCACCGACAGGCCGACCGCCGCTATATAGAGACCGATGAAGCTCAGCACGGCAACCAGCCGGTGTTCCGCCACGAAGGCGTCGAGCGCGTCGCGACGGGTCACCACCGCTTCCAGCGAAATGCCGCCCCGCACGGCCAGGATGGCGGCGGCCACCGCGATCGCCCCGGCCAGCCCCACGGCAATCCAGCGGCCCGGTGACACGGGGTTGGGATCGGCGGCGGGGGTTCGAACGCTCATATCCGCTATATACACGAGCGCGCCGCCGCGACCCGTTGCCGGCCGCCCGTCTCACCGGCTTGTGAGACATCGTGACAGCGCCTAACGGCCCCGTGACTGGGCCGGAAGCCCCAAATCGCGTGCATTGACGGGCCAAAGCCCCTCCCGTATAAGCCCGGCAAATCCTGTGCCGATCCGGATCATTCGGGTTTTCAAGGCGATTTGAGGGGCCTTGCCCTTCGCCGCCACGGCGCGACCTGCGGAGAATTAGTCGTGAAGCGGACCTATCAACCGAGCAAGCTCGTACGCAAACGCCGTCACGGTTTCCGCTCGCGCATGAGCACCACCGGCGGACGCAAGGTGCTGTCGGCTCGGCGCGCGCGCGGCCGCAAGCGGCTCAGCGCGTAGCGCGCCTCCATTCGCTTGAGCGGCCTATGCCGGCCGCAACGCCTGCCCCCATGGAACGATTGAGGCAACGGGCGGACTTTCTAGCCGCGGCAACCGGGATCAAGGTGCCGGCGGCCGCATTCGTGCTGCAGACGCGGAAGCGAGCCGAAGAAGGCCCGGTCCGCGTCGGCTTCACGGTGTCCAAGAAGGTCGGTAATGCCGTCGAGCGCAACCGGGTGCGTCGCCGCCTGCGCGAGCTCGTGCGGCTTTCCGACCACGGCCGCCTGCAGAGCGGACATGATTATGTGCTAGTCGGCCGCCGGGCAGCGTTGAACCTGCCGTTCGAGCGCCTGACGCAAGACTTCGAAGGGGCGTTGCGGCGGGCGCAAAGCCACCGCGGCGGCAAAACGGGATCGCGATGACCGACAACAAGAACACCATCCTTGCCATTGTCCTTTCGGCGCTGGTGCTGATCGGGTGGCAATTTTTCTTCGCCATCCCGCAGGAGAAGGCGCGGCAGGAGCAGCTTGCGCAGCAGCAGCAACTGCAGAAGCAGAATCCGCAGCAGCCCGCCCAAGCCGGCCAGCCCACGCCGACGGCGCCGGCGGCGCAGCCCGGCCAGGTTCCAGGCGTTGCCACGCAACCCGCCGCTAACGCGCCGATGAGCCGCGACCAGGCGATTGCCGCCTCGCCGCAGCGCGTTGCGATCCAGACCGAGAGCCTGCAGGGCACGATCGCGCTCAAGGGCGGCCGCATCGACGACCTCGCGCTGGTCAAATTCCGCGAGAAGGTCGATCCGAAATCGCCGCCCATCGTGCTGCTGTCGCCGTCGGGCACCGCCGAGCCGTTCTATGCCGACTTCGGCTGGACCAACGCGGCCGGCGCCGCCGTCAAAGTGCCGACCACCGAGACGCTGTGGAAACAAGCCGGATCGGGCGCGCTCACCGTCAACAACCCGGTGACGCTCACCTGGGACAATGGCGAGGGACTGGAATTCCGCCGCACGATCGCGGTCGACGATAAATATCTCTTCACGCTCAAGGACGACGTGGCGAACAAGAGCGCCGCTGCCGTCACGCTCTATCCCTACGCGCTGATCTCGCGCCACAACACGCCGCCGACGCTCGGCTACTACATCCTGCACGAAGGTCCGATCGGCATCCTCGGCGACAGCGGCCTGCAGGAAAAGAACTACAAGGATCTCGACGAGAAGAAAGAGTTCGCCTTCGCCAACACCAAAGGCTGGCTCGGCTTCACCGATAAATATTGGGCCGCCGTGCTGCTGCCCGATGCAACGACGAACCTGCTGAAGGCCAAATTCACCGGCGGCATGCTCGGCACGATCAAGACCTACCAATCCGACTATCTGCTCGATCCGCAGACCATCGCGCCCGGCGCCACCGGCTCGGCCAATGCGCGTTTGTTCGCGGGCGCGAAAGAAGTCTCGGTGGTCGACCAGTACGACAAGGCTCTCAAGCTCGACCGCTTCGACCGCGTGATCGACTGGGGCTGGTTCTACTTCATCACCAAGCCGCTGTTTCAGGCGATCGACTATCTCTTCCGGCTGGTCGGCAACTTCGGCCTCGCCATCCTCATCGTCACCGTGCTGATCAAGATCGCCTTCTTCCCGCTGGCCAGCAAATCCTACGCCTCGATGGCCAAGATGAAGGCGGTGCAGCCGCAGATGACGACCATCCGCGAGCGCTACGCCGACGACAAGGCCAAGCAGCAGCAGGAGCTGATGGAGCTGTACCGGCGCGAGAAGATCAATCCGCTCGCCGGCTGTCTGCCGATCGCCATCCAGATCCCGGTGTTCTTCTCGCTCTACAAGGTGCTGTTCGTCACCATCGAGATGCGGCACGCGCCGTTCTTCGGCTGGATCCACGACCTGTCGGCGCAGGACCCGACCAACATCTTCAACCTGTTCGGCTTGATCCCGGTCGATCCGACCATCCTGCCGGTGATCGGCCCCTTCCTGCATCTCGGCCTGTGGCCGCTGATCATGGGCGTGACCATGTGGGTGCAGATGAAGCTCAACCCGGCGCCGCCCGATCCGACGCAGGCGATGGTGTTCAACTGGATGCCGGTGATCTTCACCTTCATGCTGGCGAACTTCCCCGCCGGCCTGGTGATCTACTGGGCGTGGAACAACACGCTGTCGGTGGCGCAGCAGAGCTACATCATGAGCAAGAACGGCGCGAAGATCGAGCTGTTCGACAATCTCAAGAAGACGTTCGCGAAGAAGAAGGCGGGGTAGCGAACGCCGAAAACTTTTCTCGCAGCGTTACGATGGCCGGGCTTCGTCCCGGCCATTCGTTTTTAAGTCGGCCTTAGGCAGCTCGCTCGAGATCACTTTTGCCGGCAGTGCTTCAGGCAAATATCGTAATTCGTTCGGCAGGCGCCTTCGGTGTGAGCCTGTCTGCAGGCTTTATAATCCGCGCGGCATTCCTTGGTGCAGACAGCCGAGCTTTGTGTGCAAGCAGGGCCGACTGCGCATAAAGTTACGCCAACGACTGCCAGAATGATCGTTCGCATGGCTCTCCTTATTTTCCGTTCGCCGTTTTGGTTTCGTTGCGCGCCGCGCGCAGGCCTTCGGCGAGCTTGCTGGCGTTGTCATTGGCCCAGAAATGCATGAAGTAAAGACGCGGATCTTCGGCCAGCATGTGGCTGTGTCTTGCCCCCCGAAATTGCTAAAGCTCTGCGAACACGCGGTCCGCATTTTGCCAGCGAACAGCATCCATGAATGTTTCGACATAGGTCGCTGCCTTGGCGCCAAAGTCGATGTGATACGAGTGCTCGTACATGTCGAGCGCCAAAACCGGCGTTCCGCCCGCCAGCGTATGACAATGATCGGCCGCCCATTGATTGACCAGCTTCCGATCGCGCGGCAACCACGACAGCAATACCCAACCGGAGCCGCCGCCCAGCGCCTTGCCCATGGCAATGAATTCGGTGCGCCAACGCTCGTAGGAGCCGAAGTCGCGCATGATGGCCTCACGTAGTGGCTGTCCCGGCTCGCTCTGGTCGCCCAAGCCGTCGAAGAACAGCTCGTGCAGGATCATCGAGTTCATGGCGACAAGCTGCTCTCGCTTGAGGCCGTTGACCGTGAAGACGGGTGCTTTCGCGTAGTCGAGTTCGGCGAGTTGCTCCTCGATCAGGTTAAGCCGCTTCACCGCGCCGCCATAGTTGTTCTCGTAATGGCTGACGATCAGCCGCTCCGATATGCCTTTGATGCGGGCCGGGTCGCAGCCCAGGGGCTTCATAGCGTAGGTCATTGGCGCTTCTCCGGATCGGGCAACACGTCGATTGCGATTTGGCTGAAGCGGGTGACGCTGTCGGACTTGGTCCACAGCGCGATCTTGCCCGCATTGGCAAAGGTTCGGTCGGTCACCGTGAACAGCGTTTTGCCGTCGAAGCCGATGGCGAAGGTGTCGCCCTCAGCCTTGAGCCGGAGGGTATGCCATTCATCCGTCGTCACTTTGATGTCCACGCCACCGATCTGCTGACGGCTGCCTTTGACGACGCGGTAGAAGCGAACGTTGTCCTCCAGCGCGTTGGCGCGCACAACGTAGTAATTGTCGGCATTGGAAACGCGGACAGCGATACCAGCGGCGCGGTCGACGCGACCGGCTACCGGTCGGAAGCTCACGGATACGTCGACGTTCTTGGCAGCGATCGCATTATAGATCGCGAGCGGAAAGCGATAGTCGGTCGTGTCGGTGCTCGACTGCTCAATCGCGCGGCCGCCCTCCGCCGTGTCATCGGTAACGACTCTCCATTTGATTGGGCCGCCACGGCCGGTCAGCGCAAACTCGAAGCCGGCCGGAGAGGCGCCGAGGTCCATTTTGGCGATAGCAACCACGGTCGCCGCGGATTGCGAAAGAACGTCGTGTCCGCCAAGCAGCATCGTGCCCGCGATAAGCAGGACGCTCAGAACAAGCACAATGGATGACGTGCGGTGGGAGTTGTTTCCGTCCATGCGCAAACCACCTCGATAAATCGAGCGTTGCGCAGTGCTTGGACGGAACCCGTCTGGCGGGGAGACTGCTCTGTCCCCGGAATCTTGCAAACCTAATTAGTCTCAAAGCAGCGCGCAAGGCGAGGCGGAGCGCCCCTGTCCATTTGCGGCGGGCAAGCCGCGCCTAACCCACTCTGCTGTTGTCGCGAATGCCGCCCTTGTCCCGTCATTGCGAGCGAAGCGAAGCAATCCAGAGCCGCAAACTCCTGCCTGGATTGCTTCGCCGACTGCGTCTTCTCGCAATGACGGAAGTATCCAACTTTAGGCGCGTAACCCACATCCTGAAAATAATCCTTGACAGCGTGACGCTGCCCGGCTAGGAAAGCCGCACTCTCCACCATTGTCCGTGCGGCCCGTCTGCCGCCCTGCCCGCATCGCCGGCGCTTACCGCGCGGGGGACGCGTGCGTGCGCGCATTGCCGCCGGACCACAAGGATCATCGCCATGCCAGAGCCGACCGGCGACGCCCTTTGGGCGCGCATCCGCTACGACTATGAATCCACCACCCGTCCGATCGAGGACATCTGCGCCGAGCACGGCGTCAGCTCCGGCACGTTGCGCGACCGCGTGCGGCGCTGGAAATGGCAACGCCGGCGCACGCCCATCCCGCGCGTGGGACCGCCGGCCTTTGTGCCGGCAGTGGAGCACGACACTGCGACGCCGGGTGCGGCGACATTTCCGAATCCCGACCCCACCGAGAAGCCCCCTCACCCGAGGTCCTTGCACCAGAGCCTCGAAGACCCGCCTGACCGCCCCTACGGCACGGACATCGACCCGGCCGCCGCGCCGGGCATCGCAGCGGACGCCGGCGACCCGGCTTTGATCGTGCAGCGGCTGCAAGGCGCGGCCTCGCGCGTGCTGCCCGCCATCGAGGCGATCATCGCGCGGCTTGCGGCGGGCTCGCATCATCCGCGCGAGATGGAGCAGGCCGGCCGCGCGCTCGGCGCGCTGACCCGCACCTTGCGTGAGCTGAACGCGCTGCTCGCCCAGCACGCAGCGCTTGCGCCGCAGCCCTATGACGACATGCCCGAGGACATGGATGCGTTCCGCAACGAACTGGCGCGGCGGATCCACGCGTTCGTCAAGTCCCGCCGCGCCCAGGACGAGGAAGCCACGACGCAGGAAACGTGATACAGGCGCGTCCGATGGACCCCAAATTTACCCGCCACGAAATCGAAACAGGCCGCGCGCTGTTTGCCGGCGACTGGCGCTTTACCGCGGCGGCGTCGACGCCCGCCTCGCTGCCGAAGATGCACGGCACCGAGATCGCGTTTGCCGGCCGCTCCAATGTCGGCAAGTCGAGCCTGATCAACGCGCTCACCGGCCGCAAGGCGCTGGCGCGCACCTCGCGCACGCCCGGCCGCACGCAGGAGCTGATCTTCTTCACCGCCGACGAGAAACTGCACCTCGTCGACATGCCGGGCTACGGCTACGCCGCCGCGGCCAAGTCGAAGATCGCGCAGTGGTCGGAGCTGATCGAGGCCTATCTGCTCGGCCGCGCCAACCTCGCCCGCGTCTATGTGCTGGTCGATGCCCGCCACGGCTTGAAGGCGACCGACGCGCCGACCTTCAAGGCGCTCGGCAATGCGGCGGTGAGCTATCAGGTCGTGCTGACCAAGGCCGACGAGGTGAAGCCGGCCGAGCTTGCTACGCGTGTGGCGGAGGTCGAGGCGGCGATGACCAAATGGCCGGGCGCCTTCCCCGGCATCCTCGTCACCTCGGCGCACACAGGCACCGGCATGACCGAGCTGCGCGCGGCGGTGGCGCGGCTGCTCAACGAGCGCTAGCTCTCCGGTATGACCTTCTCGATGCGGCGGTCGGGCACGAGCCAGATGATCGCAGCGAAGACGTAGATCGCGATCGACAGCCACGGCTCGACGAACGCCAGCACAATCGCCGTCAGATACATCAGGGGCGACAGCTTGCCTTTCAGATCCGTTCCGAGCGCGCGCGCCAGCACCGACTGACGGCCGTGCCGGTGAATGATCGCCTGCTGCAACAGGTAGTAGGCGATCGCCGGCATCAGCAACGCAGCCCCGTAAAGCGCCGTCGGCGCCGCCGCCGCCGGATGCTCGCCGAGCCAACTCGTGGCCGCCGGCAGCAGCGACAGCCAGAACAGAAGATTGGCGTTGGCCCACAGGATGAGCCCGTCGACGCGCTCGACGGTATGCAGCAGGTGATGATGGTTGTTCCAGTAGATCGCCAGGTAGATGAAGCTCAGCACATAGCTCAGAAAATTGGGCGCCACGCTCCAGAGCGCATTCCACTCGGCGCTGTGGGGCATCTTCAATTCCAGGACCATGATCGTGATGATGATCGCGATCACGCCATCGCTGAAGGCCGCCAGGCGTTCTTTTCCCATGCTCCCTCGCCCCATTTCGCTGCCGCAACCGGTCCGAACCTAGCATACGATACCGGTGCAAATGACCCTCGCGGGCGGCGAAAAGGTCGGCTAGAACCGAGCGCGCTCGAACCAGCCGCGAGACCGTTATGACCGACCAGAGCAAGCTCAGCCCGCAGGACGCCGCCCGCGTCCTCTCCGAAGCGCTGCCGCACATGCAGCGCTACGACGAAGAGACCATCGTCATCAAATACGGCGGGCACGCCATGGGCGACGAGCAGACCGCGCGCGATTTCGCCCGCGATGTAGTGCTGCTGGAACAGGCGGCGATCAACCCGGTGGTGGTGCACGGCGGCGGCCCGCAGATCGCGGCCATGCTCAAGAAGCTCGGCATCAAATCGGAATTCGCCGCCGGCCTGCGCGTCACCGACGCGGCCACCATCGAGATCGTCGAGATGGTGCTGGCCGGCTCGATCAACAAGCAGATCGTCGGCTACATCAACGCCGCCGGCGGCAGGGCGGTCGGCCTGTGCGGCAAGGACGGCAACATGGTGCAGGCCAAGAAGGTCACGCGCACCGTGGTCGATCCGGATTCCAACATCGAGAAGATCGTCGACCTCGGCTTCGTCGGCGAGCCGGAGAAGGTCGACCTCACGGTGCTCAACCACGTGCTCGGCAAGGAGCTGATCCCGGTGCTGGCGCCGGTGGCGACTTCGGCGTCGGGCGGCACCTTCAACGTCAACGCCGACACCTTCGCCGGCGCGATTGCCGGCGCGCTCAAGGCCAAGCGCCTGCTGCTGCTCACCGACGTGCCGGGCGTGCTCGACAAGAACAAGAACCTGATCGCCGATCTGTCGGTCGCCGATGCGCGCAAGCTGATCGCCGACGGCACCATCTCCGGCGGCATGATCCCCAAGGTCGAGACCTGCATCTATGCGCTCGACCAGGGCGTCGAAGGCGTGGTGATCATGGACGGCAAGGTGCCGCACGCGGTGCTGGTCGAACTGCTCACCGACCACGGCCTCGGCACGCTGATGCATCGCTGAGGCGCGCGGCCTAGCATGGCGGCATGATTCGCCGCCTGCTCCTTGCTGCCGTAACGCTGTGCGCGCTGATGGCGTCTGCGCGCGCGGAGCTGACGCTGTGCAATCGCACCAGCTACCAGATGGACGCGGCCATCGGGCTGGAGAAGCGCGCCAACGTCACGACGCGCGGCTGGTTCCGTCTCGATCCCGGCCAGTGCAAGCAGGTGGTCGAGGGCGCGCTCGATGCCGAGATGGTCTATCTGCACGCGCGCACGCCGCCGGTCTACGGCTCGGCGCCGCTGCCGCAGAACGGCGTCGCGGAGTTCTGCGTGCGCGAGGGCGACTTCGAGATCGCCAATGCGCGCGGCTGTGCGATGACGCAGCAGGCGCGCTTCACCCCGGCGCGGCCGTCCGATTCACCCAAAGGCCCGACCGTCAATCTCGCCGAGGAGGCCGACTACGACGACACCCAGGCGCGGCTCGCCGGCATCCAGCGGCTGCTCGTCATCGCCGGCTACGACGCCTACCCGATCGACGGCGTGCCCGGCGCCAAGACGCAAAGCGCGCTCACCAAGTTCCTCACCGACCACAGACTGCCGGCCGACGCGCCCGCCGGGCCGCAGTTCTTCGACACGCTGCTCGCCGCCGCGCGCAACCCGGAAGGTTCCGGCTTCACCTGGTGCAACGACAGCCAGTACACGGTGATGGCCGCGCTCGGCCTGGTCGAGATGGGGCAGATCGTGACCCGCGGCTGGTATCGCATCGGCGCCGGCGCCTGCGTGCGGCCGGACGTGCGCGGCGACGTGCGCCGCATCTACAGTTACGGCGAGGCGGTCGACGGCAACGGCCGCCCCGTCAAGCGCGGCGAGGCGGCGCTGGCCTGGGGCGGCGAGGTCAAGCTCTGCACCCGCGACGGCAAGTTCGAGCTGTCCGACCACAAGGATTGCGCCGCGCGCGGGCTGAATACGGCCGGTTTTGCCTTCGTGGACGTGGGGAACCAGCCGGCCACCACCGTGCGGTTCAAGGAACCTTAAAAGGCTTATTGGCGCGCCTGGTTAACGCTGCGGCCATTTGCGCTTGAGAAGCATCAATCATCCATGCGATACCTTCCCCTCAAGGGGAGGACACGAATGCCAGACCACCCGTGCAGGGTCTTACTGGTCTACCCTAAATTCGTACCGAACTCGTTCTGGGGCTACACCGAAGCTTGCAAGCTTGTCGGTGCGCGCTACCCGGCTGCGCCGCTTGGGCTGATCACGGTCGCCGCGCTGCTGCCGCAGGACTGGCAATTCAAGCTCGTCAATTGCAACACCGAAGACCTCGTCATGGCGGACCTCGAATGGGCCGACATGGTGATGACCGGCGGCATGCTCAACCAGCAGCCGGACTGCTTCCGCCTGATCGAACTCTGCCATGAGCTCAAGAAGCCGGTCGTGGTCGGCGGACCGGATGCAACATCGAGCCCGCATCTTTACGATTCGGCGGACTTCCAGGTGCTGGGCGAAGCCGAAGACATCATCCACGAATTCGTGGCCGCCTGGAATCGCGGCGAGCGCTCCGGCGTGTTCAAGGCCGAGAAATTCCAGGTCGACGTCACCAAGACGCCGATGCCGCGCTTCGACCTGCTCAACTTCAAGCATTACCTCTACATCTGCATCCAGTACTCGCGCGGCTGCCCGTTCACCTGCGAGTTCTGCGACATCATCGAGCTCTACGGCCGCGTGCCGCGTACCAAGACCAACGATCAGATCCTGGCCGAGCTGCAGCACCTCTATGACCTCGGCTATCGCGGTCATGTCGATTTCGTCGACGACAACCTGATTGGCAACAGGAAATCGCTGCGCGTGTTCTTGCCCTTGCTCAAGCAGTGGCAGGAAGAGCGGGGCTTCCCGTTCGAATTCTCGACCGAAGCCTCCATCAATCTCTCCGACGACGAAGAGTTGATGGTCATGCTCAAGGCCTGCAACTTCTGGCTCGTCTTCATCGGCATCGAGAGCCCGGATCCCGAAACTCTGGTGGCGATGCGCAAGAAGCAGAACACCAAGCGCAACCTCGCCGAGAGCGTGCACAGGATCTACGCGCACGGCATCGCCGTCACCGCCGGATTCATCGTCGGCTTCGACACCGAAAAGACCCGGATCGGGGAGTCGATGGCGGCCTTTATCGAAGACTGCGCGGTGCCGGTCGCCATGGTCGGCCTGCTCTACGCGCTGCCCGGCACGCAGCTCACGCGCCGCCTGGAGAAAGAAGGCCGCCTGCACACCGGCCACGACGTCATGCGCGAGGAGCGCTCCGGCGACCAGTGCTCGATCGGCATCAATTTCACGCCGGTGCGTCCGCTGCGCGACATCCTGACCGACTACAAGCGCGTGGTGGAAACCGTCTATGCGCCGGAGAATTTCGCGCGGCGGCTGGAAAAGCTCGCCACCATGCTCGACCGCAGCGACCGTCGTAATACGCCGGTGGCCGGCGACCGCCGCGGCGACACCAGTTCGGTCGAGATGATCCACACCATCATCAACGCCGTGCCGGGCACCCGCGAAATCTTCTGGAACACGTTCAAGACCATCGCCCGCACCAACCCAGCCGCGTTGCGCCACATCATCATTCTGATGTCGCTCTACATGCACCTTGGCCCATTCTCGCGGCGCGTGATTGACACCATCGACCAGCGCATCGCCGAGATCGACGCCGCGGAGACGAGCACGGTACCTGCCGCTGCCGCCATGATGCCGCTTGATCCCGTGAGCGCGCCGATCCACTGATGTCCGAAACGCCACGCGCTGCCCGCGGTTTCGGCCACGTCGAAACCTGGGTCTTCGATCTCGACAACACGCTCTATCCGCACCACCTGAACCTCTGGCAGCAGGTCGACGACCGTATCCGCGCCTTCGTCTCCGACTTTCTGAAAGTCTCGAAGGACGAAGCCTTCCGCGTGCAGAAGGACTATTACAAGCGCTACGGCACGACCATGCGCGGGCTGATGACCGAGCACGGGCTGAGCCCCGACGTCTATCTCGAATACGTGCACCAGATCGACCACTCGCCGCTCGAGCCCAATGCCGCGCTCGGCGACGCGCTGGAAAAGCTTCCGGGGCGCAAGCTCATCCTCACCAACGGCACGCGCAAGCACGCCGAAGCCGTGATGGCGCGGCTGGAGATCGACAGACATTTCGAGGACGTGTTCGATATCGCCGCTGCCGATCTCGATCCGAAGCCGCTGCCGCAGGTCTACAAACGCTTCCTTGCGCGCCACGACGTCGATCCGGGCAGGGCCGCGATGTTCGAGGACCTTGCGCGCAACCTCGAAGTGCCCCACGCGCTCGGCATGACCACGGTGCTGGTGGTTCCGGAAGAAGCGCGCAACATCGTGCGCGAAGGCTGGGAGCTTGCCGGACGCGACGCGCCGCACGTCGATCACGTGACCGACAATATCACCGATTTCATCGAGACCGTGCTGGCCGATCTACGGCGTTAGTCGTCAGGCGGCCGGCACGAACTGCTGCACCAGCACCGCGAGGCCGACGCCGGCGATGCCGGCACCGATCAGCCGCACCGTCGCCGCCTCGCCACCGCGCTGCGTCAGCATGCGGGCGATGCTCATGGCCGCGAGCGCGATGGCGCTCTGGATCAGCGCGAGCCCGAGCAGATAGGCGGACAGCGGCGTCGCCTCGGCGCCGTAGATCGATTCACCCAGCGCATAGCCGTGCAGCAGGCCGACTGCCGCGAACAAGCCGAGCGCCGGCGCGACCGGCATTGCCTGCTTCCGCAGCGTCACGACGCCGAGCAGGATCACCGACAGCGCCACCAAAATCTCCGAGCCAGGTACGCTGGCGCCGCCAAGATGCACGGCAACGCCGGCGATCATGGCGGCGACGAAGCCGACCGCGAGGAGCGCGCCCGCACTATGCGCGGCGGCGATACAGCCGACCGCCACCACGGCGGCAAAATGGTCGATGCCGATCACCGGATGGCCGAGGCCCGACAAAAGCCCGTCCATGAATGTCGTCGGCATGCGACCGCCCATCACGTGGTGCGCCATGGCCGGGCTGCTCGCCACCAAGGCCATCAGGGCCAAGCCCGCGCGCGCCGTTTTACCCGTCATTGCAAGTCCTCCCTGAAGTCCCCGCCAGTCTAGCCGCCTCCGCGCGGCTTGACATCACCCACCTCTCCCCCCGACAACCCGCCCCGAAAACCGCGGGGATCGCATGTCCAACGAGAAGCTTGCCAAGACCATCGACGAGGCCTTCGAGGGCCGCGACAAGATCGGGCCGAAGACCAAAGGCGCCGTGCGCAAAGCGGTCGACAGCGCGCTGGCGCTGCTCGACGAGGGCAAGGCGCGCGTCGCCGAACGCCAGCCGGACGGCCGATGGCAGGTCAATCAATGGCTGAAAAAGGCGGTACTGCTCTCGTTCCGCCTGAACGACATGACCACCATCGCCGGCGCGCCCGGCAAGGCGGTGTGGTGGGACAAGGTCGACTCCAAGCTCAAGGGCTGGAACGCCGCGAAATTCCGCGAGGCCGGCTTCCGCGCCGTGCCAGGCTGCGTGGTGCGCCGCTCGGCCTATATCGCGCCCGGCGTGGTGCTAATGCCGTCCTTCGTCAATCTCGGCGCTTATGTCGACTCAGGCACCATGATCGACACCTGGGCGACGGTCGGCTCCTGCGCGCAGATCGGCAAGAACTGTCACATCTCCGGCGGCGCCGGCATCGGCGGCGTGCTGGAGCCGCTGCAGGCAGGCCCCGTGATCATCGAGGACAATTGCTTCGTCGGCGCGCGCTCGGAAGTGGCGGAAGGCGTCATCCTGCGCACCGGCTCGGTGCTGTCGATGGGCGTGTTCCTCGGCGCCTCGACCAAGATCGTCGACCGCGACAGCGGCAAGGTGTTGCAGGGCGAAGTGCCGCCCTACTCCGTGGTGGTGCCCGGCACCATGCCGGGAAAGAACGGCGGCCCGGGGCTCTACTGCGCGGTCATCGTCAAGCGCGTCGACGAGAAGACAAGATCGAAGACAAGCATCAACGAGCTGCTGAGGGATTAGGCGCCGAATGTCCGCCGATCCTCTCGCCATCACGCGCGATCTGATCCGTTGTCCGTCGGTGACGCCGGCGGAAGGCGGCGCGCTCGCGTATCTCGAGACGACGCTGAAGGCGGCGGACTTTACCGTGCATCGCATGATCTTCAGCGAGCCGGGCGCCGACGACGTCGAGAATCTCTACGCCCGCATCGGCGACACCGCACCGCATCTGATGTTCGCCGGCCACACCGACGTGGTGCCGCCGGGCGACGCGAATGCCTGGAAGTATCCGCCGTTCTCCGGCACGGTCGACGGCGGTCAGCTTTACGGGCGCGGCGCGGTCGACATGAAGGGCGGCGTCGCCTGTGCCGTCGCGGCAACGCTCGATCATCTGAAGGCGCAGGGCGGCAAACCGAAAGGCTCGATCTCGTTTCTCATCACCGGCGACGAGGAAGGCATCGCGGTCAACGGCACGCCCAAGCTGCTGGCCTGGACCGCCGCGCGCGGTGAAAAATTCGACCACTGCATTCTCGGCGAGCCTAGCAACCAGGAAGAGCTGGGCGACACCATCAAGATCGGCCGCCGCGGCTCGCTCAACGGCCATCTCATCGTCACCGGCAAACAGGGCCACGTCGCCTATCCGCGGCGCGCCGACAATCCGATCCGCGGGCTAGTGAAGCTGATCGACGCGCTGCAGAGCGAGCCGCTCGACCAGGGCAACGCCAACTTCCAGCCCTCGCATCTGGAATTCACCACGGTCGACGTCGGCAACAAGACGGTGAACCTCATCCCGGGCGAAGCGCGCGCGCGTTTCAACGTGCGCTTCAACGACTGTCACACGCTGGAGTCGCTCAAAGCGCTGCTGGAACAGCGCGCCGCCAAGGCGGCGGACGGCAAGATCAGCTTCACGTTCAAGTTCGAACCGTCGAACGCGGCGGTGTTCGTCACCAAGCCGGGCCCGTTCACCGACCTCGTCGCCAAGACGGTGAAGGACGTCACCGGCCGCACGCCCACGCTATCCACCACCGGCGGCACTTCCGATGCGCGTTTCATTGCGTCTTATTGCCCGGTGGTCGAATTCGGGCTGGTTGGGCAGACCATGCATGCGACCGACGAGCGCGTGCCGATCGGCGACCTGCGCGCGCTCACCACGATCTACCGCAAGATTCTGGACCGGTATTTCGTCTAGTTCACCAGCGACGCATCCAGCGTGATGTTCGCTTTGAGCAGCTTTGACACCGGACAGCCCGCTTTCGCCTTGCCGGCAAGCTCCTGGAACTTGGCGTTGTCGGCGCCGGGGATCTTTGCCTTCAGCGTCAGATGCACGGCGGTGATGGCGAAGCCGTCCGGCTGCTTGGTCAGCGTTACGTCGGCCTGCGTTTCCATCTTCTCGGCCGTCAGGCCGGCCTCGCCGAGGATGAGCGACAGCGCCATGGTGAAGCAGCCGGCATGCGCCGCGCCGATCAGCTCTTCAGGGTTGGTGCCGGGCTTGCCCTCGAAGCGGGCGGCGAAACCGTAAGGATAGTCCTTCAGCGCGCCGCTCTTGGTCGAGATCGCGCCTTTGCCGTCCTTCAGTCCGCCTGACCAAACCGCCGATCCATAGGTGCTCATCGCCTGCTCCTTGGGTTGTCCCCCAAGGGGATATAGGGCGCGAGGCCGACGCGGCTAGTAGTCCACCCGCATCAGATAGAGCCCATCCGGCGGCGCCACCTGGCCGCAGGCGGCGCGGTCGCGTGCTTCGAGCGCGCGGGCGAGATCGGCCGCGCTCCACTTGCCGTCGCCGACATGCACCAGCGAGCCGACCAGCGAGCGCACCTGGTTGTGCAGGAACGAACGCGCCGAGGCGAGGATGGTCACCTCCTCGCCGTCGCGCACGACGTCCAATTGGTCGAGTGTCTTCACCGGCGAATTGGCCTGGCATTCGGTCGAGCGGAAGGTCGTGAAGTCGTGCTTGCCGACGAGCTGCTGCGCGGCCGCGTGCATCGCCGCCGTGTCGAGCGGCCTTGGCACGCGCCACGCCTGGGTGCGCGCGAGTGTCAGGTCGGCGCGGCGGTTGACGATGCGATAGAGATAGTGCCGCTTGCGCGCCGAGGTGCGCGCATTGAAGTCGTCGGCCGCCCGCTCCGCCTTGAGCACGGCCACCGGATGCGGCCGCAAATGCGCGTTGAGCCCGTCGCGGATGGTGTCCGGCTCCCAGTCGCGCGACAGCTCGACATGCGCCACCTGCCCGCGCGCATGCACGCCGGCATCGGTGCGGCCGGCGCCCTGCACCAGGGTCGTCTCGCCGGTGAGCGCCGCCACCGCGGCCGTCAACACGCCCTGAACGGTCGGCTGGTCGGCCTGTATTTGCCAGCCGGCGAAAGGGTTTCCGTCATATTCGACGGTCAGCTTGAAGCGGGGCACGATTGATTCATCTCAAACCGAGGGCGGGGCGGACCCTGTATAAATACCCCATAAAGCGAAGGACTTGGCTTATATCAGGATGTGCTGGCAATGAACCGTGCGCTGAAAAAACTGATCGTCGAATTGCTCGACGGGCATCGCATCATGACGATCGCCACCAACCGCGAGGACGGCTGGCCGCAGGCGACCGTGGTCGGCTACGCCAATGACGGGCTGGTGATTTACTGCCTGATCGCACGCGACAGCCAGAAGTTCGCCAACATCCAGCGCGATCCGCGCGTGGCGCTGGCCATTGCCAAGGACTATCCGCAGCCGCTGCAGATCAAGGGCCTGTCGATCGCCGCCACCATCGCCGAAGTGGGCGACCAGGGCGAGCGCGACCATGTCGCCGAAATCCTGTTGCAGCGCTATCCCGAATACCGGGTGATGCCGCGGCCCGACCCGAAGGCGGTGCCGACCATGCGGATCACGCCGGAAATCGTCTCGGTGCTCGACTACTCGAAGGGCTTCGGCCACACCGACCTGGTGCGCGTGGCCGACGCCGATCTCGCCGAGTTCATCGAAGCGCGCCGCCACCACTGGGCCGGATTCCACGCGCATTAGTGTCATTGCGAGCGCGTAGCGCGAAGCAATCCAGGGCTACAAGATAAAGACTGGATTGCTTCGTCGGCCCTGCGGGGCCTCCTCGCGATGACGGCGTAACCGATCATCATCCCTTGTGCAGCAATAGCGCAAGGCGGCCTTTCAGCGTCACGCGTGCAAGGCCGCGAAAACCGTTCGCGACATAACCGCGCCGGCGCAGACGGTCGAGCTGGTCGATGGTCACTTCGTTGAAGGAGCCGCGCGCGGTGTCGCTGAGCGCGCTCAGGTCGCCGCGATAAAGCTCGCGCGTCAGCCAGGCGCGCAGCGGCGCATACTCGCGCGCCTTGACCATTCCCCACAGGTTGAAACCGACGGCAAGGCCGATCAGGCCGACCGCGATCAGGATCAGTCCACTTTCCACGTTCGTCTCACGCAAGACCCGCCATGCACAAAGCACGCCTACCGTCTCGATAAAAATTTTCTAATCGATTTCGATTTTCAGGAAAAGTCTAACGTATCGAATGGCTCGCATGCGCTGGAACGATACGGCAAGGCGATACCAGTACTCAGGCAAACTGCTCGCCAGCCTCTACCGGCGTACCACGCAGGAACTCTTCCGCCGCCATCGGCTGCTTGCCGGCGCGCTGCACATGCAGCAGCCGGATCGCACCGTCGCCGCAGGCCACGGTCAAACGGTCATCGATGGTCTTACCGGGCGGGCCGCGCCCCTCGGCGCGCGTGCAGCGCAGCACCTTGATACGTACGCCGCCGAGTTCGAACCACGCGCCGGGAAATGGCGACAGGCCGCGAATGCGGTCGTGCACCGCGCGCGCCGATTTCGCCCAGTCGATGCGCGTTTCATCTTTTGAAATTTTCTCGGCGTAGGTGACGCCGTCCTGCGGCTGCGGCGTCAGCACCAGCGTGCCGCGCTGCAAAGCGCCGAGCGCACGCAGCATCAGATCGGCGCCAAGCGGCGCCAACCGATCGTGCAGCTCGCCGGCGGTCATGTCGGGCGCGATCGTCATGCGCTCGGCCATCGCCATGGCGCCGGTGTCGAGCCCCTCGTCCATTTTCATTATGGTAACGCCGCTCTCCGCGTCACCCGCCATGACCGCGCGATTGATCGGCGCGGCACCGCGCCAGCGCGGCAACAGCGAGGCGTGGATGTTGAAGCAGCCAAGGCGCGGCGCATCAAGAATCGGTTTGGGGAGGATCAGTCCATAGGCGACGACGACCGCGGCATCCGCATCGAGCGCGGCAAACTCCGCCTGCGCCGCGGCGTCGCGTAACGTCTTCGGCGTGCGCACCTCAAGCCCGAGCCGGCGCGCCTCGCGCTCGACCGGCGTCGGCTGCAACTCCAGCCCGCGCCGCCCACCCGGCTTCGGCGCGCGCGTATAGACGGCGGCAATCTCGTGTCCCGCTCCGGCGAGCGTGACTAGCGTCGGCACCGCGAAATCCGGCGTGCCCATGAAGATGAGGCGGAGGGGCATTGCAGCGATCTCTCTTCATCCTCCCCTGGAGGGGGAGGGTCGGCGAAGCAGCGAGCGCGAGCGAGATGCGAGCCGGGGTGGGGTGACGCTAGTCATAGAAAAGATCACCCCACCCCGACCGCTTCGCCGTCGCTCAGCGGTCGACCCTCCCCCTCCAGGGGAGGGTAAAGCAAGCGCCTCACCCAATATGATGCGACGGCTCTTTGTCGTCGGCGAGCGGCTTTGCCGGCTCGCCCTTCTTCGCCGCCTTCTTGAACCTCTTCATCACCATATCGCGCTTGAGCTTGGAGATATGATCGATGAACAGCACGCCGTTGGTGTGGTCGATCTCGTGCTGCAGGCAGGTGGCGAGCAGACCGGTGGCTTCGATCTCCTGCGGCTTGCCGTCGAGGTCGAGGTATTTGACCTTGACCGAAGCAGGCCGCTCGACCTCCTCGTAGTATTCGGGGATCGACAGGCAGCCTTCCTCGTAGGTCGATTTATCGTCCGAGACCCAGGTGATCTGCGGATTGATGAAGACCTGCGGCTCCGGCGGATCGTCCTTCTTGGCGAGGTCCATGGTAACCACGCGCTGCGCCACGCCGATCTGGATGGCCGCGAGCCCGATGCCGGGCGCGGCATACATGGTCTCGAACATGTCCTCGACCAGCTTGCGCAACGGCTTGTCGATCTGCGCCACGGTCTCGGATTTCTGCCGCAGCCGCTTGTCGGGAATGATGAGGATGTCGCGTAACGCCATGGGATTTCCTTGCGCCCGCTAGGTAAGGCGAAGGCGGGGATCGGTCAACGCAGCCTTGCGAGGCCGCCGCGGCTCATTTAATGTTCACTTTTTGTTCCTATCCTCGAATCGGATACGACAGGGACAGGGAGTTGTCCGATGCTGGAAATAGCTATCGCCATCGCGTGTCTTATCGCCGGGCTCGGCGTCGGAGCGCTGGTTGTCTTTCTGGCGCGTCCGCGCGCCGACGAAACCGAAGCGCTCCAGGCGGCGCAGAAGAACGCCGAGGCCTTCTCCAATCTCAACACCCGCCTCAACGATATGGCGCACTGGCTGCAGGGCGCGCACGGCCAGTTGCAGCAGACGGTGAACGAGCGGCTCGACGCGGTGACGCAGAATCTCGGCGAGTCGATGAAGACCACGACCAAGAACACCACAGAGCATCTGCAGCAGTTGCATGCGCGGCTGGCGGTGATCGACAGCGCGCAGAAGAACATCACCGATCTCGCGTCCACGGTGACGTCGCTGCAGAAGGTGTTCGACAACAAACAGCGTCGCGGCGCCTTCGGCCAGGGCCGCATGGAAGCGATCGTCGCCGACGGACTGCCGAAAGGCGCCTACGAATTCCAGTTTACGCTCTCCAACAATTATCGTCCGGACTGCTGCATCCACATGCCGGACAATCGTCATCTGATCATCGACGCCAAGTTTCCACTGGAGGCGACCACCGCGCTGGAGAACGCCAAGACCGATGACGAGCGTCTGCAGGCCACGCGCCAGCTCCGGCAGAATCTCGGCAAACATATCGACGACATTTCGGGCAAGTACTTGATCAAAGGCGAGACGCAAGACGTCGCCTTCATGTTCATCCCGTCGGAATCGATGTTCGCCGAGCTTTACGATCATTTCGACGATGTGCTGCAGAAGGGGTACCGCTCCGGCGTCATCATCGTGTCGCCGTCGCTGCTGATGCTGGCGATTCAGGTGGTGCAGCAAATCCAGAAAGACGCCCGCATGCGCGAGGCCGCCGACAAAATTTTGACCGAAGTCGGACTGATGATCGGCGATGTGCAGCGCCTCAAGGATCGCGTCGACAATCTCGACCGCCACTTCGGCACCGTCAACAAGGACATCGAGCAGATCAAGACCTCGGCGGAAAAAATCCTCACGCGCGGCGAGAAGATTCAGAGCGTCGAATTCAACGACGAGGCGCCCAGCGCACAGATCATCCCGGTGCCGCTGCGTAAGCTCGGGGCGGCGGAGTGAATTTGTTGCCGTGCCACAAGTGCAGGCGAGCGCCCTCTCCCCTTGGGGGAGAGGGTTGGGGTGAGGGGGAAAGTGACTATCGATATTCCCTTGTCCCCTCACCCGATGCGCTTCGCGCGTCGACTTCTCCCCCGACGGGAGAGGTGAAGAAAGGCGCCACTCCGGCGAGGTTTTTCCGATGACCTCGCCCGACTCCACCCAGCCGCGCCCCTCTTTCCTCGATACGCTGGCAGTGTACCTGAAGCCGCGCGTGCTGATCGTGCTGTTCCTCGGCTTCTCCGCCGGCCTGCCGCTGGCGCTGTCGGGATCGACGCTGCTGTTCTGGGCGGCGGAGGTCGGCGTCAACCTCAAGACCATCGGCCTGTTCGCGCTGGTCGGCACGCCCTACACTGTCAAATTCCTATGGGCACCCATCGTCGATGCGCTCGACGTTCCACTTCTGGCGCGCCTGCTGGGCCGGCGGCGCGGCTGGCTGCTGCTGACGCAACTTCTGCTGATGGCCGCGATCCTGTTCCTCAGCTTGACCGATCCGGCGACGTCCCCCGGCCTTGTTGCTCTCGGCGCGCTGATGGTCGCAACAGCCTCGGCAACGCAGGACATCGTGATCGATGCCTTTCGCATCGAAAGCCTCAACGAGAACGAGCAGGCGGCCGGCATGGCGTCTTACGTGGCCGCCTATCGCGTCGGCATGCTCGCATCGAGCGCCGGGGCACTCTACGTCGTCAGCGGCTTCGAAGCGTTTGGTTTCACCAAGTCCGGCGCCTGGAGCGCCGGTTACGTTGCGATGGCCGTGCTGGTGCTCGTCGGCATCCTGACGACATTCGTTGCAACCGAGCCGGAAAAGACCGAACAGGTCAACGCCGCCCACGAGCGCGAAAGCCCGCTGCAGCGCCTGAAGCGAACGATCGCCGGCGCCTTCATCGACTTTTTCCGTTACGACGGCGTGTTCATTGCAGTCGTCGCGCTTGTCTTCGTCGTGCTCTTCAAGCTCACCGACGCTCTCGCCGGCGTTATGACGGGCCCGTTCGCCGTCGAACTCGGCTTTTCCCGCACGGACTACGCCAATATCGTTAAAGGGGTTGGACTGATCGCCCTGCTCGCCGGCGGCTTTGCAGGCGGCTATATCGCACGCGCCTTGCCGCTGGCGGCGAGCCTTTGGATTGGCGGCATCTTGCAGTCGGTCGCCAATCTTTCCTTTTCGTGGCTCGCGCTTGTCGGACACGACCTGTTATGGCTGACGGTCGCAATCACCGTCGAAAACTTCACAAGCGCCATCGGCACCGTGATGTTCGTCGCCTATCTGTCGGCCCTGTGCCGCAACCCGCTGCATACGGCGACGCAATACGCTTTGCTGACTGCGCTCGCCGCCATCGGACGAACTTATCTGTCCGCCGGCGCCGGCTATCTGGCATCTGCGACCGGCTGGGTGTGGTTTTTCGTGATCTGCGCGCTCGCCGGACTGCCAAGCCTGGTGCTGCTCGCCTATTTGCAGCGGCGCGGGCATTTCAAGCGGCTGGAGGCGAAGGCACCGTAAGGCGCCTCAGAACAGCGTGCGCTGCTTGATCGCCGCCGACAGCGTGCCTTCGTCGAGATAATCGAGCTCGCCGCCGACCGGCACCCCGTGCGCAAGGCGCGTCAGCTTGACGTCGGCGTCCTGCAGCAACTCGGTGATGTAATGCGCGGTGGTCTGCCCGTCGACGGTGGCGTTGAGCGCCAGGATCACTTCCTTGATCGCCTCGGCATGCACGCGCGAGACCAGCGCGTCGATGGAGATATCCTGCGGACCGACGCCGTCGAGCGGCGACAGCGTGCCGCCGAGCACGTGATAGCGGCCATTCACCGCGTTGGCTCGCTCGAGCGCCCACAGGTCGGCGACATCGGCCACCACGACGATGATCGACGGGTCGCGGCGCATGTCGGTGCAGACGGTGCACGGATCTTTCGTATCGATATTGCCACAGGTCTTGCAGACGACGATCTTCTCCATCGCCGTCTCCAGTGCCGCGGTGAGCGGCGCCATCAGCGCCTCGCGCTTCTTGATGAGATGCAGTGCGGCGCGCCGCGCCGAGCGCGGCCCTAAGCCCGGCAGGCGCGCGAGCAACTGGATCAGGCGCTCGATTTCAGGTCCGGCAACGGCGGTGGGCATTAGCCGAGATTCATTCCCGGCGGCAACGGAAGCCCGCCGGTGAGGCTCTTCATCTTTTCCTGCATGACGCCTTCCGCCTTGCGGCGCGCGTCGGCATGCGCGGCGACCAGCAGGTCCTCGAGGATTTCCTTTTCCGACGGCTTCATCAGCGAGTCGTCGAACTTGATGCCTTTGAGCTCGCCTTTGGCGGTGAGCCTCACGGTCACCATGCCGCCCCCGGCGTTGCCTTCCACCTCGATGGTGTCGAGCTCGGCCTGCAGAGCCTGCATTTTCGTCTGGAGCTGCGCGGCCTGTTTCATCAGGCCCATGAAATCGGCCATATCAGTCTTCCTCTTCAACCGGCGGCAGGTCGGGGCCCTCGCCCGCGTCCGGCCCAACTTGCGTCACGCCGACGATCTTGGCGCCGGGAAACCGCTCCAGCACCTGCCGCACCAGCGGGTCGCTTTGCACGCCAAGCTCGATCTCGGCCTGCTTGGCGTCCGCCTGCGAGCGCATGGTCGGCGCGCCCTGCTCCTTGGAGACCACGACGATCCAGCGCTTGCCGGTCCAGGCGGTCAGCTTGCGCTGCAGGTCGTGCACCAGCCCCTTCGGCGCGCTGGCTTCCATGCCTATCTCGAGCTGACCGTCCTCGAAACGCACCAGGCGAACGTCGCGTTCCAGCGCCATCTTCATGGTGATGTCGCGCTTTTCGGCAGCGAGCGCGATCAGTTCGGGAAACGAGTTGATGGCCAGAGCCTGCGGCTGCTCGGCGACCGGCTCGTCGGCCGGGCGTGGCGACACCGCAGCCGATGAGCGCGGGGCGCCGCGCGGCGCGTCGTATCGCGGCGCGAAGCTCTGTGTGGCGGGGGGCGAAGACACTGAGCCGCCATTGCCGGACGGCCGTGCCGGCGCGCTCCCACCCTCATCGCCGAGCGACCGGATCACTTCGTCCGGCGTCGGCAGATCGGCGGCATAGGCGATACGCACCAGCACCATCTCGGCGGCGGCGACCGGGCGGCCGGAGGCCTGCACCTCGGACACGCCCTTCAAAAGCATCTGCCAAGTGCGCGACAACACGCGATGGGAGAGCTGCGTGGCAAAGTCGCGCCCGCGCTTGCGCTCGGCTTCCGACAGCGAGACGTCCTCGGCGACGGTGGGCACCACTTTCACCCGCGTGACGAAGTGTGTGAACTCGGCCAGATCGCCCAGCACCACCGCCGGATCGGCGCCGATCTCGTACTGCTCGCGCAACTCCTTCAGCGCGGCGGCGACGTCGCCCTTCAACAGCGCCTCAAACAAATCGACGATGCGCACGCGGTCGGCAAGACCGAGCATCTGCCGCACGTCTTCGGCGCGCACGGGACCCGCGGCATGTGCAATCGCCTGATCGAGCAGCGAGAGACTGTCGCGCACCGAGCCTTCCGCGGCGCGCGCGATCAGCGCCAAAGCCGGCTGCTCGACCTCGATCTTTTCCTTGGCGGCGATGCCGGCGAGATGCTGCACCAGCAGCGCCGCATCGACGCGGCGTAGATCGAACCGCTGGCAGCGCGACAGCACCGTCACCGGCACTTTGCGGATTTCGGTGGTGGCGAAGATGAACTTGGCGTGCGGCGGCGGCTCTTCCAGCGTCTTCAAGAGCGCGTTGAACGCCGCGCCGGAGAGCATGTGCACTTCGTCGAGGATGTAGACCTTGTAGCGCGCCGACATCGGCGCATAGCGGATGGCGTCGTTGATCTGGCGCACGTCCTCGACGCTGTTGTGCGAAGCGGCGTCCATCTCCAGCACGTCGGGATGGCGGCTTTCGATGATCGCCTCGTCGTGCACGCCGAGCTTCGGCATGGCGATGGTGGGGCCGCTCACCGAGCCGTCGGGCAATTCGTAATTGAGCGCGCGCGCGAGGATGCGCGCGGTCGTCGTCTTGCCGACGCCGCGCACGCCGGTGAGGATCCAGGCCTGCGGAATGCGGCCGCTCTCGAACGCGTTCGAGACGGTGCGCACCATGGCGTCCTGGCCGATCAGGTCGTCAAAGGATGCAGGGCGGTATTTGCGCGCGAGCACGCGATAGCCGGTTCCCTCGGCGCCGCCGCCGAGTCCCAGGCCAGGGGTGTCTGCGCCGTCGTTCATGGGACGTTCAACGGGACCTTCCGACCGGAGCCGCGCGGGCCACGGCCTTTTTCAGCGAACCGCGAAAGAAAAAAGGGTGGGAGGCTGACGAGCGACCCGATCCGTGCTCGTTAGGGCTGCTTCCTTCCGGACCTGACCCGGTTGGCGAGTGGTTCGTCCACCGCCAACCTCCCGGGCACCTATATCGGGCCTGGGGCGGAGGAAAGCAAGCTGGCCCTCCACAGCCATTCCACACTACGTTTTGATGATGGAATCAGCCTGGTCCCTGCACCCTCGCCTCGCCGCCGACACGATGCCGGTCGGCGATCTCGCGCTGTCGCGCGTGCTGCTGTCGAACGACGCCAATTATCCGTGGCTGATCCTGGTGCCGCGCCAGCCGGGGCTCGTCGAACTGATCGACATGGACCCGAACGAGCAGGTGCAGCTGCTCGCGGAAGTGGACGCGGCCGCGCGCGCCCTCAAGGCGATCACCGAATGCGAGAAGCTCAACATCGCCGCCATCGGCAATGTCGTGCCGCAGCTGCACGTGCACGTCGTCGCCCGCCGGCACAGCGATGCCGCCTGGCCGAAGCCGGTATGGGGCGCCGTCCCGCCCACCGCGTATAATCCCACGGTGCGGGACGGGTTCATCGGCGCGCTGCGGCGGGTGCTTCAAATCCGCCAGCATCGCGATTAGGCTACGGCCGGACTCCAGGAGAAATAGAAATGACCTTCCGTATCGCCGTCGTGCAGCCGATCGCCAACCCCATCGGCGAGGACGAGAAGAATGTCGCCGATGCGGTGAACTTCATCACGCGCGCGGCCGCCGAGGGCGCTGACTTCGTCTGCTTCCCGGAGACTTATCCCGGGCCCTGGCGCATGCCGGCGCAGTTCGATCCGACGCCGCGGCTGGCGGAAGCCGCCGCCAAGCACGGCATCAACGCGATCTACGGCACCATCGAGCCGATCAGCCACAACGAGGGCACCGCGCACAATCTCATCTGCATGGCCTATGGCGACGGGCGTCCGCCGGTCTCCTATCGCCGCACGCATCCGAACGGACCGTGGATCTATACCGGCGGCGAGTGGTGGGAATTCCAATACGTCGCGGGCAACGAATTTCCGGTGTTCGACACGCGGCACGGCAAGGTTGGGCTGGCGATGTGCAGCGAGGTCTACATGCCGGAGGTGACGCGCGCGCTGGCGCTCAACGGCGCCGAGCTTATCTTCATGCCGGCCGGCACCGACAAGCGCAAACTGTGGGCGACCTGGCGCAACCTGATCTGGTCGCGCTCGATCGAGAACCTCGCCATCGTCGTCACCACGCAGAACCTGTTCAGCCACGCCGAGCGCGGCCTCGCCATGGTGGCGACGCCGGAGGAAATCCTGTTCGAGAGTACCGCGGCTGGGCTGTTCTTCGTCGATGTCAGCCTTGATCGTGCGCGCGAGATGCGGACGGCGAGCGACAGCGTGACCTCCTCGTCCGGCTTCGGCGCCAAGCAGGGCGTGCTCGGCCCGCAGTGGCAGCGGCCCGAGCTGCGCGAGACGATGTACCCGCGGCCGGACCACGCCGCGGAGTAGCCGGGGCGCGTTGCGTAAATCGGCTCGGCGTGCGAATTTCGCCGCCGATGTCTCCCTCGCCTCCCCTCGGTCCGAAACCCCGCCTCGGATACGTCAACAGCAGCCTCGACCGCGCCGCCGAAAAGCGCACGGACGCCGATGCGCTGGCGCGCTTGGCGTCCGATCGCGCAGCGGGCGCCTATGTGGTCGGCGGCGAGATGATCGTGCTCAAGAAGGGGGCACCGCTCAACGAGGCCCTGTTCACGATCCAGGAAGCCCGCGCGCTCGGCGGCAACGAAACCATCTTCCTCGGCCTGCTCGACGGCGCCGGCCGCTTCGGCGTCGGCATCCCGGCGGCGAGCGCCGAGGCGCTGAAAGCCAACGCCGATTACGTCGTCACCGACCTGCGCTCCGTCGCCGTGCAGGGGCTGACCGGAGCCGAGCATCTCCCGCCGATCGCGGAGGCAAAGGCTGTCCTGAGCTGGCACCTGCGCCACCGCTTCTGTCCAAACTGTGGACACGCGACTCAAGCCGTATGCGGCGGCTGGAAGCGCGACTGCCCGGACTGCAAGACCGAGCATTTTCCGCGCACCGATCCGGTGGTGATCATGCTCGCCATCGACGGCGAGCGCTGCCTGCTCGGCCGTTCGCCGCGCTTCCTGCCGACCATGTGGTCGTGCCTCGCCGGTTTCATCGAGCCGGGTGAATCGATCGAGGACGCCGTGCACCGCGAGACGCGCGAGGAGGCCGGCATCGCTTGCGGCCGCGTCAAATATTTCGGCTCACAGCCCTGGCCCTTCCCCTCCTCCCTGATGATCGGCGCGCACGCCGAGGCGCTGACGCGCGACATCGTCGTCGACAAGCAGGAACTTGAGGACGCGCGCTGGTTCACGCGCGAGGAAATCGTCAGCATGCTGGCGCGGCGGCACCCGCAAGGCCTGACCACGCCGCCGCCGGTCGCCATCGCGCATCACATCATCCGCGCCTGGGTCGAACACGAGATCGCGTTTGACTGACGCCAAACGACCCAAGATTCTCTGCGCCGGCATTGCCGTGCAGGACATCGTGATGCGGGTGACGGATTTCCCCGCGCCCGGCACCAAGGTCGCAGCCTCCGATTTCATCACCACCGGCGGCGGCTGCGCCGCTAATGCCGCGGTGGCGACGGCGCGACTCGGCGGCCACGTCGCCTTTGCCGGCCCGCTCGGCGGCAATAATGACGCGGTGAGCGAGCGCATCCTCGCCGATCTCGCCACCGAAGGCATCGAGTGTAGCGGCTGCGTGCGCGTCGCCGACGGGACGACGTCGGTGTCGCTGATCCTGATCGACGCGAGCGGCGAGAAGATGATCGCCACGCGACGCGGCGTCGGACTCGCCGATGTGCTGCCGGAAAACGCCAAGGCGCTGGTGGCCGAAGTGGACGCCGTGCTGATCGACAATCGCTTTCCGGCGTTTGTTACAGCCGTGTGCGAGGCTGCGCGACGGCGCGAGATTCCCGTGGTGATCGATCTCGATCAGGCAACGCGCGTTGACGACCCGCTGTTCAAACTCGGCACGCATGTGATCGCCTCGAGCGAAGCGTTGCGCGGCATCGCAAAAACAACCGATCTCGGCGCCGCGTTGCGCCAACTCGCGATGCATCTCGACGGCTTTGTGGCCGTCACCGATGGACCTAACGGCGTCTATTGGCTGGAGGGCGAGACGCTGCGGCACATGCCGGCGTTTCAGGTCGAAGCCATCGACTCGCTTGGCGCCGGCGATGCCTTCCACGCCGGCTTCACGCTGGCGCTGGCGGAAGGGCGCAACATCGAAGCCGCCCTGCGCTTTGCCAGCGCCGCCGCCGCCCTCAAGTGCACCAAGTTCGGCGGCGCCTCGGGTGCGCCGATGCGGGCGGAGGTCGAGAATTTTCTAAAGCGTCAAGGCTAGAGCCTACGCTTAACCGATGCCGGGCTCGCCAGGTTCATTCCACTTTGATGCCGGCCGCTTTGATGATCGGCCACCACTTATCGATCTCCGCCTTTTGGTAAGCGCGCAGCGCCTCCGGTGTCTGTCGCTCGCGCGCCGGCAGCTCCTGCCCAAGCGCGGCGAGCCGCTGCCGGACCGCCGGATCGGCCAGCGCGTCCACGGCCGCGGCGTTGAGCTTGTGGATGATATCCTTCGGTGTGCCCTTGGACGTCCAAAGGCCGTGCCAGACCGAAATGTAGAATCCCGGCAACCCGGCTTCGTCCACGGTCGGAATATCGGGCGCGATCGCCAGCCGCGTCTTCGACGTGACCGCATAGCCCTGCAGGCTGCCTGCTTGCACTTGCGGCAGCGAACTCGCCGCTTGGTCGAACGCCAGATGAATTTGGCCCGAGAGCATGTCCTGCATGCGCGGCGCGGCGCCGCGATACGGCACGATCTGAATGTCGGTGCCGGTGGTGTTCTGGAACAGGATTCCCGCGAGATGCGACGCGCCGCCCACGCCGGTCGTTCCCACCATGGCTTTACCAGGATTGGCTTTCAGCCATGCGATCAGTTCCTTGATGTTCTTTGCGGGCACGGACTTTGAGGCAACGATCAGTTGCGGGCCGTCCGAGACCAGCGCCACCGGTTCGAGATCGGTCAGCAAGTCATAGGGCAGTGTATAGATCGCACCGTTGACGACGTGCGAGCCCCAGTGCCCGATGCTCAACGTGTAGCCGTCGCCCGCCGCGCGAGCGACCCGGCCGACGGCAATGTTGCCGCCGGCGCCGGCAACGTTCTCGATGACGACCGGCTGCCCAAGCGAGACCCGCATGCGCTCGCCGACAATCCGCGCAATCGTGTCGGTCGGCCCGCCAGCCGGAAACGGCACGACCATTGTGACGGGACGCGCTGGATAAGTTTGCGCCACCGCCATGCGCGACACGGCCGGGAGCGCGGCGGCCCCCGCAGCCAGTCGTAAAAATTGACGACGCGGGAGTTTCATAACGTCCCCTCTGAAATGCCGCCGACAAGGTGGCTTCACTCCGCCATGTCAGTCAATGGCTGTCGCAGCCGCAACCGAGAGCGGGGCGGACGGAACCTTAAAAAATACCAGCGTTAGGAAGCTTGGTTATTTCTTCGACGGGCATGGCGCGCCGCAGGGCGCGCAGGCGCCGGCGAAATCTTCCGGCGAGACGGCGCGGCCCGTGGATGGGCTCGCCAGATGGCTGCCGACGATGGCGGCGAGACCAAGCACGACGACGAAGATGTAGATCGTCCTCATCGCGCTAATCTTTCGACAGGCCGAAGAGCGGCCGCAGTCTGATGCCAATCAGGCAGCCAGGCAGACAGGCGGCGAACCAGACCCAGCCGTGCAGCGAACCGGAAGCGACGCCGCCGACGAAGGCGCCGATGTTGCAGCCGAAGCCGAGCCGCGCGCCCCAGCCCATCAGCAGTCCGCCGACCGCCGCCGCCAGCAGCGACTTCAGCGGCGGCCAATCTGTGCGCGCGAAGGGCTTGCTCGCCGCCGCCGCGGCCATGGCGCCGAACAGCATGCCGAAATCGGTGAGGCTCGATGTGTCGGAGAGCACGGACTCGGCAAGCGCGTGCTTCGGTCCCGGCCATTGCCAGAATGCCGCCTGGCTCAAATCGAAGCCGAGCGCGCTCGCGATCTTGGCGCCCCACACGGTGTAGCCGAAGGTGACGCTCCACGGATGCCCGCCGGCCACGAACACGAAAATGCAGAGCAGGCCGATGGCGACGCCCCCGACGATATAGTTACGCGACGGAATGAAGTTGGCGCCGCGCTTGCGCGCGATGGTCGCGATCAGCGCCGCGGCGAGCGCGAGGCTCGCCAGCGTCGCGATGAGGCCACCCCAGGGGCCGAGATAATCCGATGCCAAAATCGGATCGACGCCGCCGAGCGCGAGAAACGACGGCAGCGACAAGCTACCGAGCACGCTTCCGGCCATGAAGAAGGCGAGCGCGATCAGCATGCGTCCCGAGCCGCCGCCGACCGTATAGAGCGTGCCGGAGCCGCAGCCATTGGCGAGTTGCATGCCGATGCCGAAGACAAAGGCCCCGATGACCAGCGAGGCGCCGAGCGGCGCGATGGCGCCGCCATAGCTCTGCTTGAGCGCGGCGACCGGCACGACGGCGAGCGCGCAAATCGCGATCACGATCAGACCGCCGATCAAACCGCCGGCCTCGCCGCGCGTGAGAAAGCGCCGCCACGAGGCGGTGTAGCTGAACTCGGCTTTGAGGAAAGCGACGCCAAGGCCGAAGCCGCCGAGGATCAGCGCTGCCGAGGCCAATTGGCCGTCGAGCAGCACTAACGCGACAAGGATCGCCGTGGCGCCGAGCGCGAGCGCGAGGAACAGGCGATCAGCACGAACGGCGGCGCCCGCAGCGGGCGCCGTCACGGTTGCGGTGGTCATGGGTCGCTAGATATTCGGCTTACGAGCCGAGGCCAAGCGTCTTTTTCAGGTCGTCCCACTTGGTGCGCGCGGACTCGATCGGCCGGCTGGCGTTGCTGGTCCATTCCACCATCGAGCCGGCGTAGAGGCGCGCGCGCTCCTGGCCAAGCAATTCGTGCAGCACGAACCAGTCGGTCGCCGCCCAGTGGCCGGTGTTGCAATAGGCAACGACGGAACCCTCGGCGGCATGGCCGGCGAGCTTGGCGAGCTCGGCCTTCGGCTTCAGCCTGTTGGTCGCGGGGTCGTAGAAGGCAGCGCTGTCGATATTGAGCGCGCCGGGGATGTGGCCATAGGCCTGCGAGGCCGGCGCCTTCTCCTTGCCGAGGAAGAACGAAGCCGGGCGCGCGTCCACCAGCGTGGCGCCGCCGGACTTTTCGATCTTTTCCACCTCGGCCGCGTCGGCGAGCAGGCTCTTGTCGAGGCTCGCGGTGAATATCTTCGGCGAGGGCGGCACCACTCCGGCGTCGGTCTGCAGGCCGGCGTTGCGCCAAGCGGCGATGCCGCCATCCAGGATCGAGACGTTCTTCACGCCGGCATAGGCCAGCGTCCAATAGGTGCGCGCGGCCGAGCCGAAATCCAGCACGTTGACGCCGGCCGGCACCACGACGACGTGGCTGTCCTCGTCGATGCCGAGATCGCCGATCAGCTTCTCGAGTTCGGCGGCGGTCGGCACCATGAAGGGCACGTTGTTGCGGGTGACGCGCCAGCCGGCCTTGTCGTAGTCGCTGTGCACGCTGCCCGGAATGTGCGCGGCCTTGTAGGCCTCAACGCCGCCGCCATCGATGGCCGAACGGATATCGAGCACCACCAGGTCGGAATCTTTCAGATGCTGCTGCAGCCATTCGACGCTCACCAGCGGCTGGCGGTCGGCGGCATGCACGCCCGCCGTCGAGACGGCGAGCGCGGCGCTGAAGGCGAGCACGGCGGCGAAGCGGCGCAGCGCGCGGGTGACGGTCGGAGCAAGAATTTTTCGCATGGGCTTGGCTTTCAGTCGAAACATCGCGGAGGCGACGAGAGATTGAGCTTGAAATAGAATATTTTTCTCTATAAAGACAGTCCTGGAACTAAAATAAGAAAATTATTCCAATTTATGGGCAGCCTTTAGGCGGCACATGCCAGGCCGCAAGGAAAAAGAGAATGGACGCCATCGACCGCAAGATCCTCGCCGTCGTCCAACAGGACGCTTCGCTATCCGTCGCCGAGATTGGCCAGCGCGTGGGCCTGTCTTCGACCCCCTGCTGGAAGCGACTGCAACGGCTGGAAGCCGACGGCGTCATCACCAAGCGTGTGGCGCTGATCGACCCCGACAAGGTCGGGCTCGGCATCACCGTGTTCGCGTCGATCGAGACCGGCGACCACTCACAGGACTGGCTGAAGAAGTTCGCCGAGGTGGTGAGCGCGATGCCGGAGGTGATGGAGTTCTACCGGATGGCCGGCGACGTCGATTACATGCTGCGCGTGGTGGTGCCGGACATCGCCGGCTACGACGCTTTCTACAAGCGCCTGATCGCGACGGTGCCGCTGAAGAACGTCACCTCGCGTTTCGCCATGGAGCGGATCAAGTCGAGCACCGCGCTGCCGATCGCTTAAACCGACCTCACGTACAAGCGAGGGTGCCGTAAGTTGGGGCGGTGATACGCGGCGCCATGTACATTTGATCCGACAGGTTCAGCGTGCCGGTGATGGTGTAACCGACCGTCGGCGTGTAGGCGTAGCTCACCTCGGCGAACAGAAGCTGCGAGCTCGGGACCGCCAGCGCGCTCGGAATGGTGACCACCTGGCCGGCTGCGCGCACCGAGCCGTTCAGCGTCGCGCTCCAGGCCACCGTCGCCTTGCCGGTCGAGTCGATCTTCAGGCACGAGAGCACCGACTTCATCTTATTCGCCGCATAAGGCGCGGCGATTGCCGACGACGCGTTCAAGATGTTGGTCATATCCGACGAGCTGATCGTCGTCACCTGCGAGGCGAGGTTGGCGAGCGTCGCGGCTGCGAGACTGACCTTGCGGTCGGCGCCGACGCCGTCGGAGATTTCCGCGCAGCCAAGATAAAGCCCGATCATCAAGGGCGCGATCAACGCGAACTCGACCGCCGAAACGCCGCGCTTGTCGCGCGCAAAGCGCCGCATGCAGCCGGGGATGCGGGAGGCGATGGTCGTCATGGCGCGCTCCATCACTTGTACGGCTCGACGCGGAATACCGCGGTCGCCGCCAGCAGGCGCTTGTTGCCGCTTACGTTGGAGAGGTTGTTGCTAAGCATCGAAACGTAGACCGGCCACTGGTAGTAGAGCTGCACGACGGTGATGTCGCCGGGCTCGGTGCCCGGGCTGTAGCCCATATTGGCGGTGTTGAACTGGCCGTTGCTGATCGGCAACGCCGTGTTGACCGAGCTGAAGCTCGTGTAAGTCTGCACGTTCACGGTGATGCCGCTCTGACAGTCGAACAGGCCGTAGATGCGCGCGCACACCTGGTTCTTGAAGTCGGCCGCGGTGTAGCCCGCGCTCTGCGCCTGCCCGGTCATGATCAGGCGCGCCGCGTCGGCGGTAGCCGCCTCCAATGTCTGGCCGGCGAAAAAGACGAAGGCCGTTTCCAGAATGGCGAAGGTCAACGCCAAAAACGGCGTTGCGACCAGCGCGAATTCGACAGCGGCAGCACCGTCCTGCTTCCGCACGAAGCGGCGTGCGATGCGCGGCATCAGCCTGCGCACACGGGCCGCGAACCTGCTACGCGTTGCATCCCACATGGCGACCGTCTCGATTTCGGAAATCACGGTCAAACATTAGCAGAGGCGCGTTGTCGAAGTGTTGCGCCTATTGTCGAGAAAGACGGAGATGCCGTTAAGCGGCCGCTAACCATGCCACACGACAGGCCGGTTCAGCGCGACGCCGGCCCCTGCTGCGCCGAGGTATTGCGCGTGCCGGACTGCTGCAGCACCGAGTTGAAATACGTCGCCGAGTCGCCGAGCGTCAGCCGCTTCTCGCAATCGGGATTGCAGCTATAGGACTCGCGCTCGACGCCCTTGTAGACGACGACGAGGTCGCTGCCGGCCGAGCCGACAACCTGCAGTGTCTTGTCCATCACCACTTTGCCGCCGCGGTCGAGCCCGACCATGTTGGTCGAACCGAAGCCCTTGCCGGTGACCACCAGCACGCCGCCCGCCTGCAGATTGGCGTCGGCGATCAGCGGATTGCCGATGACGATCGTCGCCACCCGTTCGGGCAGCTTGATGACGCGCGCTTCGTCGACGGTGACGGTGACGGTCTCGGCAAAAGCCGGCATTGCGCCGGGCACGGCGAGTGCTGCAATCGTCCAGCACACACAGAAGAGCAGGCGTCTCTGACGCCCGAACACGGCCGACATCGAACTCTCCAACGCTACGCACGCGACACGTTCCGCCCGCATACGGCCGGCGGAACCTAAGCTTCGAGTTCACTCCAAATAGGTGAACGAAATGCAAAGAGCGGTGCGAGCGCGCCGGCTCAGCGCAGGAACGGATAGAGCATCTGCGCCTGGAAACTTTCCGGCATGCTTTTGTCGTCGACGCCATAGGCGTCCGGCAGCACGTTCTTCGGCATGTAGAAAGTGCCGAACAGGACGTCCCAGATCGGGAAGTTGCCGGCGAAGTTCATCGAGCCGCCGCGGTCGGCCGCGGTGTGATGCCAGCGGTGGAAGATCGGGCCGGCGAGCACGTATTTGAACGGGCCGAGGCTCCAGTTCAGGTTGGCGTGCACAAAACCGGAATGCGCGGTGATGAACGGGCCAACCCACACCATCACATTGGGCGAAATGCCGGCGAGCAGCATCAGCACGTCGACGCCGACAGCGCCGAGGAACAAGTTGACCGGGTGAAAGCGCGCGGCGGAGATCCAGTCGACTTCTTCCGAAGAATGATGGACGGCATGGTACTTCCACATCGTTCCGCCGTGGAATCCGCGATGGATCCAGTACAGCATGAAGTCCGACACGACCATGAAGAAGACGACTTGCGCCCACATCGGCAGCGCCGCCAGCGGCCCATGGCCGTTCTCATAGAAGTCGACCAGCGCCTGGCTGTCGTGGATGTTGAAGAAAAACGCGGCTCCCATCGCCAGCATACCGATGCGGAAATAGCGCGCGAGCAGTGGGATCAGGAACCAGTAGCAGAGGTCGGTGGCGATCTCTTTCTTGCGCCACCACGGCTTGCCGGGATTGCAGGCAGAGAAATGTGTCAGCGCCGCAAAGACGATGCCGAGCACGATCGTGGTCGGCACGAGGGCGATCAGCGTGGCGCCAGCGACGTGCAGGGCGGCGTAAAATTCGGCGACCATCGTGTCCATCACCTGCAAAAATGAGCCATCAGCTATCTCGCTGCCCCGCGGTTAATTCGCAGTAAAATGCACGCATTCGTTTGTTCCGATCTGGCCAAAAGGGCACGCCACAATTGCATTTGCGCACCAGCAGGCCCGGCCTTTGCAGTATTCCACAGGGCATGGCGAGCAAACAAAGCGCCGGCTTCTGGTCAAATGCAAACGAAAATCAACGTCGTATGAAGTATTCAAACAAATGACTTAGTAGTTCTAGCGTATAGTATTGTTGAAACGGATTATTAACTCTATTATTCTACCAGATATGACTTGTTAACTACGTTGTTTATACCTCATATTACCCTCAGTTTCTGCAATCATATTAACTTGCATGCAAGACCTGCCTGTTAGCTTCGGTCCCATGGTAAGGACGAACCGGAGAGGTACTCCGGTCATCCAGACCAGCTCAGACAGCCACGTGTGGATCAAGGAGCTACCGATGAAAAACCTCTTCAAGCGTTTCGTGAAGGACGACTCGGGCGCCACCGCCATCGAGTACGGCCTGATTGCCGCTGGCATCTCGGTCGCGATCATCGCGGTCGTGAACGGCCTCGGCACCTCGCTGAACACCAAGTTCAACAGCATCTCGACCCAGCTCCACTAAGCGAGCTCGTTCGGACTGTTACAAGGCTCCGGCCTAGTTGCCGGAGCCTTCTGTTTTTTAGGCGCCTTCTGCGCCCATGCTTAAGGAAGCTTAAAGCGCTTCCGCGCTAACCCAAGCCGGCACGGTATTTTTCTGAGCGGCAGTTGCCGAACGGAGGCGGTCGCCATGCTCACGGACACGATCAGGCTGCTGCTGTTTCCAGCGCTGATGGCCTTTGCCGCCTCGAGCGACCTGCTCACCATGACCATCTCGAACCGGTTGTCACTGGCGCTCGCGGGCGCCTTCTTTTTGTTGACGCTGGTCACCGGGATGAGCCTTGCCGCGATCGGCATGCATCTCGCCGCCGCAGCCTTGGTGCTCGCGGTCGGCTTTGGCTTCTTTTCGCAAGGCTGGATCGGCGGCGGCGATGCCAAGCTCGCGACCGCCACCGCGTTGTGGTTCGGCTTCGACTACCTGCTCGACTATCTGCTCTATGCCGCGCTGTTCGGCGGCGCGCTGACGCTGGTGCTGATCCAGTTTCGCAAGCTGCCGTTGCCGCGCCCCCTCGCCCGCCAAGCCTGGATCCTGCGCCTGCATGAGACCGGCGGCGGAATTCCCTACGGCATCGCGCTCGCTGCGGCGGCGCTCATGGTCTATCCGAAGACCGGCTGGATGCCCGCTTTCGGCATCTGATCGCGCGAGCGAGCGCGTGCCTCAAGCCAACATGCCGCGCGCAACCGAATATTAACTCGATTTAGACACCGCTGCTTAACCATACCTTGACCTTTAGCTGATGAAATCCGGTGTAAGCGGCGGTCTGCGCCGCCATGTGGTTTACGCGGCCAACCGGCCGTATTTGTTGAGAGTTCAAGCGTTATGAAAGCCGCGCGTCTTGTGGTGCTGAGCGTCGCGATTGCAGCAGGCGGTATAGCCGCCCTGCTCGCCAACCGTTCGGATAAACCGTCCGAGGTGAAGCCCGAGCCGGTGGTCAAGGTCGAGACCGTCGACGTGCTCGTGGCCCGCTCCGACATCCCCATGGGTCAGGTGCTGTCGCCCGGCGACGTGCAATGGCAGGAATGGCCTGCCGCCGCAGGGTCAGGCAATTTCATCCGCAGGAATAACAATCCGCAGGCGATCGAGAAGCTGTCCGGACAGATTGTGCGTACGCCATTCGTCGCGGGCGAGCCGATTCGCGATGCGAAGCTGGTCGACGCCAAGGGCTCCGGCTTCATGGCCGCGATCCTGCCGAGCGGCATGCGCGCGGTGTCCACGCAAATCTCGCCGGAGACCGGCGCCGGCGGCTTCATCCTTCCGAACGATCGCGTCGACGTGATCCTCACGCGCCGCGAAAGCGGTGGCGGCGACAAAGGCGGCGGCGACAGCCGCGTCAGCGAGACCGTCCTCACCAACATCCGCATTCTGGCGATCGACCAGAACGTCGAGGAGAAGAACGGACAGAAGGTCGTCGTCGGTAAGACCGCGACGCTCGAACTCACGTCCGGGCAGGCAGAAACGCTCGCGCTCTCGCAGCAGATCGGAACGCTGTCGCTGGCCTTGCGCAGCATCACCGACGCCTCGCAGAAGGCGCCCGCGGCCGACGAAGGCTCGCGCCGCAACACCGTGAATATCGTTCGTTTTGGCATCAGCACGCCGACCACGCCGCGATAATGGATCGAGGGGACGGGACGCACATGGCGATCGACTTGGCGAAAAAAGCTTTGACCCGCGGCGCGGCGCTGTCGGCATTGATCTTCGGTGCGGCGCTGTCTCAGCTGCCGCCGGCCACTGCCGCCGATCCGGCACGCGTTCCGGTCATCCAGGTGGCTGCGAGCGAAGCGACGTCGCGGTTCGTGCCGCTCGGCATCGGCAAGTCAGTGGCCATCGACTTGCCGGCAGACATCAAGGACGTGCTGGTGGCCGATCCCAAGATCGCCAACGCCGTGATCCGCTCGTCGCGCCGCGTCTACATGATCGGCGTCGCGGTCGGCCAAACCAATATCTTTTTCTTCGATGCCGACGGCAAGCAGATCGCCGGTTTCGACATCGCAGTCACCCGCGATCTCAACGGCGTGCGCGCAGCGCTCAAGCAGACGCTGCCGGAAGCCGATATCCGCATCGAAGGCGTCGGCCAGGAGGGCGTGATGCTCTCCGGTTCGGCTTCTAGCCTCGCCGAGTCGCAACAGGCTTACGACATCGCTTCGCGGCTGATGGGCGACGCGACCAAGGTGGTCAACGGCATCACCGTGCGCGGCCGCGATCAGGTCATGCTCAAGGTGACGGTTGCCGAAGTCCGCCGCGACATCATCAAGCAGCTCGGCATCGATCTCTCGGGCGCAACCAATTACGGTACCGCGCTGGTCAACCTGACCACGCAGAACCCGTTCTCCGCGGTCGGCCAGCCGCTCAGCAACACGAACTTCGCCGGCACATTCAAGGGTATCACGTCAACGCTGCGGGCGATGGACCGTGCCGGCGTGCTGCGCACGCTTGCCGAACCGAATCTCACCGCGATCTCGGGCGAGACGGCAAGCTTCATCGCCGGCGGCGAATTCCCCATTCCCAACGGTCTGTCGTGCGACACCACACGGTCGCCCCCGGTCTGCCAAGCGCAGGTCGACTTCAAGAAGTTCGGCGTCAGCCTGGTGTTCACGCCGGTGGTGTTGTCGGAAGGCCGCATCAGCCTGAAGGTGATGACCGAAGTGTCGGATCTGTCGAGCGACAACGCGCTGACTTTGTCGGTGGCGGGCGCCGCCCAGTCGCTGACCATTCCATCGATCATCACCCGCCGCGCCGAGACCACCGTCGAAATTCCCTCCGGCGGCTCGCTGGCGCTTGCCGGCATGATCCAGGAACAGACCAAACAGCAGCTCAATGGCGTGCCCGGCCTGATGCAGCTTCCCGTGCTCGGCCCGCTGTTCAAGAGCCGCGACTACATCAATCACCAGACCGAATTGATGGTGCTGGTGACGCCTTACATCGTGCGCGCGGTAGCGCAGAAGATGCTGTCGAAGCCTGACGACGGCTATGCCGATCCGAACGATCCATCGACCATCCTGCTCGGCCGCCTCAACCGCATCTACGGAGCGACCGCCTCAAGCAAGACCAGCGAGCAGACTGGCGACTATCACGGCAAATACGGATTCATCCTCGATTGAGCGGACCTTGGGCAAGATTTGGAGACGATCGATGACAGCACGCGATAGGGCGATCGTCGGGCGCCGCAGCCGCATCGCGCTGCGGCTGCTTGCTGCGGCAGGCGTTGCCGCCATGCTGGCCGGCTGCATGGAACGCAAGGTGTCGGAGGATAACTACCCGGCCGACTACCGCCTGCGCCATCCGATCGCGCTGAAGGAAGGCACCCGCACCGTTGAGGTGTTCCTCGGCCGCAATCGCGGCGGCTTGACGCCGCCGCAACGCGCCGACGTGCTCGCCTTTGCGCAGATTTGGCGGCGCGAAGCCATGAGCGGCATCATCGTCGATGTGCCGCAAGGTGGGCCGACCGACCAGGCGGCCGCAGATTCGCTGCGCGAGATCCATTCGATCTTCAATGCGTCCGGCGTGCCGGGCAAGGCCGTCTACGTCCGCCCGTATCGGCCGTCGGCGGCCAACCTCACCAGCATCAAGCTGAACTATTCGAAGCTGGTCGCCGAAGCGGGTCCGTGCGGACAATGGCCGCACGATCTGGGGCCGTCGACCGATCGCGCCTACAACGAGAACCACCCGTATTGGAATCTCGGCTGCGCCTATCAGCGCAACATGGCGGCAATGATCGACAATCCGGCCGATCTTGTGCAGCCGCGCGGCGAAGGGCCCGCCTACACCGGCCGGCGCACGGTTACGCTTGATAAATATCGCAAGGGCGAAATTCCGTCCGGCGTTTATCCGAACGACGGCGGCCACGGCTACGACACCGGCAAACTCAGCGATATGGGAAAATGATAAAGCACGCTCATCAAGTCGCAGTCGCCGAGCCTGATGCGACGCAGACGGCGCCGGACGAGAACGCGGTCCCGGCCGCCGACGAGCATATCGCACCGGCGCCGCGCGTCTCGGTGCAGGCCTTTTGCGAAACCGTCGACACCGCCGCGGCCGTGCAGGCCGCCGGTGAGGACCGCCGGCTTGCCAAGGCGCATCTGAAAATTCAGATGGGAGGCGCCACTGCCGCCGTCGAAGCCTATCGCAGTTCACCGACGCCGAACGTCATTCTGCTGGAAGCCGATCAGCGCGCCGAGGAGATCCTTATCGGGCTCGATCAGCTCGCCGAAGTCTGCGATTCCGGCACGCGGGTGATCGTGGTCGGCCGCGTCAACGACGTGACGCTGTACCGAGAGCTGACCAAGCGCGGCGTCAGCGACTACATGATCGGGCCGGTCGGCACGCTCGACATCGTGCGCTCGATCTGCGGCCTATTCTCGGCGCCGGACGCCAAGCCGGTCGGCCGTATCATTGCCATTGTCGGCGCCAAGGGCGGCGTCGGCGCTTCGACCGTGGCGCACAACGTTGCCTGGGCGATCGCCCGCGACCTTTCGCTCGACTCGGTGGTAGCCGATCTCGACCTGCCTTTCGGCACGGCTGGCCTCGATTACAACCAGGATCCGCCGCAAGGCATTGCCGACGCGGTGTTCTCGCCCGACCGCATCGACACCGCTTTCGTCGACCGCCTACTGTCGAAGTGTACCGACCACCTCAGTCTGCTGGCCGCTCCGGCGACTCTCGAGCGCGTCTACGACTTCGGCGCCGAGGCGTTCGATTCGATCCTCGATTCGCTGCGCGCATCGGTGCCTTGCATCGTGCTCGACGTGCCGCATCAGTGGTCGGCCTGGACCCGGCGGCTACTGGTTAGCGCCGATGATATTCTGGTCGTCGCTGGTCCCGATCTCGCCAATCTGCGCAACGCCAAGAACATCGTCGACCTGCTGCGCTCCTCGCGGCCGAACGACCATCGTCCGTATTACTGCCTGAACCAGGTCGGGGTGCCCAAACGCCCGGAAATCTCGCCAGGCGACTTCGCCAAGGCGCTGGAGGACCAGCCGCTGGCTATCATCCCGTTCGAACCGCAGATCTTCGGCACAGCCGCCAACAACGGACAGATGATCGCCGAGGTGTCGTCCAGCCATAAGACCGCGGAGATGTTCCGTCAGTTGGCGCAGATGCTGACCGGGCGCGCCGAAGCCAAGCGCGCGCGCGGCGGCCTGCTTACGCCGCTGCTCGCCAAATTGATGAAACGAAGCGCGTGACGACAGTAGTGCGGAGAAGACCTCGTGTTCGGTAAGCGTAGCGGAGCATCCGATGGCCGTGCCCCCGCCGCCCCGGCCCCCCGGCCGGCGGCGCCCGCGCACGCGTCGCAGGTGATTGCGCCTCCGCTGCAGCCGCATCACACGGAGCCTGCCGCGCCGCCGTCTATTCCGGTCGAAAGCGGCCGCACGCCGTTCCCGTCGGCCGGACTCGGCGCACCATTGGTGAACGCCCCCACCCCGGCGCGCGCGCAGGCCGCCGTCAACATGCCGGCGGTCGATTCGCGCCGCTCCGAAAGCTATTATGAGACCAAGGGCACCATCTTCGGCGCCCTGATCGAGGCTATCGATCTTGCCCAGCTCGCGCGGCTCGATGCCGACAGTGCGCGCGAAGAAATCCGCGACATCGTCAACGAGATCATCGCGATCAAGAACATCGTGATGTCGATCTCCGAGCAGGAGGAACTGCTCGACGATATCTGCAACGACGTGCTCGGCTTCGGCCCGCTCGAGCCGCTGCTGATGCGCGACGACATCGCCGACATCATGGTGAACGGTTCCGGCACAGTCTACATCGAAGTCAAAGGCAAAATTCAGAAGACCGGCATCCGTTTCCGCGACAACCAGCAGCTTCTCAACATCTGCCAGCGCATCGTCAGCCAGATCGGCCGCCGCGTCGACGAGAGCTCGCCGATCTGCGACGCGCGCTTGCCGGACGGTTCGCGCGTGAACGCCATCGTGCCGCCGCTGGCGATCGACGGCCCCGCCCTCACCATTCGTAAGTTCAAGAAGGACAAGCTGACCCTCGACCAACTCGTCAAGTTCGGCACTATCACGCCGCAAGGCGCCGAAGTGCTGCGCATCGTCGGCCGCAGCCGAGTCAACACGCTGGTGTCGGGTGGTACCGGTTCGGGCAAGACGACGTTGCTCAACTGTCTCACCCAGTTCATCGACGACGACGAGCGCATCATCACCTGCGAAGACGCGGCCGAATTGCAGCTACAGCAGCCGCACGTGGTGCGCCTCGAAACGCGTCCGCCCAACCTTGAAGGCGAAGGCCAGGTCAACATGCGTGACCTGGTGCGCAACTGCCTGCGTATGCGTCCGGAGCGCATCATCGTCGGCGAAGTGCGCGGACCCGAGGCCTTCGACCTGCTGCAGGCCATGAACACCGGTCATGACGGCTCGATGGGCACCCTGCACGCCAACAACCCGCGCGAAGCGCTGTCGCGTCTCGAGTCGATGATCACCATGGGCGGCTTCTCGCTGCCCTCGCGCACCATCCGCGAGATGATCACCGCCTCGGTCGACGTGGTCGTCCAGGCCGCGCGCCTGCGCGACGGCTCGCGCAAGATCACGCACATCACCGAGGTGATGGGCATGGAAGGCGACGTCATCATCACCCAGGACCTGTTCATCTACGACATGACCGGCGAGGACGCGCAGGGCAACATCATCGGCAACCACCGCTCGACCGGCATCGGCCGCCCGCGCTTCTGGGACCGTGCCCGCTATTACGGCGAAGAAAAGAACCTGGCCGGCGCCCTCGACGCGGCCGAAGCCGCCAAACAGCTCTAAGGAGCAGCCCTCGTGGAGTCGCTCGCGTTGTTCTTCATGGCTGCGGTGGCCGTCGGCGGGCTGGCCTGGGTTTTCCTCTATCCGATCCTCTCGGGCGAGCGGAAAGCCGAGCAGCGCATGGCGAGCGTCGCCAAGGCCGAGCCGGCCGCGCGCGCGGTGCGCGGCGCCCAGCGATCGCGCCGCGACGTCATCGAGTCGACCCTCAAGGAGTTCGAGGAAAAGCAGAAGAAGAACAAGCGTCCCCCGCTCAATATCCGTATTGCGCAAGCCGGCCTGACTTGGTCGAAGAACCAGTTCTTCATGGTCGCCGGCGGCATCGGACTGGGCATGACCGTGCTCGGTATCCTGAGCAATGCCGGCTTGCTGCCGGCGCTGGGCATGGGTTTTGCGGGCGCCTTGGGCATTCCACGCTGGCTGCTGTCGTTCCTCAAGAAGCGGCGCGAGGCCAAGTTCCTCAACGGATTCCCCGACGCCGTCGACGTTATCGTGCGCGGCGTCAAGGCCGGCCTGCCGCTGCTTGACTGCTTGAAGATGATCACCGCCGACTCGCCGGAGCCGATCAAATCGGAATTCAGGGCCATTCTCGATACGCAGGCGATCGGCATTCCGCTCGGCGAGGCGGTCGGCAAACTCTACGAGCACATGCCGGTGCCGGAGGCGAATTTCTTCGGCATCGTCATCTCCATCCAGCAGAAGGCCGGCGGCAACCTGTCGGAAGCGCTCGGCAACCTGTCGCGCGTGCTGCGCGACCGCAAGAAGATGAAGGGCAAGATCAAGGCGATGTCGCAGGAGGCCAAGGCCTCCGCTTCGATCATCGGCGCCTTGCCCATCGCGGTGATGACTTTGGTGTGGATCACCAGCCCCGACTACATCTCGCTGCTGTGGACCGAGCCGCTCGGCAATCTGATGCTGGTCGGCTCCGCCTGCTGGATGTCGATGGGCGTGCTGGTGATGAAAAAAATGATCAACTTCGACTTCTGAGCATCACATGATCGATAGCCTCATCGGAATGCTCAACGTTCAGTCGCTGACGATGATCTTTGCCGCCGTCGCGGCGGGCGCGACCGTGCTGACGCTGGCCATGCCTTATGTCTTCGCCGACTCGCTCGACAAGCGCATGAAGGCGGTGGCCATCGAGCGCGAGAAGATCCGCCAGCGCGAACGCGAGCGCATGATGCAGGACAAGCAAAAACCTGCGCTGCGCCAGTCGCCGAAGCAGTATATTCAGAGGATCGTCGACCAGTTCAACCTGAGCAAATGGGTCGGCCAGGAAGAGGCGCGACTCAAGCTGGTGCAGGCCGGCTATCGCGGCCAGGCGCCCTACATCACCTATTTGTTCTTCCGCATGGTGACGCCGGCCGCCGCGTTTCTTCTGACGACGCTCTACCTGTTTGCGATCCTCGACTTCAATCAGCCGTTCACCATCAAGATCGGCCTTTGCATCGCCGCGGCCTATCTCGGTATGCATTTGCCGTTGATGCTGCTGAAGAGCCAGATCCAGAAGCGGCAGCTTTCGATTAAGCGCGCCTTCCCCGACACGCTCGACCTGCTGCTGATCTGCGTCGAGTCCGGCATGTCGATCGAGGCGGCGTTCCGCAAGGTGAGCGAGGAAATCGGCAGCCAGTCGGTGGCGCTTGCCGAAGAACTCACGCTCACCACCGCCGAGCTGTCCTATCTGCCCGATCGCCGGCAGGCTTATGAGAACCTGGCCAAGCGCACCGACCTCGACGGGGTGAAATCGGTCTGCATGGCCTTGCAGCAGGCCGAGCGTTACGGCACGCCGCTGGCGCAGATGCTGCGCGTAATGGCGCAGGAAAATCGCGACATGCGCATGTCGGAAGCGGAGAAGAAGGCCGCCGGTCTACCGCCCAAGCTGACGGTGCCGATGATCCTGTTCTTCCTGCCGGTGCTGTTCGTGGTGATTTTGGGACCGGCCGCCATCAAGGTGATGGCGATCCACTAAAGCGCGATGCTCATCCCGCTTGAGTTTTTGTTTGAGCATGATCTTTTTCCGAAAACCGGTGCCCGGTTTTCGGAATCATGCTCTAGCCCTCAGGTGCCCGGATCGGACGGCGGCATGTAAGGCGCGCCGCGGCGGCCACCCTGCCCTTGTTGCGCCAGCATCTGCCGCAGGTATTGCACGTTGGCGGCGGCTTCTGCCTCCGGCAGGTCGGCGCGCGCGATCGTCTCGGCTTCGGCGAAGCGCCCACGCAATCCGACCACCAGCGCCAGGTTCTGCCGCGCCTTCGGACTTGCCTTCGGCTGCGCCACGGCGCGTTTCAACGTCACCTCGGCGCGCTTGAGATCTTTCATCAGCACATACGACATGCCGAGGTTGGAGAGCACCGAAGGTTCGTCGGGCACGATCTTGAGCGCCGACGAATAGATGCGCTGCGCTTCATCGTGGCGGCCGAGCTGGTCGAGCACCGCGCCTTGCGCGTTGAGAATATGCCAGTCCGGCTGGTCCGGCGTATGCGCGCGCGACAGCGTATCGAGCGCCTGCTGATATTGCCCCGCATCGGCCAGAGCGCGGCCATAGGCGCCGAGCACGGCCGTGCTGGCGGGATTGCGGATCGCCGCCTGCTCGAGCACGGCTACGGCCTGCGCCCGCTGCCCGGTGGCGCGCAGGGCTCTTGCATAGCCGACCGCGATGTCCGCGTCGGATGGATTGGCGCGGTAGCGCTCGCTCCAGCCGTCCAGCGACTGGCGCCATTCGGATTCGTTGCTCGGCGGCTTGCTGGGGCGCAGCGAGCCGGTGATGTCGCCACCCATTGTGTTGCAGCCGGCCACCGACAGCGCCACCGCCGCGACGAAGGCGGCCGAGGCGAGCAGACGGGCGGCGGGCAAGCGCATGGCGGGACGATCCAGCGGCATCCCCGAGCAATAAAAGGTTAACCCTAACGAGTGGTTAATCCGGCCCTCATGGGCCGAAGCGCCATCCACGCCTTTGATTACGCGGCGGTATTTTGGGCTGCCGCCCCCGCGACAAACGCCGGTCTGGCGGTGCATTATCCCGCCTCTGCAAGACTAGGAATGCCCTATGGACCTCGGCCTCTCCCCCGACGAACGCGAATTACAGGACTACGCCCGCGCCTTTGCTAACCGGGTGGTGCGCCCGCGCGCAGCGGCCATCGACCGCGACGAGCAATACCCGTGGGACATCGTGAAGGCGCTGGCCGAGGCCGGCTTCCTCGGCATGACCATGCCGACAGCATTGGGCGGACAGGCGCGGTCGTACCTCGACGCCGTGCTGGTGATCGAGGAGATGGCGAAGGCCTGCACCGTGACCGCGCGCATCGTGGTCGAAACCAACATGGGCGCGATCTCCACGGTGATGGCCTACGGCAGCGAAGCGCAGAAGCAGCTTGCCGCCCGTATGGTGCTCGCCGGCGATAAGCCCGCCATTTGCATCACCGAGCCCGGCGCCGGCAGCGACGCGATGGCCATGACCACGCGCGCCGACAAGCGCGGCGACCGCTACGTCATCAACGGCAAGAAGCACTGGATCACCGGCGGCGGCGTCTCCAAGCTGCACCTGATCTTCGCGCGCGTGTTCGACGAGCAGGGCAAGGATCTTGGTATCGGCGGCTTCCTCGCGGTGCGCGATGAATCGCAAGGCTCGGCCAACGGACTCACCGTCACCCGCCGTGAGAAGACCATGGGCCTGCGCGGCATGCCGGAAGGCGAACTGGTCTTCGAGAATCTCGAAGTCTCGGCCGACATGGTGGTGATGCCGCCTTCGGGGTTCCGCCGCGGCTTTGCCGACCTGATGACCGCCTACAACAGCCAGCGCGTCGGCGCCGGTACGGTGGCAATGGGCATCGCCGCCGGCGCGCTGGAGCACGCGCTCGATTACGCCAAGACGCGCGCCCAGTTCGGCCGTCCGATCGGCGAGTTCCAGGGCCTGCAATGGATGCTGGCCGACATGCAGACGCAGCTCACCGCCGCGCGGCTGATGCTCTACCAGGCGGCGCGCTCGCGCGGCGCCGACAACGCCTTCCCCGATCCGATGCTGGCGGCGCAGGCGAAAATCTTTGCCTCCGAGGCGGCCATCAAGATCGTCCAGGACTCGCTGCAGGTCTTCGGCTCCAGCGGCTATTCGCGCGACCTGCCGCTCGAACGCATGGCGCGCGATGTGCGCATGTTCACCATCGGCGGCGGAACCGCGCAGGTGCTGCGCACTTTAGTCGCTTCGCGTATGCTGGGCTGGAAACTGCCGCAGACGCGCGACGGCTATGCGCGCCAGGCGGCACTACGCGACGCCGCCGAATAGATCAGCCGGAGTAGCAATGCATCCGATATTCGTAAACGCCGGCGAGGCGCAGGCCACGCCGATCTGGTTCGTCCATGCCGGCAATACCGATACCGTGCGCCAGGGCCTCGGCGAGCGCGAGCGCGCTTTCATCGGAGCCGCTGGCTTTGAGGCGAAAGCCGGCCGCCTTCTGCTGCTGCCGTCTGCCGACGGCAAGCTCGCCGGCGCGCTGTTCGGTATCGAGCGGCCCGGCGACGCGACAATCGACCTGTTCCGGCCGGGACAGCTCGTCAACCTGCTGCCGCCCGGCACCTATCGTTTTGCCAACGCGCCGCACGATGCACGGCTGGCGGCGCTCGCCTTTGCGCTCGGCGCCTACCAGTTCACCCGCTACCGCAAAGCCGACGCGCGCAACGTGCGATTGGCCGTTCCGGACGGCGTCGATGGCGAGGACGTGAGCCGCATCGCCGAAGGCGTGGCGCTCGCGCGCGATCTCATCAACACCCCGTCGAACGACATGGGCCCGGCCGAGCTTGAGGCCGCAGCGCGCAAGCTGGCGCAGCAGCATGGCGCCGCCGTTCAAGTGACCGCTGGCGAGGCGCTCGCCAAGGGCTTCCCGCTGGTGCAGGCCGTGGGCGGCGGCTCGCCGCGCGCGCCGCGGCTGATCGACATCACCTGGGGCAAAGAGAACGACCCGAAGATTACTTTGGTCGGCAAGGGGGTTTGCTTCGACACCGGCGGCCTCGACATCAAAACCGACGCCGGCATGCTCAACATGAAGAAAGACATGGGCGGCGGCGCCACGGCGCTGGCGCTCGGCCACATGATCATGGCGCGCGGGCTGAAGCTGCGCCTGCGCGTGCTCATCCCGGCGGTAGAGAATTCGATCTCCGGCATGAGCTTCCGGCCGCGCGACATTTACGCATCGCGCAAGGGGCTGACCGTCGAGATCGGCAACACCGACGCCGAAGGCCGCCTCGTCCTCGCCGATGCACTGGCGCTGGCCGACGAAGAGAAGCCGGACCTGATCGTCGATTTCGCAACCCTCACCGGCGCCGCGCGCGTCGCCATGGGGCCTGAGGTGCCGCCGTTCTTCACCGACGACGACGCGCTGGCGGCGGAGTTCAGCGCCGCCGGAACGGCGGAGAACGATCCGGTGTGGCGGCTGCCGCTGTGGCGACCTTATGAGGCGATGCTCGATTCCAAGGTCGCCGACACCAACAACGTCAGCACCGGCGGCCAGGGCGGCGCCATCACGGCGGCGCTGTTCCTGCGCAAGTTCGTGAGCGTGAAATCCTGGCTGCATCTCGACATCTTCGCCTGGACGGCGTCGGCCAAGCCCGGGCGGCCGGAAGGCGCCGAATGCCAGACCGCCCGCGCGCTCTACGCCATGCTGGCAAAGCGCTACGGCTAGTTTTCTCTGTCATGCCCGGCCTTGTGCCGGGCATTCACGTCTTTACTTTTAAGAAGTCGTGGATGGCTGGGGACAAAGCCCGACATGACGATCACGGAGGCACCGGTGTTACTCGACCCGCGCACGCATCCGTTCAGGCCCGAGATTGCCGCCAAGCATCTCGAGGGGCAAGTCGAGGCCGCGCGCTTCGTCGAAGGTGTGCGCTACCAGGTGATCGAGCCGATCGTGCCGATGCGGCGCACACCGTCGCATGAGGCGCGCCTCGACACGCAGGCGCTGCTGGGCGAAACCGTGACGATCTACGAGACCACCGACGAAGGCTGGGCCTGGGGACAGCTCGATACCGACGGCTATGTCGGCTGGCTCGCCGCCAATGCGCTGGGCGTCGCCAGCGAGGCGCCGACGCATAAGGTGGTCGTGCCGCGTACGCTGGCCTTTGCCGCAGCCGACATCAAGTTGCCGCCGCTCGCCGTGCTGCCGATGGGCGCGCTGCTCACGGTCGTGCAGCAGGACGAGCGCTTCGCCGTGACGTCGACCGGCTGGCACGTGCCGCTCGCGCATGTGGTGCCGTTGAAAGCACGCGCGCCGGATTTCGTTGCGGTCGCCGAGCAGTTCCTGCACACGCCGTACCTGTGGGGCGGCAAGACCGCGCTCGGACTCGACTGCTCGGGCTTAGTACAGGTTTCGCTGCAGGCCGCCGGCGTCCCCTGCCCGCGCGACAGCGACATGCAGGAGCTGGCGCTCGGCAAACTGTCGACGCTCGGCGAGCTCAGCCGCGGCGATTTGATCTTCTGGAAAGGTCACGTGGCGATCGCGCGCGACACCGATACGCTGATCCACGCTAACGCCTATCACTTGATGGTTGCGGTCGAGCCCGCCGTCGACGCCATCGCCCGCATCAAAGCGGCGGACAGCCCGATCACAACGGTGAAGCGGATAGTCTGACTCGTCATTGCGAGGAGCCCGAAGGGCGACGAAGCAATCCAGAGAGGCCGGCACCAAGCAGCCCTGGATGCTTCGCTTCGCTCGCAATGGCGGCTTAACCGAGCAGTTCGCGCAGCCGCGCTCGATTGAGCGCCAGCCATTGCAGCGCGATCAGCAGCGGGCCGTTGTGCATCTCGTTGCGCGCGAGCGCCGCCAGAACCTGGTCGACGGTTGCGCGGATGGTGACGATCTGCTCGCCTTCACCTGCGGCTCCCGCGCGGTCCGGCACACGGGTAGCGTCGACCGCCGCAAGGAAGACAATGACCTCCTCGTCGGTGATGCCGGGTGTGGTCAGATAGCTGAACAGTTCGACCAGCTTGGTCGGCGCAGTGCCGATCTCCTCGCTGCATTCGCGCAACGCGGCGTCGCGCGGCGCCTCGTTCGACTCGACGCGCCCGGCGACGATCTCCACTAGATCGCCTTTGCCGTTGGCCAGATGAGCGGGCAGCCGGAATTGGCGGATCAGCACGATTTCATCGCGCCCCAAGTCGACCGGCAGCACGGCGACCACCTTGCCGCCGGCAATGACATCGCGGGTCTGCTCGACCGATGTCCCGTCGGCTCCCTTGAGCGTCAACCGGTAGCGCGAGTATTCGCGGTAGCCTTTTGCCAGCAATTGCGTGGGCGACAGCACGACCTCGGCAGCGAGATCGGCGAGGGCGCGCAGTTTCGGCGGGATCACTGCGAGACGATCCCCTCGGGCGCCGTTTCGAGCTTGAAGGCGGCGGCAAACAGCGCGCGCGTGTAATCGCTCTTCGGATTCTTGAACAGTTCGGCGGCCGCACCCTCTTCCACCATCTTGCCGTTGCGCAGCACGAGCAGGCGGCTCGCCAGCGCCGCCACGACGCGCAAGTCGTGCGAGATGAACATGTAGGTCAAGTCCCGCTTCTTCTGCAGATCGCGCAACAGGTCGACCATCTGCGACTGGATCAGCATGTCGAGCGCGCTGGTCGGCTCGTCGAGTACGATGAAGGTCGGTTCGAGAACCAGCGCGCGGGCGAGCGCGATGCGCTGGCGCTGGCCGCCGGAGAACTCATGCGGATAGCGGAAACGGGTGTCGGTATCGAGGCCGACGTCGGTGAGCGCCGCCACTACGCGTCGCTCGCGCTCCTCCGCCGGCAGCTTCGGATGGTGCACCCAAAGGCCTTCCTCGATGATATCGGACACCGACATGCGAGGGCTGAGCGAGCCGTAAGGATCCTGGAACACGATCTGCATGTCGCGCCGGAACGGCCGCATGTCCTTGAACTTGAGCCCCTGGATCGTCTGGCCCATGAACACCACGGGCCCGTTCGACGAGATCAGTCGTAGGATGGCGAGGCCGAGCGTGGTCTTGCCGGAGCCGGATTCGCCGACGACGCCCAGCGTCTCGCCCTTGCGCACCTCGATGCTGATGCCGTCGACCGCCTTGATGTGGCCAACCACCTTGCGCAGCAGCCCGCGCTTGACCGGGAACCAGACCTTGAGGTCCTTGGTCTCGACCACCACCGGCGCGTCGGGTCGCGGCGGCGCCGGGTCCGGCTTCGGCTCGGCCGCCAGCAAGGCGCGCGTGTAAGGATGCTCCGGCGCAGTGAAGACGCGCTCGACCTCGCCCTGCTCAACGATCTTGCCTTGCTGCATCACGCAAACCCGGTCGGCGAGCTTGCGCACGATGCCGAGGTCGTGGGTGATGAACAGCATCGACATGCCGAGCCGCGTCTGCGTCTCCTTCAAAAGCTTTAAAATCTGCGCCTGCACGGTGACGTCGAGCGCCGTCGTCGGCTCGTCGGCGATCAGCAGGTCCGGCTCGTTGGCCAAGGCCATGGCGATCATCACGCGCTGCCGCTGGCCGCCGGAGAGCTGATGCGGATAGCTTGCAAGCCGCCCGGCCGGGTCGGGAATGCCGACATGGGTGAGCAACTCGATAATACGCGCGCGCGCCGCCGGCCCACTCAGGCCGCGGTGGATCGACAGGATCTCCGCAAGCTGCTGCTCGATCGTATGCAGCGGATTGAGCGAGGTCATCGGCTCCTGGAAGATGATGGTGATGTCGTTGCCGCGTACGCGCCGGATGTCGCGCTCGGACATCGTCATCAGTTCGCGGCCCTGGAACAGGATCGATCCGGAGGGATGATGCGCGGCCGGATAGGGCAGCAGTTTCATCACCGACAGCGCGGTCACCGACTTGCCCGAGCCCGACTCGCCGACCAGTGCGACGGTCTCGCCCTTGGCGATGTCGAACGACACGCGGTCGACCGCCAGCACCTCGCGCGCACCCGTGCCGAAGGCGACGGAGAGATCGCGGACGGAGAGCAGCTTTTCACCGGGCGCGCTCATCGGAACGTCTTTCGCGGATCGAAGGCGTCGCGCACCGCTTCGCCGATGAAAATCAGCAGCGACAGCATGATGGCGATCGAGAAGAAGCCCGTGAAGCCGAGCCACGGCGCTTGCACGTTGGCCTTGCCCTGGCTAAGCAGTTCGCCGAGCGACGGCGAGCCGGGCGGCAGACCGAAGCCGAGGAAGTCGAGCGCCGTCAATGTCATCACCGAAGAGGACAGGATGAACGGCAGGAACGTCATGGTCGCCACCATGGCGTTCGGCAGCAGATGACGGAAGATGATGACCGCGTTCGACACGCCGAGCGCGCGCGCCGCCTGGATGTATTCGAAGTTGCGGCCGCGCAGGAATTCGGCGCGCACTAACCCGACCAGCGACACCCAAGAGAACAGCAGAAGAATCCCCAACAGCACGAAGAAGCCTGGCACCAGCACCGACGAAATGATCAGCAGCAGATAGAGATAAGGGATCGACGTCCAGATCTCGATGAAGCGCTGGAACAGGAGGTCAGTCCACCCCCCGAAATAGCCCTGCACCGCGCCGGCGGCGACGCCGATGATCGACGAGACGATGGTGAGGCAGAGGCCGAACAGCACCGAGATGCGGAAGCCGTAGATCAGCCGCGCCACCACGTCGCGGCCGCCGTCGTCGGTGCCGAGCCAGTTGGTTTCCACCTCGCTGCATTTGGCGAAATTGTTTTTCGCCGCGAAATCGCAGTCCTTCTGGCTCAGTAGCCAGGTCGGCTTGGATGGGAACGGCGACGGCGGCTTGCTCACCTGTGTGTTGTAGGAGAAGCGTACCGGCGGCCAGAGCACCGTGCCGTTTTCCTTTTTGATCAGGCCCATCAGGTAGTCGTCGCGATAATCGGCGGCGGTGCCGAACAGGTTCGGGTCTTTTTCTTTGGAAAATGCCGTGTCGGGATAGGTCACCAGCGCCGGAAAGAACGACTGGCCGTTGACGTGGATGTAGATCGGTTTGTCGTTGGCGATGAATTCGGCGAACAGCGACACGATGAACATGCCGAGGAAGAGCCATAACGAAAGATAGCCGCGCCGGTTGGCCTTGAAGTTGTCCCAGCGGCGGCGGTTGATCGGCGAGATGGCGATCAGCTTACGCGTCGGCGGCACGACGAGCCCGCCGGCGCCGACCGCCGTCGTCTCGGGCACCTTCATGCCGGTCCGCGCGTCCACCTCAGACCTCCCGCGTTTCGAAGTCGATGCGCGGATCGATCCAGGTATAGGTGAGATCGGAGATCAGATTTACCACCACGCCGATGAGCGAGAAGATGTAGAGCGTGGCGAACACCACCGGATAGTCGCGGTTCAAGACGCTTTCGAAGCCGAGCAGGCCCAGCCCGTCGAGCGAGAAGATGGTCTCGATCAGCAGCGAGCCGGAGAAGAAGGCGTGTACGAAAGCGCCGGGGAAGCCCGCTATCACGATCAGCATGGCGTTGCGGAAGATGTGACCGTAGAGCACCTGGCGCGTGGTGCAGCCCTTGGCGCGCGCAGTCAGCACGTATTGCTTGCGAATCTCGTCGAGAAACGAGTTCTTGGTGAGCAGCGTCAAGGTGGCGAAGGCCGACAGCCCCATCGACACGACCGGCAGGATCATGTGCCAGGTGAAATCGATGATCTTCTGCCACCAGGTGAACTGCGCCCAATTCTCCGAGAACAGCCCGCGCAACGGAAACCAATCGAAGAACGAGCCGCCGGCGAACAGGATGATCAGCAGAATGGCAAAGAGGAAGCCGGGGATGGCGTAGCCGATGATGATCAGCGTCGACGTCCAGGTATCGAACGGGGTTCCGTCGTCCACGGCCTTTTTGATGCCGAGGGGGATTGAGATCAGGTACGTCAGCAACGTCATCGAAATGCCCAAAGACATCGAGACCGGCAATTTCTCCTTGATGAGCTGCAGCACGCTGACGTCGCGGAAATAGCTCTTGCCGAAGTCGAAGCGGATGTAGTTCCACAGCATCAGCGCGAAGCGCTCGTGCGCCGGCCGGTCGAAACCGAACTGCTTTTCCAGCTTCTTGATGAATTCGGGGTCCAACCCCTGCGCGCCGCGATACTTGGAGTTCACCGCATCGACCTGCCCGCCGCCCTGCAGGCCGCGGTTGCCGAAATCGCCGCCGGCCGAGCCGGAAATGCGCGAGGTGGCGCCGGTGTCTGAGCCGGTGAGCTTGGCGATGACCTGCTCGACCGGGCCGCCGGGCGCGAACTGCACGACGACGAATGCCACGAGCATGATGCCGAGCATCGTCGGGATCATGAACAGGATGCGACGGAGGATATAGGCGGCCATTCGTCTCCGATCTCGTCATGCCCGCACTTGTCGCAGGCATCCACGTTTTAACAGCTTTGCAACATAAAGACGTGGATGGCCGGGACAAGCCCGGCCATGACGGCTCTAGCCCTTTTGTTCCAACGTCGACGCTTTGTCGCGGTCGGACCGCCAGGTGTCCGGAATGCCGCGGAAATAGCGCGGCTGCGCCTGCGGCCGTCCGAACACGTCCCAGAACGCGATCCTGTGGATGTCCTGGTACCACTGCGGCACCCAGTAACGGCCGGCGCGGAACACGCGATCGAGCGCGCGGCAGGCGACCGTCAACTCCTCGCGCGACTTGGCGGCGATGACGTGATCGACCAGAGCGTCGATGGCCGGATCGGCGATGCCGGCGAGGTTCTGCGAGCCCTTGATCGCCGCCGCCTGCGAGGTCAGGTAGTTGCGCAGCGAGTCGCCCGGCGTCGACGAGAAGCCCATGCGCTCGACGGTGACGTCAAAATCGAAGTCGTCGATACGGCGCCGATACTGCACCGGATCGACCCGCCGGATACTGGCTTCGACGCCGAGCGGACGTAGATTCTTGATGAAGGTCTGGTGGTGTGGCTCGAAGGTCGGCTCGTCGATGAGAAACTCGATGACCATCGGCTCGCCGTTCGGCAACACGCGCTTGCCGTTCTTCAATTCGCAGCCGGCTTCGCTCAAAAGCTGGTTGGCGTGGCGCAGGCTGCGCCGGTCCTGTCCGCTGCCGTCGCTCACCGGCGGCACGTAGGGCTCGCCGAACACCTCGTCCGGCACCTTGCCGCGGAACGGCTCGAGCAGCGCAACCTCGGCGGCCTCCGGCTTGCCGGTCGCCATCAAATTCGAGTTCATGAACAGCGAGTGCGTGCGCTGATAGGCCCCGTACATGACGTTCTTGTTGGTCCACTCGAAATCGAAGGCGTCGCACAGCGCCTCGCGCACGCGCGAATCCTTGAACTTGGCGCGCCTCGTATTGAGGAACCAGCCTTGCGCGCCAGAAATCGTCGCATCGGGGAAGGTGTCGCGTTTGACGCGGCCGTCTTTGATCGCTGGAAAGTCGTAACGCGTTGCCCAGTGACGCGATGTGAACTCCTCGCGGAACAGATAATTCCTGGCAGAGAAACCTTCGAATCCGACTTCGCGGTCGCGGTAATATTCGTAGCGGATAATGTCGAAGTTATACATTCCGCGCGCCACCGGCAGATCGGCGCCCCACCAGTCCTTCACACGCTCGAATTCGATGAAGTGGCCCTGCTCGAAGCGCCCGACTTTGTAAGGGCCGCAGCCGAGCGGCGCCTCCTGCGTCGACTGGTCGAACTCGCGCGTGGAATAATAAGCGCGCGAGAAGATCGGCAGACCGGCGACGAACAGCGGCACGTCGCGTCCGCGCTTCTCGGCAAAGCGCACGACCACCGTGCGCGCGTCGCTCGCCTCCGCGCCTTTGAAGTCGCGCAGGTTCTGCGTGATGATCGGATGGCCCTTCTCCTTCAGGATATTGAGCGAGAAGGCGACGTCCTGCGCGGTGAACGGCGTACCGTCGTGGAATTTGGCCTGCGGCCTGATGGTGAAGCGATAGGTGAGCCCCTCATCTGAAATCGCCACGCTCTGCGCGACCAGCCCATACATCGCATCCGGCTCGTCGCCCGAGCGCGCCATCAGCGGCGAGAATGTGTAATCCATGCCGAGCGCGCCCTCGCCTTTCAGGATGTAGGCGTTGAGCGAATTGAAGGTGAGGAACGAGCCGTTATAGCCGCGGCTGCTGACGTTCTCCGAATAGACGCCGCCCTTCGGCGCGCCGACATTGACGTAAGAGAAGTTCTTGAAGTCGGCGGGATAGAGCAGATCGCCGAAGGCCGACATGCCGTGCCGCTCGGCGGATTGCGCCGAGGCGGGCAGCTTCGCGGCGGCCAGGGCGCCTACAGAGAGCACCAGCGCGTTTCGGCGTGTGATCATACTGGAACCTGTGTCCCGTATGTCGCATGGGTCCCGGGTCTGCAGCGCACCGCAAACGCGCTGCGCTGCGCCCGGGACACGATGTTGGTATTTGTGTCGATCATCACGAGCGCTGCGGCGCCTTGGCCGCCTTCTCGGCGTCCCACCACCAGATGGTGGGGAAGCCCGAGCGTCCGTATTTCGGCATGTTCTCCGGATGGCCGAAGCGGTCCCACCGTGCGCTGCGTGTGAACGGATAATTCCACTGCGGCACCACAAAGAAATTCCATAGCAGCACGCGGTCGAGCGCCTTGGTCGCGGCGATGAGGTCCTCGCGATCCTTGGTGAAGATGACCCGCTCGATCAGCTTGTCGATCGCCGGATTCTTGATGCCGATGTAATTGCGCGAGCCCGGCTGGTCGGCCGACTGCGAGCTCCAATAGCCGCGCTGCTCGTTGCCGGGTGACAGCGATTGCGGCCACGACGCGACGATGACGTCGTAATCCCATTGCCGCAGCCGGTTTTCGTATTGTGCGGCGTCGACCACGCGCACGTTGACGGTCATGCCGACACGGTCGAGCGCCGGCTTGTAGAACAGCACGAAACGTTGCGTCGCAGGATCGTCCACCAGGAATTCGAACGAGAATTGCTCGCCGCTCTTGGCATTCACCAGCTTGGTGTCGCGGATGTCGTAACCGGCTTCGCGGAACAGCGCGATCGCTTGACGGAAGTTATCGCGCACTTTTTGCGGATCGCCGCCGACCGGATTGGTATAGGGTTTAGTGAATAGATCGGCCGGCACCTGATCGCGCACCGTTTCGAGAATCTCAAGCTCCTTGCCGGTCGGCACGCCGGTGGCGGCAAGCTCGGTGCCGTCGAAGAAGCTGGAGATGCGCTGGTACTGGCCGGTGAAGAGCTGGCGGTTCATCTCCTCGAAATCGAGCAGAAAGTTGAAGGCGCGCCGCACCCGCGCGTCCTTGAATTTTTCGCGGCGGGTATTGAACGTAAAGGACTGCATCACGCCGCGGTCGTGGATCGGAAATTTCTCCAGCACCACGCGCTTGTCACGCACCGCCGGGAAGTCATAGGCGGTCGCCCAGTCCTTGGCGCTGTTCTCGACGCGGAAGTCGAACTGATCGGCCTTGAAGGCTTCCAGCGCGACGGTCGGATCGCGGAAGTATTCGTAGCGAACGGTCTGGAAGTTGCGCATGCCGATGACGACGTTGAGGTCCTTGCCCCAATAATCGGCGACCTTTTCGTAGGTGATCGAGCGCCCCGGCTGGAATTCCTTGATGCGGTAAGGACCGGAGCCGAGCGGAGGCTCCAGAGTCGTCTGCGTCACGTCGCGCTTCTTGCCGTTGGCGTCGGTGCCTTCCCACCAGTGCTTCGGCAGCACCGGCAACTGACCCACGATTTGCGGCAATTCGCGATTGCCCGGACCGTCGAAGGTGAAGTTGATTTCGCGCTCGCCGGTCTTCTCCGCCTTCACCACGTGCCGGTAATAGGCCCCGAGCTGCGGGCTGTTGGCCTTGAAGGTCTCGAACGAGAAGATGACGTCCTCAGCCGTGACCGGCTTGCCGTCCTGCCAGCGTGCGTTGGCGCGCAGACGATACGTGACCGAAGCAAAATCCTCCGGGTGGCTGACGGCTTCTGCCAGCAGGCCGTATTCGGTGGAGACCTCGTCCAGCGACGGCGTCATCAACGTTTGCACGAACAGCTCGGTCCCCATGCCGAGGCTGCCCTTCACGCCGGCCACGACCATATTGAAGTTGTCGAAGGTGCCGTAACCGACCTGCCGCACCGTGCCGCCCTGCGGCGCATTCGGGTTGACGTAGTCGAAATTCTTGAAGCCTTCGGGATATTTGACGTCGCCAAACAGCGACAGCGCGTGCTTCCAGGTCTTGCTCTGCGCCGACGCGGGGCCGGCGACCAAGCCGTTGGCGATCGAGCCGAAGGCCGGCGCCACCAGCGTGGCGGCGGTGGCGCGGATGACGGAGCGTCGCGTGAATGTCATGCCAAGGCTTCTCCGGCGCGGGAATGATTTAGGTACAACGCAAATCGCGGGCGATTATGTCCGTTTTTCGGTCTGCCACCAGCCACCGAGAGTTAGGCCCCGGGCCCCGACGGTCAATTCTGCGTGGCCAAACGCCGCAACTAACCCTGATAACGCAACGGCCGGGCACTTGGCCCGGCCGCAACGACGGAATTCGGTCAAAACTACTTCTTGGGGGCTTCGGCCGCCTTCGGCAGCGGCGCCGGGCTGTCCGCCAGACTGCGCAGATAGACGATGACGTCGGCGCGCTGCTGCTCGCGCGCAATGCCGGCGAAGCTCATAGCCGTACCGGGGATGAAGCCGCGCGGGCTGGCGAGGAACTTGCTCAGCTCGTCATAGGTCCACTTGCCGGGCTTGCCCTTCATAGCCGCCGAATAATTGAAGCCAGCTTCGGAAGCGCGCGCCCGGTCGACGATGCCCCACAGATTCGGACCGACGAGGTTCTTGCCGCCCTTTTCGAAGGTATGGCACGCGCCGCACTGCTTGGCCGTGGCCTGGCCCTTTTCCACCGAGGCGGCGGCGAGCAGCGTCTCAATCGGCTGCTCCGGCTCCTTGGCCGCCGGCGCGCCGCCATGGCCGCCCTGCTCCTGCACGGCGATGTTGTAGCCGGGCTTGGCCGGCTTCTCGGTCGAGAAAATCGCCCCGGCGCCGATGTTGAGCGCGAGCAGAATCAGACAGGTGCCGAGAACGGCGCCCATAATCTTGTTGAGTTCGAAGGAATTCATCGGAAAGCGGCTCCGAGGGGGTCAGGCGGTGCGGATAATGGCCGCGAGGCCGCGGCAGGTGCGGACGAATACCGGTTTGCTTGGGTCATGGCAACCCGTATAAGCGCCGTTATACGGCCTCCGGCGGCCCTTTACCCGGGGCCAAGCGCGGCGCGTCCCCCATGCACAAAGCCATCGTCCTCATCCCTGCCCGCATGGCCTCGACCCGCCTGCCCGGCAAGCCGCTCGCCGATATCAACGGACTGCCGATGATCGTGCACGTGCTGCGGCGTGCGCAAGGAGCGCATCTCGGCGAGGCCGTGGTCGCCACCGATTCGGAGGCGATCCAGACGGCGGTGGAGAAGGCCGGCGGCCGCGCGGTGATGACCAGCGCCGATCATATGTCCGGCTCCGACCGCATCTTCGAGGCGCTGGAGGCGCTCGACCCGGAGCACAGCATCGACATCGTGGTGAACGTGCAGGGCGACCTGCCGATCATCGAGCCGGCCGACATCCGTGCCGCGCTCAAGCCGCTGGCAGATCCGGCGGTCGACATCGCGACGCTGGCCGCCGTCATCACCGACCCCGCCGAACTCACAAACCCGAATATCGTGAAGACGATCGGCACGCCGGTCGGGCGCGGACGGCTGCACGCGACCACCTTCACGCGCGCCGACGCCAGCGGACCGGGGCCGCACTATCACCACATCGGGCTTTACGCCTATCGGCGCGTGGCGCTGGAGCGTTTCGTCAAGCTGCCGCCCTCGGCCAACGAGCAGCGCGAGAGGCTCGAGCAGTTGCGCGCGCTCGACGCCGGCATGCGCATCGACGTCGAGATCGTCAAAAGCGTGCCGCTCGGCGTCGATACGCCGGCCGAGCTGGAGAAAGCGCGCAAGCTGCTCGGCGGTTAGTTTTTTCTTCGGGCATGATCTTTTCCGAAAACCGGTTCCCACTTTTCGGGATCATGCTCCGGTTACTTCGGCGCTTCCGGTCCGACCCATGTGCGCCCGCTCGGCCCCGTGCCGCTGACCTGGATCAGCACCGGCTCACGGATCTCGACATAGTGCGCGACGTTGGCAGGCTCGGTGTAGAAGCTGCCCGCCGGCAAGGCCTTGAGCTTCGCAGGGTCGCTCGTTTCGCCGTAGCCCGTGTACCAGGTGCCCGACAGGATGGTGACTTCACGCGAGTCCGGATGCGTATGCGGCTTCACCTTGAAGCCGGCCGGAAATTTCAGACGAATGGTGTAAGGACCGGGCTTTGCCGGGTCCCCGACCAACTTGGTCTGCTCCAGCCCGGGCAAAGCCAACCCGCCTTGCGCGCTCCACTTCATCTCATCGGGCGTCATGGCGACCACGCCATCCTGCGCTGCCGCGCCATAACCCGTCAGCAGCAGTAATCCTGCGGCAAAGGCAATCGTTCCGGCTCGCATGGTGTCCCCCCTGTTTTTATGTATGAACTGAGCCTTTCATGAAGCAGAACGCATAGCAATGCCGTCACTTCTGTTGCCGTCGGGATTGTGGTCTATAACGGGGCGGCAAAGGGCACTCGACATGGCGAAGAAGATCGTTTTCCAAGGCGAGCTGGGCGCGAATTCCGACCTCGCCGCCCGCAAGGCTTATCCCGATTACGAGCCGGTGCCGGCGCGCACCTTCGAGGACTGCTTCACCGCGCTCTCCAAGGGCGACGTCGATTTCGGCATGATCCCGATCGAGAATTCGATCGCCGGGCGTGTCGCCGACATTCACCATCTGCTGCCCGACGCCGGCCTGCACATCGTCGGCGAATATTTCATGCCGGTGCATCATCAGTTGCTGGCGCCGAAAGGCGCGAGCCTCGAAAGCATCAAGACGGTCGAGAGCCACGTGCATGCGCTCGGCCAGTGCCGCAAGCTCATCCGCCGGCTGCGCCTGAAAGCAGTTGTGTCGGCCGACACCGCGGGCTCGGCGCGCGAGGTGGCGGAGGCCGGCGACATCACGCGCGCGTCGATCGCCACCAGCCTTGCCGCCAAAATCTACGGGCTCAAGACATTGGAGCGCGACGTCGAGGACGAGGCGCACAACACCACGCGCTTCGTCGTGCTGTCGCGCAATCAGTCGTGGGCGAAGCCCGACACCAGGCGCGTGGTCACCACCTTCGTGTTCCAGGTGCGCAATATTCCGGCGGCGCTGTACAAGGCGCTCGGCGGCTTCGCCACCAACGGCATCAACATGACCAAGCTCGAGAGCTACATGGTCGGCGGCAGCTTCTCGGCGACGCAGTTCTATGCCGACGTCGAGGGCCATCCGCAGCAGCCGGCGCTGCAACGCGCGCTCAACGAGCTCGATTTCTTCTGCCGCAAGGGCACGCTGCGCATCCTTGGCGTCTATCCGGCGCACCGCTTCCGCCAGACGCTGGATTGAGCGAGGCAATGTTCGTCACCGGCGCCGCGCGCGACATCACCGCAGCAGCGCCGGCCGCTTAGGATCGAACGTCCAGTTCGGGATGAGCGCCTGCATCGCCACCGCATCGTCGCGCCCGCCCGGGCCAATCTCGGTGTAGCGACGGTGCGCCGCCTCGACCTGCGCCATGTCGATCTCGATGCCGAGACCGGGACGGTCCGGAATGGTCACGAAGCCTTTCACGATCTGCAACGGCTCCTTGGTCAGGCGCTGCCCGTCCTGCCATATCCAATGCGTGTCGATAGCCGTGATGTTGCCGGGCGCCGCCGCTGCCGCATGCGCGATCATCGCCAGCGAGATATCGAAATGATTGTTTGAATGGGAGCCCCAGGTGAGCCCCCAGTCGCGGCACATCTGCGCCACCCGTACTGCGCCCTCCATCGTCCAGAAGTGCGGGTCCGCGAGCGGGATATCGACCGCATGCAATTGGATCGCGTGGCCCATTTCGCGCCAATCGGTGGCGATCATGTTGGTGGCGGTCGGCAGACCTGACGCACGCCGGAATTCGGCTAGAATTTCGCGTCCCGAATAGCCCTTCTCCGCGCCGCAGGGATCTTCGGCATAGGCCAACACGTCGCGCCGCCCGCGGCAGAGGCGCACCGCTTCCTCCAGCGACCACGCACCGTTGGGATCGAGCGTGATGCGGGCGCCGGGAAAGCGCGCCGCCAGAGCGGCGGCCGCTTCCATCTCCTCATCGCCGCGCAACACGCCGCCTTTGAGCTTGAAGTCCTGGAAACCGTAGCGGTCCTGCGCTGCTTCGGCGAGGCGGACGATCGACGCGGGCGTGAGCGCTTCCTCGTCGCGCAGACGAAACCAACCGTCCGCGCCGCGCGCGCTGCGATAGGGCAAGCGCGTCCGTGTGCGGTCGCCGAGGTAGAACAGATAACCAAGCATCTGCACCGAGGTGCGCTGCTGGCCTTCGCCCAGGAGCGCAGCGACCGGCACATCGAGAAACTGCCCGAGCAGGTCGAGCATTGCCGCCTCGACCGCGGTCAGCGCATGGATCATTACGCGCAGATCGAAGGTCTGCTGGCCGCGCCCGCCGCTATCCCGCTCAGCAAAGCGATTGCGCATGCGACCGAGCACGGCTTTATAGTTTGCGACCGGCTGACCGACAGTCAGCGGCCGCGCCTCCTCAAGGGTCTGTTGGATGCGCGTGCCACCCGGCACCTCACCCACGCCGGTCCTGCCCGAGCTGTCGCGGAGAATGACGAGATTACGGGTGAAGAAAGGTCCGTGCGCGCCGCTCAGGTTGAGCAGCATGCTGTCTTCACCGGCAACCGGGATGACCTGCATCCCGGTGACGCAAGGCGTCCCGCTGCGAGCGATGTCGTCCAACACGTGCTACTCGGCCGTGATTTTGCCGGCGTCTATCACCGTTTTCCAGCGCTGGAGCTCGCCGGTCAGAAAGGCGTTGAATTCCGCACCGTTGTTCGCAACCACATCGAAACCGATGTCGTTGAAGCGAGCCTTCACGTCCGGCGACTTGGCCACAGCGATGATCGCTTTTTCGAGCTTGGTCTTCACATCCGCCGGCAACCCCTTTGGCGCGGCCGCGGCCTGCCACGAATAGACGACCAGATCGGCAACGCCCGCTTCCGAGGCCGTCGGCGTGTTTGGCAGCGCCTCCGCGCGCGCGGTGCCGGTCACGGCCAAGGCTTTAAGCTTGCCGCCGCGAATGTGCTGCACAACCGCACCGAGGTTTTGGAATGAGACGTCCGCATGGCCGCCGATCAGATCGTTGATCGCCGGCCCGCCGCCTTTATACGGCACGTGCACGCCCGTCGTGCCGGTCTTCTGCCAAAACAGCGCGGCGGTGAGATGGTCGGAAGAGCCGGTACCAGACGAAGCGAATGTCACCTTGTCTGGATTTTTCTTCAGATGCTCGATCAGTTCCGCCACCGTGTTGGCGGGAAACTGCGGGCTGGCGACCAGCACGTTGGGCGTGCGCACGAGAACCGACAGCAGGTCGAAATCCTTCAGCGGATCGTAGCGCAGGTTCTTGTAGAGAACAGGATTGATCCCGTAGACCCCGATCGACCCGATCAGCACGGTGTAGCCGTCGGGCTTGGCCAGTTTGACCTGGGCAGCGCCGAGCGAACCATTGGCGCCCGCGCGGTTCTCGATGATGACCGTTTTGCCCAGGATCTCGGACAACTTGTTGCCAACGTGGCGGGCCGTGATGTCGGAAGCGCCTCCGGCCGGGAACGGCACGACGACGGTGATGTTCTGCTCCGGATAGCCTTGTCCGCAGGCGGGCGCGGCGGCCAGCAGGCCAAGCGCGAGCGCGCTCAATGCACAGAAAGTACGCTTCATCGCATCCTCCCTAATCGGTCCGTCTTGTGCGGGCCCGGCCGTCTGGGCTAGTTTGGCTGATGCATCAGTTAAGGCTACTGATGCATCAGTTGTCAACGGTCCCGCGAGCCATAATGAACGCTCCCTTCCAGACTCAAGACCGCGCCCAGCAGACGGCACATTTTGTCTTCGATCGTCTGCATGCGCTGATCCTGTCGCTGTCGCTGCCGCCCGGCAGCGCGCTCTCACGGCATGAGTTGCAGAAGGAGTTCGCCGCCAGTTCAACACCCGTGCGCGACGCGCTGATGCGGCTCGAGGAAATCGGCCTGATCAACGTCTTCCCGCAGAGCGGCACCATCGTCAGCCTGATCGACGTGCCCAAGGCGCGCCAAGCGCAGTTTTTGCGTCAGGCCATCGAACAGGAGGCGGTGCGGCGGCTTGCCTCCGCGCCCGATGCCGGCGTGGTGCCCCAATTGCGCACCGTGATCGCCAAACAACGCGAACTGGCGAAGAACAAAGATCTCGAAGGCTTCAATGAGGCCGATCTAGCCTTTCACAAACTCCTCTACGAGGCGGCTGGCGTGCCCGATCTTTGGGACCTCGTGCGCCGGCAAAGCGGTCACATCGACCGCATTCGGCGCCTCCACTTGCCGATCGGCGGCAAGGCCGCGCAGATCATTCGCGACCACGGCGATATCGTGAAGGCGATTGCCGACGGTCGGCCGGCACAAGCTGAAAGCGCCCTCCGCAAGCATCTGTCGCAGTCGCTTGCATTCAGCAAGGAGCTGCGGCTACGGTTTCCAACCTATTTCAAAGAATAAAAATGGCAGCGATGGCTGGGGAACCGTCCAAGACCGCTCTCGTCACCGGCGCTGCCCGCGGCATCGGGCTCGCCACCGCCAAGCGTTTCCTCGCCGAGAACTGGCGCGTCGCGCTGCTCGACATCGACGGCGAAAATCTTGCTCGCACTTACGCAGCGCTGGCCAAGCCCGACACGACGCTCGCCATCGTCTGCGACGTGGCGGATGCGGTGGGCGTGGCGCGCGCCATCGAGGCCATCACGCAGACGTACGGCCGGCTCGATGCGCTGGTCAACAATGCCGGCATCGCCATTTTCAAGCCTATCCTCGAAGTCACGCCCGAGGACTGGGCGCGCGTGCTGGCGGTGAACCTCACCGGGCCGTTCCTGTGCGCCCAGGCAGCCGCGCCGCTGATGCGCGATTCCGGCGGCGGCGCGATCGTCAACATCACGTCGATCTCGGGCCTGCGCGCCTCGCCGTTGCGTACCGCCTACGGCACCAGCAAGGCCGGCCTCGCGCATCTCACCCAGCAGCAGGCGATCGAGCTTGCCGCGCTCGGCATCCGCGTCAACGCGGTGGCGCCGGGACCTGTCGACACCGCCATGGCCAAGGCGGTGCACACGCCCGACATCCGTGCCGCCTATCACGACGCCATTCCGCTCAACCGCTACGGACTGGAAACGGAATTGGCCGAAGCCATCTTCTTCCTGTGCAGCGATCGCGCCAGCTACATCACCGGGCAGACGCTCGCGGTCGACGGCGGCTTCGAGGCAACCGGCATCGGCCTGCCGTCGCTGCGCGCCGACAAGCGGAATACGTAAGACGTCCTTGCGAGGAGCGGAAGCGACGAAGCAATCCAGGGCTCCTTGTGCCAGCCTCTCTGGATTGCTTCGTCGGCCTTAAGGCCTCCTCGCAATGACGAGGCGCTAAGCCAAGTCCGCTCAGTTCGCCGTCACGCCGGCGGCGCGCAGCAGCTTGCCGTAGCGATCGGCGTCGGAGCGGATAATGGCATCGAATTGCTCCGGCGTGGTGGCGATCGGAATGGCGCTCATCGCATCCAGGCGCTTGGTTACATCCTCGTTCTTCATGGCCGCCGCCACGTCCTCGCTGACCTTCTTGAGGATCGCCGGCGGTGTCTTCGCCGGCGCCAGCAGTCCGAACCAGGCATTGTACTCGTATTGCGGCATGCCCGATTCAGCGAAAGTCGGCACATCTTTCAGAGCAGGATAACGCTGCGCAGTCGCCATCGCGACGGCGCGCACCTGGCCGGACTGAATGAAGCTGATCGCGGTGCCGACGAAGGCCATGCTCATTTGCGAGTCGCCGCGCATGACACTGGTGAGCTGTTCCGGCGTGCCGCGATAGGGCACATGCAGGATGTCGATGGCGGCGGTCTGTTTGAGCAGTTCGCCCGCGAGGTAGTTCGATGAGGCGATACCGGCCGAGGAGAAATTCAGCGTGTTCGGCTTTGCCTTGGCGAGCGCAATGAACTCGCTCAGGGTCTTGGCTTGCACCGACGGCGTCACGATCAGCACCAGCGGCACCGTCGCCACCGGCGTAATGCCGGCAAACGACTTGACCGGATCGATCGGCAAATCCTTGTTGATGACGTTGAGCACCGTGTGCCCGTTGGAGGTGAGCATCAGGGTGTAACCGTCGGGCGCGGCGTTGGCGACGCTGACCGTCCCCGGGATGCCGGGCCGGTTCTCGACGATGACGGTCTGCTTCCAGGCCACGCCAAGCTTCTCCGCCAGAATGCGCGCCAGGATGTCGGTATTGCTGCCGGCCGTGAACGGCACGACGATCTTGACCGTCTGCGTGGGGAAGGTTTGCGCCTGCGCCGCGGAGGCGGGCAGCAACAGCGACAGAAGCGAAAGCGACAGAAGGCGTCCGAACGTCATCATTGTGAAAACTCCAGCAGTGGTGCATGGCCCCGGCTGCGCCGGGCGCATCGCTTGGCGCGTTCCTAGACGACGCGCCTCGCCGACGCCAGTAACGTCAGCGCAGCCTTGCCCTTGGCGCGGCGCATAGCCGCACGCGTCGGCGTCAAATCGTCTGATTATAGGCGCCGACTTCCGGGTGCGTGCGCAGCACGTCATCGACCGCCTTGAAAATGTCGCGCATGCGCTGCTCCGACACCGGGCTCTCGACCACCACCACCAGCTCCGGCTTGTTGGAGGAGGCGCGCACAAGCCCCCAGGTACCGTCTTCGACGGTAACTCGCACGCCGTTGACGGTGACCAGATCGCGGATCGGCTGGCCGGCGACCTTGTCGCCCTTCGCCTTGGCCGCCTCGAAATGCTTCACCACCGCGTCGACCACGCCGTATTTCTTCTCGTCGTCGCAATGCGGCGACATGGTCGGCGAGCCCCAGGTCTTGGGCAGGGCGTTCTTCAGGTCCGACATTTTCTTATCGGGATTGCGATCGAGCATGTCGCAGATCGCCAGCGCCGACACGAAGCCGTCGTCGTAACCGCGGCCGAACGGCTTGTTGAAGAAGTAATGGCCGGACTTCTCGAAGCCGGCGAGCGCGCCCAACTCATGCGTCCGACGCTTCATGTAGGAATGGCCGGTCTTCCAGTAGTTGGCCTTGACGCCGTTCTTGATCAGCTCCGGATCGGTCATGTAGAGGCCGGTTGACTTCACGTCGACCACAAAGGTCGAGTTCGGGTGCAGGCTCGACATGTAACGCGCCAGCATCACGCCGACCTTGTCGGCAAAGATTTCGTCGCCTGTGTCATCGACCACGCCGCAGCGGTCGCCATCGCCGTCGAAACCGAGCGCAACGTCGGCCTTGTGCGCGAGCACCGCGTCGCGCATGGCGTGCAGCATCTCGAGGTCTTCCGGGTTCGGATTGTATTTCGGAAAGGTGAAATCGAGCTCGGTATCGAGCGGCACCACCTCGCAGCCGATGGTCTCGAGGATGCGCTGCGCGAAGGCCCCGGCGGTGCCGTTGCCGCAGGCCGCCACCACCTTGATCTTGCGCTTGAGCTTCGGACGCTTGGTGAGATCGGCGATGTAGCGCTCGGGGAAATTCTCCACGAACACGTAGGAGCCGCCGTTCTCCAATTTGAACTTGGCGCCGAGCACGATCTCCTTCAGCCGCGTCATTTCGTCAGGCCCGAAGGTGAGCGGCCGGTTGGCGCCCATCTTCACACCGGTCCAGCCATTGTCGTTGTGCGAGGCGGTAACCATAGCGACGCAGGGCAAGTCCAGCTCGAACTGCCCGAAATAAGCCATCGGCGTGATCGCCAGCCCGATGTCGTGCACCTTGCAGCCGGCCGCCATCAGGCCGGTGATCAGCGCCATCTTTACCGAGGCCGAATAGCTGCGGAAATCGTGGCCGGTGACGATCTCCGGCTTCACGCCCATCTCGCGGATCAGCGTGCCGAGCCCCATGCCGAGCGCCTGCACGCCCATCAGGTTGATTTCTTTTTCCAAGAGCCAGCGCGCGTCGTATTCGCGGAAGCCGGTGGGCTTCACCAGCGGCGAGGATTCGTAGGCATAGGTGTTGGTCTTCAGCGCGGGTTTCGGCGTCGGATACATCGAATCCTCAAATCGCAGGGGGCGGAATGGCGTTGGCATAGCCTAACGCCGGAACGCCGGGAAGCGCTCCGGGTGGAAACCTGCGCAGGTGGCGGTTTACTGCTCCAGCACCAGGCGGCCGTTGGCGTATTCGTAGCGCTTGAGCCGCGACAGGAACGAGGTGCCGAGCAGGTTCTGCGACAGCGCCTCGTCCGGCAGCACCAGCGCCGGCACGTCATAGACCGTGATGCCGCCGACCTCGATGCGGGTCAGCGTGGCCGGCGCGGCCTTGATCTTGCCGTTGGCGGTCGAGACCTGCGCCGTGTAGTCGCGCGGCAGCGGGCGCAGGCCGACGCGGCCGGCGTCCGATTCGCGCAACACCACCACCGAGGCGCCGGTATCGACCAGGAAGTCGATGAAGCGCCCGTCGATGCGGGCCTCGGTCTTGAAATGACCCTGCCGGTCGCCTTCGAGAACCAGGCTGCGGCCGGAGGTGACCGGCGGACGCGGCTCGTAAGCCGGCGTGACCGCGGCGGCCTGCACGGCCGGATGCACGACGGCGCGGTCGGCATAGCGCGCGAAATAGCCGCCGGCGGCAAGCACGAGAGCGGCGAGGACGAGGATCTGACGCATGGGCCCGGCTTGTCGCATAGGCCGGCGAAGACGGTATTAACGGCCGATGCGCTGCGAAGGGCGTGGTGAGCGCGCGGCTAAGGCGATGCGGACAATTTTAAGTACCGCGCGACTTTGTTGTGAGCCGCGCGGCTTTAAGTGCCGCGCGGTTTTGCCCGCCGGGTCGGCGGCGCCGCCATTGGGTTGTCCGGCCAGGGATGGCGCGGATAACGTCCGCGCATCTCGACCCTCACGTCGGCATAGCTGCCGCGCCAGAAGCCCGGCAGATCGCGGGTGATCTGGACCGCCTTATGGCCGGGCGACAAAAGCTCGATCACCAGCGGTACGCGGCCGGCGGCGATAGATGGATGTGTCGAGAGGCCAAACAATTCCTGCACGCGGATGGAGACGGTCGGCCCCTGCTCCGCTTCGTAGTCGATCGGCACGGCGGAGCCGGTCGGCGCTGTGAAATGCGTCGGCGCTTCGGCGTCGAGCCGCTTGCGTAAAGCCCAGGGGACCAGCGCGTCAAGCGCATTGCCGAGATCGTCGGCGCCGATCTGGCTGAGCGCGGTCTTGCTCGTCAGGAACGGCGCCAGCCAGTCGGCTGCGCTGTCCGCGAGCGCGGTGTCGGACAAGTCGGGCCACTCGTCGCCCTCAGATTTGCGCAGGAACGAGACGCGTTGACGGTGCTGTAGCAGCGCCTTGCTCCACGGCAGCTTGCCGATGCCAAGTTTAGCGATGCCGTTCGCGAGTTGCTTTGCGGTCTCGGTATCGGGCGTCACCGGTTTGATCTGCTCGGCCAGCACCAGAGCACCAAGCCGGCGCGTACGCCGCGCGCGCAGCGAAGCGGAAGCGACGTCGAAGGTGACGGTGTCTTTATCGTCGATATGGCCGGCGAAGCGCGTCTCGATCTCATCGAGCGTAATAGGCGCCGCCAGTACGATGCGGCTGGCCGCCGCCGTGCCGGTCAGCTCGGCCACCGCAAGAAATGGCTCGCGCGCCAGCGCCGAGGCCGGGTCGACGTTGCCGCCGCGACCGTTGGCCAGCAGGAACGCGCCGTTTCCCCCGCCGCGGCTCTTCGCGACTCGATCAGGGTACGCCAGCACGAGCAGCGCGCCGGGCGACACTTCGCCGCTACGCTTGGCGCCCGCCGTTTCCGCCCATCTGCGCGCCATCGCCTTTGCGTCCTGTGCACGCGGCGAGCGGTCGCGGCGCAACTGGTCCAACCGATGCCGCAGATCGGGATCGTCGCCGCCAAGCCCGCGTTCGGTGAGCACGGCTGCGATCAGCGCTGCCTCGTCGCCGGCGTCTAGCGTACCGGCGTCGACCACCATGCGCGCGAGGCGCGGCGGCAGCGGCAACGCGCGCAGGCGACGGCCTTCTTCGGTAATACGGCCGTCCGCGTCGATGGCGCCGAGTTCACGCAACAGCGTCTTCGCCTCGCTCAGCGCCGCCGACGGCGGCGGATCGAGGAAAGCGAGTTTGCCCGGATCGCTGGCGCCCCATTCCGCCAGATCGAGCACGAAGGACGACAGGTCGGCCGACAGAATCTCCGGCCGCGTGTAGGCCTCAAGTGAGCCGGTCTGCGGCTCGTCCCACAGCCGGTAGCAGACGCCCGGCTCAATACGGCCGGCGCGGCCGCGCCGCTGGTCGGCCGCGGCACGCGAGACGCGCACGGTCTCGAGCCGCGTGACGCCGACATCCGGCTCGTAGCGCGGCACGCGCGACAGGCCGCTGTCGACGACCACGCGCACGCCTTCGATGGTAAGCGAGGTCTCGGCAATGGACGTTGCCAGCACCACCTTGCGGCGGCCCTTCGGCGCCGGCGAAATGGCGCGGTCCTGCTCGCGCGCATCGAGCGCGCCATAGAGCGCGACGATGTCGACTGCCGGGTCGCGCACGTTCTCCTTCAGCAGCGTCTCGGTACGGCGGATTTCGCCCGCGCCCGGCAGGAACACCAGCAACGACCCCTGCTCGGCGCGCAATGCGCGCTGCACCGCATCGGCCACCTGTTTCTCGATGCGCTCGCGCGGATCGCGGCGGAGGTAGCGCGTCTCGACCGGGAAGCTGCGGCCCTGACTCTCCACCGCAGGCGCGTCGCCGAGCAGCGCCGCGACGCGCGCGCCGTCGAGCGTCGCCGACATCACCAGGAGGCGCAGGTCCTCGCGCAGCCCCTGCTGCGCGTCACGCGCCAGCGCCAGACCAAGGTCGGCATCCAAAGATCGTTCATGAAATTCGTCGAACAGCACCGCAGCGACGCCGGCGAGCGAGGGATCGTCGAGCACCAGCCGCGTGAAGATGCCTTCGGTGATCACCTCGATACGCGTGCGTTTGCCGACCTTGGAGCCGAAACGCACGCGCAGACCCACGGTGTCGCCGACCTGCTCGCCCAAGGTCGACGCCATGCGCGCCGCCGCGGCGCGCGCCGCCAGCCGCCGCGGCTCCAACACCAGGATTTTTTTGTCCTTCGCCCAAGGTTCGTCGATGAGCACCAGCGGCACGCGCGTGGTCTTGCCGGCGCCTGGCGGCGCCACCAGCACGGCCACGTTACGCGCGCTGAGCGCGGCGGTGAGCCGTGGCAGCGCCTCGTCGATCGGCAGCGGTTGGGAAAACGTCTTCATCGCGGCGGGCACTCTAGCCCGCTCCGGTACGCGGGGAGAGGGGCGGAGCCGTTAACTTGTACGCACCCGCCCGATGCCCTCGTAGGCAAAGCCGTGGCGGGCAAGCTCTTCGGGCCGGTAGATGTTGCGCAGGTCGATCAGCACCGGCTGCGCCATGGTTGCCCTCAGCCGCGCGAAATCGAGCGCGCGGAACTGCTCCCATTCGGTGACGATCACCAGCGCGGAGGCGCCCTCGGCGCAGGTGTAGGCGTCGTTGCAGAAGGCGACGTTCTGCACCATCGGCTTCGCCTGCTCCATGCCGACCGGATCGAAGGCGCGCACCTTGGCGCCCATGTCCTGCAGCGCGGTGATCAGCGGCAGTGACGGCGCCTCGCGCATGTCGTCGGTGTTCGGCTTGAAGGTCAGCCCGAGGATCGCAACGGTCTTGCCGCGCACATCGCCACCGAGCGCATGCGACACCTTGCGGGCCATCGCGCGCTTACGGGAGTCGTTGACCGACACCACCGCCTCGATGATGCGCAGCGGCGCCTCGTGGTCCTGGCCGGTCTTCAACAGCGCCAGCGTGTCCTTCGGAAAGCAGGAGCCGCCATAGCCGGGGCCGGCGTGCAGAAATTTGGAGCCGATGCGGTTGTCGAGACCGATCCCGCGCGCGATCTCCTGCACATCGGCGCCCACCTTTTCGGCCAGATCGGCGATCTCGTTGATGAAAGTGATCTTGGTGGCGAGGAAGGCATTGGCCGCGTATTTGATCAACTCGGCGGTGCGCCGGCCGGTAAACAAAATGGGCGAGCGGTTGAGATACAGCGGCCGGTACAGTTCGCTCATGACTTCGCGCGCGCGCGCATCCTCGCTGCCGACCACGATGCGGTCGGGATGCTTGAAGTCCTGGATGGCGGCGCCTTCGCGCAGGAACTCCGGGTTCGACACCACCGCACACTCCGCATCGGGCCGCGTCTCGCGCACGATGCGTTCGACCTCGTCGCCGGTGCCGACCGGCACGGTCGACTTGGTAATGATGACGGTGAAGCCGGAAAGCGCGCGGGCGATCTCGCGCGCGGCGTCGAAAACATAAGTGAGGTCGGCGTGGCCGTCGCCGCGCCGCGACGGCGTGCCCACTGCGATGAACACCGCATCGGCGGCGGCGACTGCGTCCGGCAGATTGGTGGTGAACTTGAGGCGGCCCGCGCGCACGTTGGCGGCGACCAGGTCGTTGAGCCCCGGCTCATAGATCGGAACCACGCCGCGCTCGAGCGAATCGATCTTGGCCTTATCCTTGTCGACGCACATGACGTCGTGGCCGAAATCGGCGAAGCAGACCCCGGAAACGAGGCCGACATAGCCGGTGCCGATCATGGCAACGCGCATAATTTGCGTCTTCCGTCGGGCAGAAATTGATTCGAATCCGGCCAAAGCCGGCGGCGCTTCCTTAGCAGAGGCGACCCGCCCTGGCGAGACCTGCAGGCTGTGGATCGAGCGTTGCCAAAGACGGTATCGAGGGCCACATTCGAGCCATGCCAGCACCCGCAAAATCCAGAGCCAAAGCCGCTCCGCCCAAATCCGCGCCCGTTGAGTCGAACGCCGCCGCGCGTCCGCTGAAGAAAGGCGACCACCTCTTCCTGGTCGACGGCTCCGGCTACATCTTCCGCGCCTACCATGCGATCCGCTTCGAGCCGCGCACGCCCGAAGGCGTGCACGTCAACGCCGTCTACGGCTTCTGCGCCATGCTGTGGAAGCTGCTCAAAGAAATGAAGCCGGAGGACAAGCCGACGCATCTTGCGGTGATCTTCGACAAATCGGAGAAGACGTTCCGCACCGAGATGTACAAAGACTACAAGGCGCACCGCCCGGACCCGCCGGACGACCTTATCCCGCAGTTCCCGCTGATCCGCGACGCGGTGCGCGCCTTCGAAATTCCCTGCCTGGAGAAGGCCGGCTACGAGGCCGACTACCTTATCGCCACTTACGCGCGGCTTGCCTGCGAGGTCGGCGCCACCGCCACCATCGTATCGTCCGACAAGGACCTCATGCAGCTCGTGAACGACTGCGTGACCATGTACGACACGATGAAGGACGTGCGCATCGGGCGCGAACAGGTGATCGAGAAGTTCGGCGTCGGTCCCGAGAAGGTCATCGAGGTGCAGGCGCTGATCGGCGATTCGAGCGACAACGTGCCGGGCGTGCCGGGCATCGGCGTGAAGACCGCAGCGCAGTTGATCGGCGAATTCGGCGATCTGGAAACGCTGCTCAAGCGCGCGGGCGAAATCAAACAGGAGAAGCGCCGGCAAGCGCTGATCGACAACGCCGAGCTAGCGCGCCTTTCCAAGAAGCTGGTGACGCTCGACGATCACGCGCCGCTCGACGTCCCGGTCGACCAGCTTGGCGTACACGAGCCGGACTACAAGAATCTCATCGCGTTCCTGAAGGCGATGGGCTTCCGCACGCTGACGCAACGCGTTTCCGACAAGGTCGGCATCGATGCGGCGCAGATCGAAAGCGCCGCGGCGGCCTCTGCCACGCCGGCGCCGACCGGTCGCACCGGCGGTCAGGGACAGCTTGCGCTCGACGCGCCGCCGCCGCGCGTGCGCGAGGGCGGGCGCGCCACCGGCGAAGCGCTGACGCCGATCTCGCTCGCCGCCAAGCGCATCGAGGCGCTCAAGAGCGCCAAATTCGACCATGCCAAATATCATACCATCGGCACGCTCGACGATCTGAACGCCTTCATCGCGCGCGCGCACGACACCGGCACGCTGGCGATCAAGGTCGAGACCAACGGCCTCGACCCCATGCAGGCCGCGCTCTGCGGTATCGCGCTGGCCGTGGCGCCGAACGAAGCGGCCTATCTGCCGCTCGGTCATCGCGACGCCAGCGACAGCGAGGCCTCCGGCCTGTTTGCCGCCAAACTCTGCGCGGGGCAGATCGCGGAGCGCGACGCGCTTACCGCGCTTAAATCCGTGCTGGAAGACAACGCGATCACCAAGATCGGCCACGACGTGAAGCGTGAATGGCTAGTGCTCGCCTGCCGCGGGACCAATATCGGCACGCTCGACGACACCATGCTGATGTCCTACGTGCTCGATGCCGGCAAAGGCGCGCACGACATGGACGCCGTCGCCTACCGCTATTTCGGCCGCAGCGCCGCGCGTTTTGCCGACGTCAAGAACAAGGAGAAGGCGCTGCTGACGCCGGAGGCGACCCCGATCGCGCGCGCCGCCGTCTATGCGGGCGAAGACGCCGATGCGTCCTTGCGGCTATGGCACGCGCTCAAACCGCGCATGGCGGCTGAGCACGTGGTCGGGGTCTACGAGACATTGGAGCGGCCGCTGCCGCGCGTGCTGGCGCGCATGGAGCAGCGCGGCATCGCCATCGACCGCGCGGTGCTGGCGCGGCTGTCGAACGACTTCGGCAAGAAGCAGACGGTGTTGGAGCAGGAGATCAACGACCTTGCCGGCACGCCGGTCAATGTCGGTTCGCCCAAGCAGCTCGGCGACATCCTGTTCGGCAAAATGGGCCTGCCGGGCGGCAGCAAGACCAAGACCGGCCAATGGTCGACCACTGCGCGTGAACTCGAGGAACTGGCGGAAGCCGGCCACGACTTCCCGCGCAAGATTCTCGACTGGCGGCAGGTCTCGAAGCTGCGCTCGACCTACACCGAGGCGCTGCCGAATTACGTCAATCCGCAGACACAGCGCGTGCACACGAGCTACGCGCTGGCGGCGACCTCGACCGGCCGCCTCTCCTCCTCCGAGCCGAACCTGCAGAACATCCCGGTGCGCACCGAGTACGGCCGCAAGATCCGGCGGGCCTTCGTGGCGGCGCCCGGCATGAAGCTGATCTCGGCCGACTACTCGCAAATCGAGTTGCGTCTGCTGGCGGAAGTCGCCGACGTACCGGCGCTGCGCAAGGCGTTCCAGGACGGCGTCGACATTCACGCCATGACGGCGTCGGAAATGTTCGGCGTGCCGATCAAGAACATGCCGGGTGAAGTGCGCCGCCGCGCCAAGGCGATCAACTTCGGCATCATCTACGGCATCTCGGCCTTCGGCCTGGCCAATCAGCTCGGCATCGAGCGCGGTGAGGCGGGCGACTACATCAAGAAGTACTTCGAGCGCTTCCCCGGCATCCGCGACTACATGGACGCGACGCGCGACTTCTGCCGCGACCATGGCTACGTGGAGACGCTGTTCGGCCGCAAGTGCCACTACCCGGACATCAAGGCATCGAACCCGTCGATCCGCTCCTTCAACGAGCGCGCCGCCATCAACGCGCGCCTACAGGGGAGCGCGGCCGATATTATTCGCCGCGCCATGGTGCGCATCGATGCGGCGCTCGCCAAAGACAGGCTCAAGGCGCAGATGCTGCTGCAGGTGCACGACGAACTGATCTTCGAAGTGCCGCAGGGCGAGGTCGAACGCACCATTCCCGTGATCAAAAACGTGATGGAAGGCGCGCCGCACCCCGCGGTCGCGCTCCACGTGCCGCTGCAGGTGGACGCCCGTGCCGCGGCCAATTGGGACGAAGCACACTAACTGCCGACGTGGGCCTTCGCGCACGACAGCAGCGCCGGGATGGCGGCCGTGGTGAAATTGTAGATCGCGACGATGTCCGTGTTGGCCGGCTGCGCCACGGACTGCACGACGACGAACTCATCCTTCGCTCGCGCCACCATGTCGAAGAACCTTTTCGCATCGCCCTTGGCCAGCACGACGAAATCACCCTGCTCCGGCTTCGGCGTGAAAAATTCGATCTCGCCGTCATAGGCCTGCAACACGGTGAACACGTTGGTGGCATAGCCGCCCTTGGCGATTTGCTTGCCGGCGAACACGCGCAATGGCGGGGCCGGCGTCGTCTCCCGCGAATCGCCGGTTTCCAGGCGCAGGAACGCTCCCTCCGCGGTCAGGCCGATATCCAGCGTGTGGCTGCTGCCTGCTTCGCGGAAATAACAGGCTGTCGCGCCGGCTGCCGTCCGGCCGACATCGATCCGGCGCGCCTTGTCGAAGGTCCCGACGCGCTGCAGCGCGCCGATCGGATCGCCCCGCTCCTGCACGACTTCGGCAAAGCCTTCCGCCACCACGATGCCAGTCCCGGATGTCGCGGCATTGTGCGCCCAGGTCGACGGATTGGAATCGATGACCGTATAGGTCCCCGGCGGCACCGTGATATCCGGCAGCGCAACCCAGTATGCACTGGGTACGCCGCCCTGCCCCGGCAACCCAACGGTTCGCCACGGACCGTAGGTTTCGCCCGAGCCGCTGCGCAACGCGATCGTGCCCGCCGGCGAGCCGCGGCCATTATTCCAGTGGTAGGTCATGATCTGAGTGATGCGGGTCGGCGCGTTGAAAACTACGACGGTCGGACGCGTCGGCCGGTTCTGCACCGCATAGACGTTGCCGTTATCGAATATCTTTTCAGCCTGTTGGCCGGCCGCCGTTTGCACCGACGCGCTCGACAGCGAGATCATCGCGCAGACTAGGGTTGTTGAGATGATCGTCAGCGTGCGAGGGAAAAGCATCGAGGCCCTCCATTTTAAAATGAGCGGAAATGACGAGCACGTCTTGGACGAGCGCCCGCTAGCCCACATTGCGACGATCCGTAACCGCCGCGGATGTCCCGATCCCGGGGCCATCCGCGGCGATCCAGTTGCGAACCGATGCGTTACGGGCAGGAATGCCGAAGACCATCGCGCCCGACAAAGGTCTGCGACTCCGGATCGTAGGAACGATAGCGCCGCATGCAGTAGCGAACGGCGTCGTCATGGGCCATGGCGGCGGATTCCTCTTGCCGCTGGGCTTCCGCGGCTATGATTCCGCCGACGATTCCGATCATCGCGCCGGCGGCTGCCGCGCCGGCGGCATCACCGCCCCAGCCACCGCCTCCGCGGCCGCCGCCGCCGCCGCGACCTCGGCGCTGGACCTGAATCACCAAGTTGTCCTGTTGCGACTGCGTTAGAGCGTCTCGCGCTGCCGCTGTCGCGCCCGCCAAGGGCGCCGCCGAGGCGGAGCCCAGCCACGCAAGCGCAGTGCCGGCGATCAATGCTGTCGTGAGCGTGAATGTTTTCAGTGTCATAGCGCCATCTCCCTATGTCGAAAAACGACACGTCAATGCGACGCTAGGGACAGCAGACGACAAGCAGCAAAATTGACAATGATCTGGCTCAACATGTTGTCGCGTGAGCGGCGACTAAGTGCCGCATCGTCTGCACAACGCGTTACCACCGCCGCGCATTTGTACAGAACTGACAATTCGACGCGATGCAATCGAAGGCTCGGAAATTCACTCCGCTGCTAGCTCAGCAGCCCCTTCATTACTTTATACAAATCGTTCTTCGCCTCGAAGCCGACGCCGGGCACATCGGGCATCGCCACGCGACTGTCGTTGACCTTGCAGTTGTCGGCAAAGCCGCCGAACGGCGCGAACACCTGCGGATACGACTCGTTGCCGCCAAGGCCCAAGCCCACCGCGATATTCAAAGCGAACTGATGGCCGCCGTGCGGCACGCAGCGGCGGCGCGACCAGCCGTGTGCTTCCAACATGTCGAGCGTGCGCAGATACTCGACGAGCCCGTAAGACAACGCCGGGTCGAATTGCAGCCAGTCGCGGTCGGGCCGCAAGCCGCCGTGGCGGATCAAATTGCGCGCGTCCTGCATGGAGAACAGGTTTTCGCCGGTGGCGAGCGACGGCCGGTAGCGCGTGGCAAGCGCGGCGTGCAGCAGATAATCGAGCGGATCGAGCGGCTCCTCGTACCAGCGCAGGCCGTAAGGCGCGATCGCATCGCCGCAGGCGATCGCCTCGTCGAGGTCGTAGCGGCCATTGACGTCGACGCAGAGGTTCTCGCCCTTGCCGCCAACCACCTTGAGCGCCGCCTCGATGCGTTTAATGTCGTCTTTCAGCAGCACGCCGCCGATCTTCATTTTCACGCATGAATAGCCAAGGCCGAGGTAACCCTTGAGCTCGTCCTGCAGCGCGCTGATGTCCTTGTCAGGATAGTAATAGCCGCCGGCGGCATAAACCCACGCCGCCTTGTCGGCCTCGCCGTTGTTGTAGCGGTCGGCCAGCAGCCGCCACAGCGGCACGCCTTCGGCCTTGGCCACCGCATCCCACAACGCCATGTCGAGCACGCCGACCGCGACCGAACGCTCGCCGTGGCCGCCCGGCTTCTCGTTCTTCATCATCGCGTCCCAGCATTTCGCCGGATCGATGAGTCCGCGCGCGTCGACGATGTCCTCCGGCTTTGCGCCTTTGAGCCGCGGAATGAAACGCTCGCGCAGCAGACCCTGCGGGGCATAACGGCCGTTGGAGTTGAAACCGAAGCCGACCACCGGCTTCCCGTCGCGCGTGGCGTCGGTGAACACCGCCACCACGCTCGCCGTCATCTGCGAGAAGTCGATATAGGCGTTGCGGATCGAGGACGCGATCGGAACGACGATGTCGGCGATACCGGTAATGCGCATGCCTAGCGTTTCTTCTTCTTTGACACCTTCTTCGCCGCGCGCCCCGCAACGACGGCGATCGCCTCGATCTCGAACAGCCCGCCCGGCCGCGCCAGCGCCGGAACGCCGATGGTTGTCGAAGCCGGTGGCGCCGCCTTGTTGAGATAGCGGTCGCGCACTTCGCGGAAGGTCATCATGTTGACCTGGATGTCGACGAGGAAGTTGTTGATCTTGACCACGTCGCTCCACTTGGCGCCGGCCGCCTTCAGCGCCAGCGTCATGTTCTCGAACGCCTGCGCGCACTGGCTGCGGAAATCGTCGCCGACGAACTTGTTCTGTGTGTCGGTGCCGAGCTGGCCGGCAAAATAGATCGTGCGGCCCGGCCCGCTGGCCTCGACGACGTAGGAATAGCCCGGCGGCGGCGCGAGCGTCTTGGGATTGCTGAAGCGAACGGCCATGGAAGTTCTCCCTATAGGTTCATGACATCAGCCCGAGCTTGTGCCCGAGCCATTTCGTCGTCGGCGCCTGGATCAGGATCGTCATCAGAATAGCGATGAAGGTGACCGAGGCGATCGCCTGCGCGCCCGGCGCCTTCATGCCGAGCAGAAGGCCGGCGAGCGCGGCCGGGATCACCCCGGTCTCGCGCGTCCAGCACATGAACAGCATCTCGTTCATGCTCCACTTGGCGCGGCGGTCGGGCAGCGCACAGGCGAACACCGTCACCGGACGCGCCACCAGCATGAAAATCGCCACCACCGCGACGCCGCCGAGCCAGTACTGGCCCATCAGGGGGAAGTCGACCTGCGCGCCGAGCAGGATGAAGATGAACAGACGCATGATAAAGGCGGTGGTCGTCACATATTCTTCGAGCCGCCGCTGCTCCGCGGCCGGCATGGCGAAGCCGAAGGCGTCCTTGTTGCCCATGACGATGCCGAAGACGAACACCGCCATGAAGCCCGACGCCTGCAGACCGTCGGCTGCGAAATACGCGCCAATCACGGCGACCAGCGTCACCACCGGCGCGTATTCGGCGAGGAACGCCCAGCGCTCGTGTGCGATCAAGAGCGCGGCGAGATAGCCCAGCACGGCGCCGGCGACGATGCCGACCGCCGTCTGCTTGAGCAGGTCGGATAGCGAGGCGGCAAAAGAGAACTCGCCCTTGCCCATCGCCACCGCCAGCACGCCGAAGGTGACGATGGCGCCCATGGCGTCGTTGAACGCCGACTCGCTCATCACGGTCTGCGCCACCCGATCACGGATCTTCACCTGACGGAAGATCGGCACCAAGGTCGCCGGATCGGTGGAGGCCAGCACAGCGCCGAGCAGCAGCGCCACGATCCACGGCAGACCCATGACCAGATGTGCGGCAACGGCGGTGATCGCGCCGGTGATGATGACCCCGACAGTGGCGATCACCACGATGGTGATCCACACCCGCTTGAGCACGTCGAGCCGCAGCGAGGCGCCGCCGTCGAACAGGATGTAGCTGGCGCCGAACAGGAGGATGATCTGATTGAGCGCGGAGTCGGCCTTGATGTCGATGAGCCCGACGACTCCCGGGCCGATGAGCATCCCGACGATCAGAAAAAGCGCAACGTCCGGCACCTTGATCTTCTGGGCCAGCAGACCGGTCAGGGTGCCGACGGCGAGGATCAACCCGCCGGACATGAGGGTGTGTTTGGCAGCCTCGATCGCGGCCGACGACTCCAAAATGCTCCTCCTCGCGGCGGCGCGGACGCTTTTTTTCTCGCCAAGGCAGGCGATGCTGCCCGACACCCCCTTAAATGACAAGGCGACCCCCGCTAACCCAGCATTTACCAGCGGCACGCTTACTAGCCCCCTGATTCGGTGGGGTCGGCCTCGCATCGTGCGGCGCAACTTTCATCGTGGCCGGACGTTGTCTGACGCCGGTCCACACGATGGGCCGCAAGTCAGCTTGAGGCAGGGGTTGGTGATGGTTGCCGTTGGCAAGAGAGCGAGTGTGCGCATCGCCATCGGCATTCTGGCAGCCGGCCTGGTGGTCATCGGCGCAGCCGCGCCGGCATCCGCGCAAGGCCTGTTCGAGCGCCTGTTCGGCGGCTTCCGCCAGCATCGTTCGGCGCCACCGCCGAGTTCGCAGGCTTTCGTCGATCCCTTCACCGCGATCGCCAATCATTTCAATCCGCCGCAAGAGCGGCGCACGGCCGACAGCAGCCCGGCGCGTGGTTTCTGCGTGCGCACCTGCGATGGCCGGTACTTCCCGGTGCAGGCCGCGCCTGGCATGAGCGCGGCGGAATCGTGCCGCTCCTTCTGTCCGGCGAGCCAGACCAAGCTCTACTCGGGCAGCAACATCGATTACGCCGTGGCGACAGACGGCAGCCGCTATGCCGACAGCGATACGGCCTACGTTTTCCGCAAACAGCTCGTCAACAATTGTAGCTGCAACGGACGCGACGGCTTCGGCCTTGCCCACATCGACGCCGCGAACGATCCGACGCTGCGACCGGGCGATGTGGTCGCCACCAAGACCGGCCTGATGGCGGTCACCGGCACGCGCAACAAGACCGCCGAATTCACGCCGGTCGCCAGTTCGCGCGCCTATTCGCCGAGCGAGCGCGATAAGCTTTCGCAGATCAAAGTGCGCGAGGGCGCACCGGCCGCGCCGGAGACGACTGCGTCGATTCCGGCGCCGCGCGACGGCAATCACAGCGCTCAGTTGGCGAGATAGCCGACCGCTTCTTCCCCAAGCGACAGCGACGACGTCAGTCCCGGCGATTCGATGCCGAACATCTGCACTAGGCCGGGCAGTCCGTGCTGCGCCGGCGTGTCGATGAGGAAATCCGCCTGTCCTTCGCCCTTGGCGGTGATCTTTGGCCGGATGCCGGAATAGTCCGGCGTCAGCGCGCCATCGGGCAAGGCCGGCCAATAGGTCTTGATGCGGTCGTAGAACACCTGCGCGCGCGCCGGATTGACCGCGTAGTTCTCCTCCTCGACCCACTCGACGTCCGGCCCAAAGCGCATGCGGCCGGCGAGATCGAGCGTCACATGCACGCCGAGCCCGCCTTCGATCGGCGTCGGATAGATCAGGCGCGTGAAGGCAGGCTTGCCGGCGCAGGCAAAATAATTGCCCTTGCCCAGCACCAGGCGCGGCACACGCGCGGCCGGATAGTCGTCCATGGTGCGCGCCACCGCCTGCGCACGCAGGCCGGCGCAGTTGACCACCGCGTCGAAGTCGAACGTTCCCGGCTCGCGCCCGCCGAAGCGTACCGCCCAGCGGCCACCTTTACGCGCCGCGCCCACCACCGGCGTATTGAGCGCAATGGCCCCGCCGAGATCCTCGATGTCGCCGCGCAGCGCCAGCATGTAGCGGTGCCCGTCGATGATGCCGGTTTCTGGCGAATAGAGTGCGCCGATGCAGAACAGCTCCGGCTCCATCGCACGCGCGGCGTTGCCACCGATCAGCTCGAGGCCTTCGACGCCGTTGATGTGGCCCTGCTTCTCGATTGTTTCGATCTTGGCGAGCTCGGCCTCGTTGGTCGCCACGACCAGCTTGCCGCATTTCTTGTGCGGCACGCCATGCTCGGCGAGGAAGGTGTAGAGCATGCGCCGCCCGGCCACGCAGTGGCGCGCGCGCAAGGTTCCGGTCGGGTAATACATCCCGGCGTGGATGACCTCGCTGTTGCGCGAGGAGATGCCGGTGCCGATGGCGTTTTCCGCCTCCGCCACCACCACGTCATGCCCGGCGCGCGCGGCGGCACGTCCCACCGCCAGCCCGACCACGCCGGCCCCGATCACCAGAACGTCCATGCGGCAACTCGTCACGCGCTTGCGTCCGCGCGCGCCCCCAAAACTGCGGTTGTTCATTCAAGAGGATCGTTTGCGGGTCAAGTCCGCCGCTTCACGGCATCCGCAACGATGGAACCGATAAAAGACATGATTAACGCCAGAATCGCTTTTAACGCTTCCTGCCATTCGTTCTTGACCGGCCCCAGCCATACGGCACATTCGGCGCAAATCTCATGCAAAGGCGGATATCCATGCGCAAGACGGCAGTGAAATTGACGGCAGCGATCTGGCTGACGGCCATCGTCAGCGGCACCGCCATGGCCGCCCCCCGCTGCGAGAACACCGGCAACTACGAGCGCTGGCTCTCCGATTTCAAAAAGGATGCCGTGGCGCAGGGCATCTCGGCGCGCGTCGTTACCGCCGCGACGCCGTATATGACGTTCGATCCGAACATCATCAAACGCGACAGCGGTCAACAGGTGTTCAACCAGACCTTCCTGCAGTTCTCCGACCGTATGGTCGGCGGTGCGCGCATCCCGAACGGCCAGGCGAAGATGAAGCAGCACGCCGCGCTGTTCGCGCAGGTGGAAAAGAAATACGGCGTGCCGGCGCCGGTGCTTACCGCCTTCTGGGGCCTGGAGAGCGATTTCGGCTCGAACTTCGGCAAGTACAAAGTGCTCAGCGCAATCGCCACGCTCGCCTATGACTGCCGCCGGCCTGAATTCTTTCGCACGCAGTTGCTCGACGCGCTGCGTATCATCGAACGCGGCGACGCGCCGCCCGACGTGGCCGGGGATTGGGCCGGCGAGTTCGGCGGCATGCAGTTCACCGCGTCCGATTACCTGAAGAACGCCGTCGACTTCGATGGCGACGGCAAACGCGATCTCACCAACAGCATCCCCGACACCGTCGCCTCGGCGGCGAACTTCCTGGTCAGCCTCGGCTGGCAGCGCGGCCAGCCCTGGCTGCAGGAGGTGAAGGTGCCGCAGACCCTGCCGTGGCAGGAAGCCGACGTGAACATCCAGCATCCGGTCTCGAAGTGGGAAGCCTGGGGCGTCAAGGGTGCGCACGGCCCGCTCGCTGCCGGCAACCTGCCGGCCTCGCTGATCCTACCGATGGGCCGCAACGGCCCGGCCTTTCTCGCCTACCCGAACTTCAAGGCCTTCCTCGGCTGGAATTCGGCCTATGTCTATTCGACGACGGTCGCCTATTTCGCCACCCGCCTCGCGGGCGCGCCGGTGGTCGACCATGCCGGCGCCACCATTGTGCCGCTGACCACGCCGCAGGTCATGGACTTGCAGCGGCTGCTGGCCAAGCACGGCTATACCGAGGTGGGCGAGCCGGACGGCAAGGTCGGCAACGGCACCCGCACCGCGGTGAAGAAGGCGCAGTTGAAGGTCGGCCTGCCGGCGGATTCCTACCCGACCGCAGAGCTCCTGGACCGGCTGCAAGGCACGACCAGCGCCAAGCGCTGAACGATCCCCGAATTAAGTCGATAGGAAGCCGCCGGACGCCCGTTCCGGCGGTTTTCGCTTATGGGCAACCGCCGGCTGCGACAAAACGTGCCGTTTTGGCTTGCTCCGAAGCGGGCCGTGCCGATCATGGCCAAACGTTCATCTTTGATCACAATTTTACGATCAGCCGCGCCGCGACCGAAGGGAACTCCCTTCAGTTCCGTTGATTGGTTGCGGGCTGATGTGCCGGCCCGGGGGCGGGAAAAGGATGGACGTTATGACGAAGTCGATTGGACTGGCTGCAGCCGTCTCGGTTATTGCCGCGCTCGCGCTGCCGCTGAGCGCCGGTGCGCAAGATCGTCCGCATCCCGGCAAGCCGGCCGCCGCGCCGGCGTCCCGGCCCGCAGCTCCGGCGCCGCGACCAGCAGCGCCGGCATTCCACCCCGCGCCTGCGCCGCGTGTATCGGCGCCACCACCGCGGTTCTCCGCGCCTGTTCAGCACGCGCCCATTCAGCGCGCAGCGCCCATCGTGCGCTCGGCGCCGATCCAGCATGCGCCGGTTGCACGCGACACGGTGCGCGTGCCGAACATCGCGCGCCAGCATCAAGGGCCGCCGATCTCCGCGCGCAACACCGACAACACCATTTCGCGCAGCACCCTTCAGCAACTGAAATCGCAGCAATCTGCGACGAACCCGCGCCTGCAGCAGCGGCAGGAACGGGCGCTGCGCCGTGCCGAGACGCGGCAGTTGCGTGCGCTTCCGCAGAACCAGCGCGCCGTGCGCCGGCAGGAAATCCAGAACGCGCGCCAGTTGCGCGCGCAGCAGCGGCTGAACCCGCAGACCCTCACGTCGACGACACAGACACAACTGCGCTCGACCCTGCGGCGTAACGGACAGCCGCGCATCACCACGCAGGCGGCACGCTCGGGACGTTTCGCGTCCGCCTTCGCCGCGCAAAGCGATCTCAGAAGCGGCCGCAGCGGGCGCTTCGCCGCGCATCACGCCTGGCGGCGCGGCCTGCGCGCTGGCTTCGTGCCCTGGTACGGGCCGGTGTTCTGGCCCTACGCCTATTCCGACGTGTTCGACTACACGTTCTGGCCGTACGGCTATGAGGACGGCTATTGGGCCTACGCCTACGACGACTTCTTCGACGGCGTGTTCTGGGGCGAGTATGGCCCGCCGGCGGCTTACGCTTACGCGCCGGCAGGCGGCTCACGCTCGAGCGCGACCCCGCGCCCTAGCTACGCGTCGGTGCAGCAGTTGTGCCAGCAGCCCGGCAGCGGCGTGACCGCCTGGCCCTTCGCCGACATCGAAAAGAAGGTCGGCATCAACGGCGAGCAGAAGCAATTGCTCGACGACGTCCGCAAGGCCGCGGCCGATGCCGCCGCGAGCTTCAAGGCCTCGTGCCCGGCGGAGAACGCCTTCCCCATGACGCCTCCGGGCCGTCTGACCGCCATGACCGCGCGGCTCGATGCCACGCTGCAGGCGGTGCAGACCGTGCGGCCGGCGCTGGAGAGGTTCTACGACTCGCTCTCCGACGAACAGAAGGAGCGCTTCAACGCGCTCGGCCCGAAGAAGGCGGCCAGCAACGCCGAAGCGACGCAGGCTTCGACCGAAGCCAAGAGCTGCAAGGAGCAGAAGCCCGGCCTGACCAGCCTGCCGATCGAACGCATCGAGGACGCGGTCAAGCCGAACGACAAGCAGGAAGCCGCGCTCAAGGACCTGGAAAGCGCGACGTCCAAGGGCGTGTCGATCCTGCAGGCCGCCTGCCCGGAGGAAACGCCGGTCACGCCACCGGGCCGTCTCGAAGCGATGGAGACGCGGCTCAAGGCGATGATCGAGGCGTCCAACACCGTGAAGCCCGCGCTGGAGAACTTCTACGGCTCGCTCTCGGCCGAGCAGAAGGCGCGCTTCAACCGCATTGGCCAGTCGCTGGCGCAGTCGTCGAGCAACGACTGATCGTCACGACCCCGACACCAACGAGGGCGGCCGCACCGGCCGCCCTTTTTTTGTTGGGGCGCCGCGACGTGCCGGCCTGCCAAATCGGATTAACCACATCGGCAGCGCAACCGCCCCGGCCAATTTGCCGCGCTATAATTGCAACATAATATTTTCACAACTCACATAAATTCGGCTTATGGCAAGTGTAATGACGAGCACAAAAGTCCGCGCCACATGGCCGCGTCTTTCCCGTATTGTTTTCGTCCTCGTGGCGTTCGTTTTCGCCGGCGACGCGCTGGCGCAACGCGCGATCCCGGAAGACAACCTCGCCTATCCCGTTCTGATCACGGTGAAGAAGGATCAGAAAACTTTCGGCATGGCGTCCGGCTTCTATCTGACGTCGGATGGCGCCGTATATCTGGTCACCGCGGGACACGTCCTGAAAAATGTACTGACCCCGGATCCGCAGACGCAAAAACTCCCCGACGTCGAGATCGACCTGCTGTCGTACTCAAGGGACCAGACGCCGAAGCGGATCGTGCTGACGCTCAATCTCGCGGTCCTACGAGAGAGCGGCGCCGTAAAGCTGCATGCATCGCATGATGTCGCCGTCGTGCGTATCGCAACGGCCTCCAACAGAGACAGCCGCAACACGAACCAGTTCCTACCCGGCGTTACAGCCAAGGAGAGCGTCGGCGGCCCGCTCTTCGGCATCGCCATGGGTGCGATCAAGACCTTCGACCAGGTGCTCGTCGGCAACGATGCGATCGTCTACGGCTATCCGGTCTCGCTCGGCTTCGAACAGTTTCCGCAGTTCGAAAACGACCGCCCGCTGCTGCGCAAGGCGCTTATCGCCGGCCTCAATAATCAGAAGCGCACGATCATCGTCGATGGTCCTTCGCATCCGGGTAACAGTGGCGGGCCCGTTTTCCAGATCGAGCGAAGCGGAGCGGCCAACCATTTCCATCTCATCGGCGTCGTCGTGTCGCACATCCCTTTCGTGCGCTCGGCGATCAATTCGACTGCCGACGTGGCGCTGATGGTCGCGTTCAACTCAGGCTATTCAGTCGTCGAGCCGATGGAGTTCGTGCTTGAGCTGATCAACCAGGAGGTGGCGACATCGTCGACCGGTCCGCGGGTCGCGGTGTCGACGATGGCCACCGTGTCTCGCATCGCCGCCCCGGCGCCACAGACGAACAAAACGGCCGCAAGGCCGGCAAAGAACACCCGCAAGAGTCCGACGCCCGGCAAACGCGACGCGAAGCTGCGCCGGCGCGAGGCAAAGCTGTAGCTCTTCCGCCGTCCCAAAAAATGAAAAAGGCGGCCGCGACGGCCGCCTTTTCGTATTTGTGTTGGCGATTACTCCGCCGCGATACGCACTTCCGGCGCCGCCGCCTTGACGTCCGGCGTGACGTGGCTTTCGAACTTGGTGAAGTTCTTCTGGAACATGCCGACCAGCGCGCGCGCGGTCTTGTCGAACTCGGCTTTGTTCTGCCAGGTCTTGATCGGATTGAGCAGGTGCGGCTCGACGCCCGGCACCGAGGTCGGCACCGAGAAGCCGAAATACGGATCGGTACGGAAGTCGGCGCTCTTGAGCGAACCGTTGAGCGCGGCCGTGAGCAGCGTGCGCGTCGCCTTGATCGGCATGCGGCGGCCGACGCCGTAGATGCCTCCGGTCCAGCCCGAGTTCACCAGCCAGACGTCCGCCTTGTACTTGTTGATGTAGTCGCGCAGCAGGTTGGCGTAGACCGACGGATGACGCGGCAGGAACGGCGCGCCGAAGCAGGTGGAGAATTCCGGTTCGACGCCGACCAGGCCCTTTTCGGTTCCGGCGACCTTCGCGGTGTAGCCGGAGAGGAAGTGATACATCGCCTGCGTCGCCGAAAGCTTGGCGATCGGCGGCATCACCCCGTAGGCGTCGGCGGTGAGGAAAATGACGTTCTTCGGGTGCCCGGCGCGGCCCGAGCGCGAGGCGTTCGGGATGAAGTCGAGCGGATAGGCTGAACGCGTGTTCTCGGTCTTGGAGCCGTCGTCGTAATCGGGGATGCGCGTGTACTCGTCGTACACGACGTTCTCTAGCACCGCGCCGAAGCGATTGGTGGCGTCCCAGATCATCGGCTCGGCTTCTTGGCTGAGCTTGATGCATTTGGCGTAGCAGCCGCCCTCGAAGTTGAAGATGCCCTCCGGGCCCCAGCCGTGCTCGTCGTCGCCGATGAGCGTGCGGTTCGGGTCGGCCGACAGCGTCGTCTTGCCGGTGCCGGACAGACCGAAGAACAACGCGCTCTCCTTGCCGTCGTTGGACACGTTGGCCGAGCAGTGCATCGGCACGACGTTCTGTGCCGGCAGGTAGAAGTTGAGCGTGGTGAACACCGACTTCTTCATCTCGCCCGCATAGGACGAGCCGCAGATCAGCACGATCTTGCGGGTGAAATCGATCGCCACCATCGTGTCGGAGCCCTCGCGGCCGCCGTGACGCTTGGCGTCCGGCTTGAACGACGGCAGATCGACGATGGTGAGGTCGGGCACGAAGCCCTTCACGTCGGCGAGCTCCGGGCGGATCAGGAGCTGGCGGATGAACAGCGAGTGCCAGGCATATTCGGTGAAGACGCGGGTCTTGATGCGATACTGCGGATCGGCGCCGCCATAGAGGTCCTGCGCGAACAGCTTCTTGCCTTTCACATGCGCCTGGAAGTCGGCGAGCATGGCGTCGAAGTTTTCGCGCGTCATCTTGCGGTTGCCGTCCCACCACAGCGAGTCGCGCGTGAGATCGTCAACGACGGTGTGCTTGTCCTTCGGCGAACGGCCGGTGTGGTGGCCGGTGAAGGCACTGAGCGCGCCGCCCGCCACGATCTTGGCTTCGCCAGCGGCGATCGAGTGCTCGTAAAGCGGGGCTTCGGTCAGGTTCCAGTGGATCTCGGCCACGTCCTGAAAGCCGAATTTATCGGCGCCGTAAGCGCCGTTGCGCACGCCCGTTTCTTTCACGCGTTATCCTCCCAACCAGACCGACCGCTACCGGCAGAATTGGGTTTCCTGCGGCTTCGTCGCGGCTCGTTAAACCAAAGTATAGCGCCCCATCCCGAGGCGCGCGACCATTGCCATGAAGGCACGGAAAAGCCAAGGCAAATTGCCATGCATCGTTGATGCGCCGCGTTGCGCTGCATCAAAGCGCGACCCCTGAACCCAGGGCTTTCCCCAGGCCCTGCTCCCTCCCTAGGCGACATTAACTACGTCCCCTTCGGCTCGGCGTCCGGATACACTGCCCTCGTCCTGGGGGGATGACATGGCGGCTCTAGAAGTTCGGCGCGCCGATTTTCTGATGGCGCTCGCCTACGCGACCGACCTCGCTACGGGGCACTCGCGGGATTTTGCGCTGCGGTCCTGCGTACTGGGGATGCGATTCGCAGATGTCGCGGGGCTCGACCAGGACACCCGCCGCCGCATCTATCACCAAGCGTTGCTGCGCTACATCGGCTGCAACGCCGACACACACCTGCTGGCGGCGCACTGGGGCGACGAGATCACCCTTCGCCGCGAACTCCATAACATCGACATCGGCAACAGGGCGGAATTCGTCGAACTTCTGGTTCGCGCCCTGAAGCGAAAGTTTGCCGGAGTGCCGCCTGAAGAATTGGAAGAAGCGGTTAAGCGTGGCCTTGCCGAGGGGCCGCAGGTCAATATCCCGGTTCTCTCCGGCCACTGCGAGGTTGCGCAACGGATCGCGCAGCGCATTGGCCTGCCCGAGGATATTCGGGAAAGTCTGGGGCAGATTTACGAGCGCTGGGATGGAAAGGGATTGCCGCGGGGTCTCTCCGGCAATGCGGTGAAATTTCCGGTCCGCGTGGTCACGATGGCGCAGGACGCGATTGCGCTGAACGATCACCATGGTTTTGCGACCATGAAGGAGATGATCGCCAAGCGTGCCGGCGGCGGCTATGAGCCAGAGCTCGTCGACATTTTTCTCTCCAATGCTGAAAAGCTGCTCGCCGGATTGAACGGCCCTGTCGACCGCGCAACAATTCTGGCGCTCGAGCCCGAACCGCATTCCATGCTCGACGACGAGGCGTGCGAGGAAGCATATCTCGCGATTGCTGACATGATCGACATGCGGATGCCGTTTACATTCGGCCATTCGCGCGCGGTCGCCTCGCTTGCCGCCGCAGCGGCCACGCAGATGGGTCTTCCCGCGTCCGATGTCCGCGATGTGCGGCGCGCAGCTTATACGCATGATATCGGCGAGTTGACGGTACCGGTCTCGACCTGGATGCGGGCCGGCCCGCTGACCGAGCGCGAGACCGATGAGGTCAATCTTCATCCCTATCATGGCGAGCGCGCGCTCGCGTCACTGGGAAGCGACGGCAAGGCAGTTGCTTCGCTGGTGCAGCGCCATCACGAGCGGCTCGACGGCAGCGGCTATTACCGCAACGCAAAGGGGCCTGATCTCTCGCCCGGCGCGCGTATCCTCGCCGCCGCGGAAGCCTTCCAGACTGCACGAGAAGCCAGGCCCTATCGGCCCGCGATGACCGATGTGGCTGCGGCCGCAAAGCTCCGTTCGGCCGTCAAGGAAGGAAAACTCTGCTCCGACGCTGTCGAGGCCGTGCTTACGGCCGCCGGCCAACCCTCGCGGCGGGCGTCCTCCACACGGCTTGCAGGTCTCACCCCCCGCGAGGTCGAAGTCCTGCGCCTCATTGCAGGCGGCGATACGGCCAAGGAAGCCGCGCGTAAGCTCGATATCGCTCCGAAAACCGCCGACAACCATATCCAGAGCCTTTATTCGAAAATCGGCGTCACCACCCGGGCGGGTGCAGCACTTTTCGCCCTCGAACGGGGCCTCGTGCAGCAGGGAATGTCGGCGGCCTAGGGAATCCACCCCATGTGAGGCGCCAGCCTCGCGAGCATCGTCCTCACCGTGAGCCGGGCGCTTCGCCCCGGACGCAACAGGAGGACGACCATGATGCTCGCAACCACGAAGGTCGACGATTTCGACCGTTTCCTGAAAATCTTCTCCACCAAAGGCGCCGAGAAGCGGAAGCAACACGGCTCCAAAGGCTGCACTGTGTTTCGCGATCCAACGGAAGCGGATCGCGTCTGGGTGATCTTCGATTGGGACGACAAGGGGTGGCAGAGCTTCGTCACCGACCCCGAGGTGCCGGCGATCATGAAAGAGGCCGGCCACCAGGGCAAACCGCAGGCGGCCAAGCTCGCCGGCCGCTACAGCGCCTGAGATCGGAGAACACCATGAAATACGTCATCACCTGGAACGAACGCGGACAAGGTTCGCCGATCGAATACGAGAATGCGCAGAAGCGCATTCTGGAAGTCTTCACGCAATGGAAGGCGCCGGACAATTTCAAGATCGAGATGTTCGTCGTGCGTGTCGGCGACTGGGGCGGCTACATGTTGCTCGACTGCGACGATCCGCTGGCCGTGCACAAGTTCTGCTCGACGCTGCCGTCTTTCGTTTTCGAGGCCCGGCCCGTGGTCCCCGTCATGGACGCGGTGCGGGTCGAGCTCGAAGCGATCGCGTTCCGCGATGGACTGAAGGCCGCATAGGCCGCGAGCATCTCATCGCGGAAAACGAGGAAGCGGCACTCGCGTTGAGTGCCGCTTTTTCTCGTGAGGCAATTTCGCGCCTCAGTCCGATAGTCCTTTGTCGACCAGCCACTTGTTGATGAGATCGGCGACCTGGCCGTTGTTCTTGTCCATCATCAGCATGTGGGAATTTCCCTTGATGCCGACCTCGGGCAAATTCACCACGTCCACCTTGCCGCCCGCGGCGCGCACCGCCTCGGCATAATCAAGCCCGAGCTGGCGCATCTTCGGCCAGCGACTATCGAGCGGGATGTAGTCGCCGTAGACCACCAGCGTCGGGATGTTCTTGAGCGCGCCGGCCTTGGCCTTGTCTCCGGCGACTGCCGGCTCGACCGCGACGATTCCCTTGATCTTGTCGGGCCGCGCCTGCGCCACGGTGAAGCCGAAGCCGCCAGCCTGGCTGTGAAACAGCAGAACGCAGGGACACACTTTGTCGACCAGCGCGGTATAGGCCGCGATGATCGGCTCATCGGTCGTGGTCCAGCGCGGCACGATTTGTTTGGTGAAGTTCTCATAGCCGTCGACCGGGAATTGGCTGCCGACATTCACTTTCATCTTGGCGTGGTCGGCATTCCACGAGCCGGCGCCCTGGCCGATGCGGAAGCGCTCGAACGGATTGGCGGTTGTGAGGAAGTTCGGCTCGCCCTTCCAGATGTCGGGCGGCGCGAAGCCCGAGCGGCCGCGCTCGACTGCATCCGAATTGTAGACGTCCCAGCCCTTGCGGATGAACATGGTCATCCAGCCTTCGCGGCCGTCGGGCGTGGTCTCGTAGGTGACGCCGGTCAGTCCGCCGCCGTGCCACATCAGCAGCGGATATTTGCCCTTGCGATTCTGCGGCAGGAAGTACTGCACGTACATCTGCTCGACCTGATAGAGGCCGTTCGGATCGACCTTGGCCGGCACGCCGCCCGCGCCGAAGATCATCTCCTTGATCGGCTTGCCGGAAATCTCCACCAC
>Ga0134124_10000044_pt1 | contig 141330 bp, 128 predicted proteins | sample KB304_FD_96880 | JGI IMG/M metagenome (GOLD analysis project Ga0134124, IMG submission 96880) | Terrestrial soil microbial communities without Nitrogen fertilizer from Kellogg Biological Station, Michigan, USA - KB3-0-4 | ecosystem: Environmental > Terrestrial > Soil > Unclassified ...
AGACGAAGAGACCTCTCGCCGAGACGAAGAGACCTCTCGCCGAGACGAAGAGACCTCTCGCCGAGACGAAGAGACCTCTCGCCGAGACGAAGAGACCTCTCGCTGAGACGAAGAGACCTCTCGTCGAGGCGAAGAGACCTCTCGTCGAGACGAAGAGACCTCTCGTCGAGACGAAGAGACCTCTCGCCGAGACGAAGAGACCTCTCCTCGAGACGAAGAGACCTCTCCTCGAGACGAAGAGACCTCTCCTCGAGACGAAGAGACCTCTCCTCGAGACGAAGAGACCTCTCCTCGAGACGAAGAGACCTCTTGAGCCGAGGAGAAGGCTCGGTCTTCGTGACTCGACTCCTCCGCCCACACGGGAGGGGGCAAGCCCCTCCCCTACTTCGGGTTAGCGCCTATGCCCCCTCCCCTTCCGGGTCCGAGCGACCAAGATGGTACGCTCCGCGGCGTGCGTTTCCTCCGCGTTCTCCTCACTCCGGGTACCGACGTCCTGAATGGCCTCGACCGCTGCCTGACGCGAGGCTTCCGGTCACTGCTGCTCGTCTTCGCCGGGACGCTCGCCGGCTGGTGGGTCTATGTGCCGGTGCACGAGATGCTGCATGCGGCCGGATGCGCGGTGACCGGTGGGAAGGTCAGCCGGCTGGAGATTTCGGCGGTCTACGGCGGCGGGCTGCTGGCGCGGATCTTTCCGTTCGTGGTGTCCGGCAGTGACTACGCCGGCCGCCTCTCCGGGTTCGACACCCGCGGCAGCGACCTGATCTATCTCGCGACCGACCTGGCGCCGTTCGTGTTGACGATCCCCGGGGTCTGGCTCCTGCGGCGGGCCGCCGCCGCGCGCCGGGCGCTGCTCTTCGGCGCCGCTCTCCCCTTCGCCCTGGCGCCGTTCCTCTCACTGACCGGCGACGCCTACGAGATCGGCTCGATCCTCGTCACCCACCTGCCGCCGTGGCACGGCAGCGATCTGCTGCGCGGCGACGATCTCTTCAAGAAGGCCGAACAGCTCGCGCGGACACCGGGAGCCCCCTGGACGGGCTTCGGACTGTCCACCGCCGTGGGGGCGCTCTGGGCTTTTCTCACCTGGGCCGCCGCGGCCGCGCTGGTGCGCCGGCCGGCAGGGGTCGAGGACCATTGACCCGCTGCAAACGCTATGGAATGATCTTCTCCACACCTGCAAAAGCATGGAGGGATTGCCTATGTCGGATTCGCGTGTCGTGCTCTCGGTGGGCCTCGCCAAGCTCCTACACGAGTTGGGGATCGACGACAATCTCAGAGCCGAATTTGAGCGCGACCCCCGCGGCGTGTTGCAGCGCCACGGCGTCGAGGTCCCCCCTGGGGACTTCAAAGTCCATCTCCCTTCGAAGGAGGATCTGCAGAAGGGCTTCGCCGGATTCCTCGATTCCGCTCTCAAGAATCCGATCATGGCAATGGCCTTCGGTCACGGGGGGCACCACCCGCATCACTGACGAAGAGCTCAGCGATGCTGAATGTCCGGCGCTCGCGTCATGTTTTCATCCACTTCCAGGGTGAGCTCTTCCTCGACCTCGGCGAGCTCCTGCGCGGCGAAGTTCTGCTCACGCCGGGAACCGGCGACGTGCCCGTCGCCGTCTCTCTGCTGACCCGCGGCGAGCATGTCCTGACCCCGGAGGGGCTTCGCCTGCTCGCCGGGCTCCCGGCCAGCCGGTGGACGCCCGTCGAGGAGGCTGCTGCCGCTTTCGGCGTAGGCCCCGATCTTCTCGAATCCCTGGTCCGCCAGGGCCTCGTCGTGAGCGATGCCCCCGATCCGGAAACCGCCGAGCTGCTGCGCCGCGACGAGGACCTCTCCACGATGCCCTGGGATGGCTACGCGGCCCTCTATCACCGGCTCTCCTCCTGGCGCGGCGTGACAGCGCCCCCCCTCGCCGCCGATGGAAAGCTCGCCCGCGAAGAGTTCGCGCTCTTCTCGTCCCGCCATGGGACTCCGCCTCCCGCCTTCCAGGAGGGACCGCCGGCCCTCGACCGCATCGAGCTCCCGGTCCACCCCAAAAGCGGGCCTCTCTACGAGACCTTGCTCCGGCGCAGGACCAGCCGCACGTTCGATCCCGCGGTCCCGCTGTCCCGCGAGCACCTCGCCGTGCTCCTCTCCTATGTCTTCGGCTGCCACGGGACCGCCCCGCTGGGCGGCGGGGAGATCGCCCTCGAGAAGACCAGCCCCTCGGGAGGGAGTCTCCATCCCATCGAGGTCTACCCCCTGCTCCTCAACGCCGAGGGTCTCGGCGCGGGCCTCTACCACTACAGCGTCCGCGATCACTCGCTCGGGCTCCTCCGCCCGCTCGGGGAAGAAGCGGCCCGCGACCTCGCCCTCCGTTTCACCGCCAACCAGATCTATTTCCGCTCCGCCCAGGCCCTCTTCCTGATGGTGGCGCGATTCGACCGCAACTTCTGGAAATACCGGCGGCACAGGAAGGCGTACAAGGTCGTGCTGATGGACGCCGCCCACCTCAGCCAGACCTTTTATCTGGTCTGCACCGATCTCGGCCTGGGTGCTTTCTTCACGGCCGCGATCAACGACGGTGACATCGACGACGAGCTCGGGCTCGACGGGATCAGGGAGAGCGCCGTCGCAATCTGCGGCTGCGGCGCCCGCTCAGTGGACGGCGACCCCTTGACGCCGGCCTTCCGTCCCTACACTCCCCGCCGCAGCCGGCCTTGACGGCCCCACCTGGAGGCGGCTCAGCCGCTTCCGGGCTTCGATCACGGCGGGAAGCTCCGCATCGGCGTCCTTCCAGGCGGCGAGGAACCGGCGGTAGTGGTCCGCCGCTTCGGCCGGCCGGCCCTGCGCTTCGCTGAGCCGGCCGAGATGGAACGGGGCGAGGGACGTGTCAAAGAGATTGAACATCTTGTTGTAGGGCTCGATCCATTCGGCATAGGCCTGGCCGCGGTTCTCCTCCATCCAGGCGACCTCGCGGCTCGCGCCGGCGAGGTCACCGGCCGCCTCGGCGGCACGGGCCAGACTCTCATGGACCTGGAAGAGATTGCCGAAGGGCAGTGCGGCGCGCAGGATGGTCAGCGCTTCCTGCGGGCGTCCCGCGGCCAGAGCCACCTCGGCTTCCAGCGCCCGCCGGTAGCCCTCGTCGAAGTTGGCGCCGCGGCGCAGCTCCAGCGGCCGCAGGCGGTCCAGAATCCGCCGGGCAAGGTCGCCCTGGGAGCTGCGGGCGGCCACCTTGCCGAGGAGGGCGAGCTGGGCGACGGGGGAGATCCCCAGGCGCTCGGGCTCGCTGTCGAAGAGCCGCAGATCCGCCTCGATGCTGTGGCGGAGGAGCTCGGCGAAGCGGGCGCGGTCCGGCCCGCGCTCCTGCATGGCGAGGGACATCAGCTCGATGCGGAGGAGGCGGCGTTGATTGCCCGCCGCCAGGGCGGAGACCTCCTCCGTCGTGGCGGCGGCCTGGCGCAGCTTGCCGAACGCGGCCTGGAGCTCGGCGAGCCGGCAGAGCGCCTCGACCTTCTGCCGGCCGGAGCTGGTGGCCTGAACCCGGGACAGGAAGGCCTCCGCATCCGCCGGGCGCCCGAGCGCGGCGTAGATCTCGGCAAGCCCTGAGTTCAGGGGGTTGTGCTCCAGGTTCCAGGAGGTCTCCGCGCTCTTCAACGCCTCGGCGAGCCGGCCGGCGCCCATCTGGACACTCCCGAGGTTGTTGAAGGAGATGAAGTGCAGCGGATCCGAGATCCGGGCCGCGCTCGCGTATGCCTCCTCCGCCCGGGAGAAGTCGTTCTGGAACCACCAGTAGACACAGCCGACGTTCTGATGCCCGACGATCTGCTCGGGATACAGGGCGCGCAGGGTCGACCAGATACGGAGCATCTCGACCGGCTCGCCGTCCCAGGCCCGGGAGCCCTCGATGTAGAGCTTCTCATAGCCGGTCAGGCGATCCCCGAAGCGGAGGGCGGTCACCCAGTGCTCGGTCGCTTTCTTGCGGCTCATCTCGAAGTTGTTGTAGACCGTGCCCAGCTTGGCGTGAGCGGTGGCGAACTCGGGATCGAGCTCGATGGCGCGCTGGAGGAGCTCCACCGCCTGGTCCTCCTCTCCCAGGGCGATGCTCCGGATCCCCAGGGAATAGCTCTTCAGGGCCTGGAGGTTCCGCGTCGTCACTTTCGCCAGCGGGACGCTGGTCTCCTGGATCTGCGCCAGCGACTCCCCGAGGTGGCTGCGGATGCCGCGCGTCAGGCTTTCCAGAGCGTCGAGAAGGTGGTCGCGGTCCTTCGCGGTCTCGCTCTCGGTGAAGACCGTCCGGTCGCTGCGCGGATCGATGATCTCGGCGCTCAGGCTGTAGGCGCCGCCGATCTGGGCGACGGTCCCCTGGACCAGGGCGCGCGACCCCTCGCGCTGGCAGAGCTCCACGCCGAGGTCGCGGCTCAGCCGGGTGGTGGGAGCCCGCTCCATCCGGCCGAGGGCGGCGCGGACCTGGGAGGCGGGGAGGACGTGCGCGTACCGCGACTGCTCGAGCCCCATCCGGAACGCCATTTCCAGAGAGTCGTCCAGCACAGCCTCCGACGTGAGGTTCTGGAAGGCTCCCAGCACGATCGAGTCGCGGGCCTGGAACGAAAAGGCCTGCCGGCTGCGCCACACTCCGAGAGAGAGGAGCGCCAGAGCCAAAGGAACGGAGACCAGCAGCGCAGTGCGGAGCCGCCGTTTCCAGGGAGGGAGGAGAGCGGGCACCGGCGGCGTGGCGGTCCCCGAAAGCCGGGCCCGCTCGGCGCGGACGGCGGTGGGGAGATCGACGAGGGTCGGAGAATCCTCCTCGTCGGCAAGGTCTGAGAGGCCCACGAGCTCGCGGTGCAGGTCGTGCGCTGTCTGGATGCGCTGCTCCGGATCTTTCTCCAGGCAGCGGGAGATGATCGTGCCGAGGCGTTGTGGCAGCTCGGGATTGAGGTCGGTCGCCTTGCGCGGCGCGGCGCAGAGCACGGACGCGAGGATCGCGCCGGTGCTCTGCCCCCCAAACGGGCGGATCCCCGTCGCCATCTCATAGAGGATGATGCCCAGGGAGAAAAGGTCCGAGCGGTGATCGATCCGCTCTGTCCGGATCTGCTCAGGGGACATGTAGGACACGGTCCCGAAGACCATGCCTTCCTGCGTCAGCGCGGTTTCGCCGGGCGGCTCCGCGAAGGAGTCGCCCCCGGCGCGCAGCTTGGCCACTCCAAAGTCGAGGATTTTGACCCTCCCGCCGGGAGAGACCATGATGTTCTTCGGTTTCAGGTCGCGATGGATGATGCCCTGGTCGTGGGCCGCCCCCAGGGCATCCGCCAGCGGGATCGCGAGAGACAGCAGGGTCGGCAGAGGGAGCCCTCCCGGGCGGATGACCTTTGCCAGGGTCTCCCCCTGGATCCATTCCATGGTGAAGAAATGGACGCCGTCGACCTCCTCCACCGAATGGAGGGTCACGATGTTGGGGTGGTTGAGAGCGGCGACCGCCCGCGCCTCCCGTTCGAAGCGCACCAGGCGGTCCCGGTTTCCGGCCATCTCGGGGAGCAGGGTCTTCAGGGCGACCTTGCGGCCGAGCTTCAGATCCTCCGCGAGGTAGACCTCTCCCATCCCCCCCGCGCCGAGCTGCTCGAGGATCCGGAAGTGCGATAGCGTACGTCCGACCATGTCAGAGGCGCAGGGCAACCCAGACCGGAGGTCGCCGGCCTGGTTCAGGAGCTGAGCCGCTCCCAGTCGTTCTCCGGCGCGTCGAGGGCGATGGCAAGACCGCCGTCGGAGCCGACGAAGACCGGATCCTTCACCACCCGCACCTTGCCGCCGCCCACCGCCGCCAGCTCCTGCTCCAGGCGCGGCCCGAGGCCACGGATGAGGCCGGTGCCGCCGGAGACGATGATGCTGTTGCGCACCTTCTCCTGGAACTCCGGCTGCACCCGCGACAGCAGGTCGAGCATCGACTCGGCCATCGGCGGCACGATCCCCTCGCAGGCCTGGCGCATCTCGTTGGTGATGTCGATCTGCGTCGGCTTGCCGGCGACCGGCACGGTGACGATCACCGGCGTCTTGCTGTTGCCGACGAAGCTCCCTTCCTCTTTCCAGGTGCGCACCATGTGGATGGAGACGCTGGCCTGCGGATTGCGGTCGCGGACGAGGCGGAAGAGCTGCTCGTCGATCCAGTCGCCGGCCTGGGGAAGAGTGCGCTGCTCGTCTTCCGTCGGCAGGCGGCCGTTCATGACGCAGAAGTCGGTGGTCCCCGCTCCGAGGTCGACGATCATGGTGTGCAGCAGCGCTTCGAGCCCGTAGGCCACGGCGAACGGCTCGGAGACGATCATCAGACTGTCCGCCGCTCCCTGCATCGCCTTGCGCACCTGCTGCTTGTTGACCCGCAGCGCCTCGGCGGGGACGCCCACCACGGCGCGCACCTTGAAGTTGGCGCGCGTCTCCTTGGTGACCCCGGCGAGCGACAGGAGGTGCCAGAGCAGCTCGCGGACCGCCGCCTCTTCCTTCTCCGAGCCCTCCTTGATCAGCCCCTGCTCCAGCGGCCGGTGGAGGTCCAGCATGGACCGGTTGTCGAGCGCCTCGCGGCCGATCAGGACGGACTTCTTGAGCACCTTGCGCGCCACCATGTCGAGCGGCCAGCCGACGTAGCTTTCGACGACGTGACGCTGGCCGTTCGAGGCGGAGATGGAGCTGCGCGAGGTGCCCAGGTCGATCCCCACGTGGAGGACCTCTTTCTTCTCGCTCATCGGTCTCAGGTTCCTTTCTTGCTGGTCTGCGAGGCGTCCGGCTTGTCCGGTCTGTCTTCGACGGTGTCCGCATAGGAGCGGACGCCCGCCGCGAGCGCCTCCGCGATGTACTGCCGGTAGAGGGGCTTGGCGAGCAGCTCGGCCTCCTGCTGGTTCGACAGGCAAGAGACCTCGGCGAGGATCGCCGGCATTTCGGTGGACAGGAGGACGATGAACGGGGCGGCCTTGACGCCCCGGTTTTCGAGCCCGGGATTGGACTTGCGCAGCGAGCGGTAGAGCGAAGCCTGGACGGTCTCCGCGAGCTTGCGCGATTTTTCGTGCCGCACGTCCTGGTAGATGCGGTCGAGGAGCTTGCGCATGTCGGCCAGGGAGTATCCGGAGTCCCGGTTCTCGTCCGCCGCCAGCCGGGTGAGGACGGGGTCTTCGGTGGCGCCGAGGAAGTAGGTCTCGACACCCCGCGCCTTGCGGTTCTCGATCCAGTTGACGTGGATCGACACGAAGATGTCGGCGCTCCCCTTGTTGGCCAGCTCGCCGCGCTTCTCGAGCGGCACCGCCTCGTCGTGGTCGCGCGTCATGAGCACCTGGAAGTGATCAGCTTCCAGGAGCTTGCGCAAGCGCGCGGCGACGTCGAGGGTGATGTCCTTCTCCACCAGGCCGAGAGGGGTGGTGTGGGTGCCGACGCTCTTGCCGCCATGGCCGGCGTCGATGGCGACTTTGCGCACCGCCAGCGGGAAGACGGCGGCGTCGACCGGCTCGGTCGGAGCGGCGAAGCGCGACGCCACCTCGGCGGCCTTGGCGGCGACGGCCCGGCGGCCGGCCGGCGCGGGACTCACCGCGGTCCGGCCCGGCGGCGCGGCGACCGGATGCTGGAAGGAGGAGATGAACCGCGTCGAGCCGAGGAGGGCGAAGGGCAGCAGGACACCGGCGAGGACCCGCGCGGTGAGCCGGAAGCCGGCGCTGCGGCGCTCCCGCCGCGGCGGCTGCCCCTCGATCAGCTCGACGTTCTCGCGCACCAGGTCACGGAGCATCTGGCGCTTGAGGCGGTTCACGTTCGACATCGATCGCCCTGCCTCAGCCCTTCTGGAGATGGATCCGCAGCCGCTGCCCGTCGTGATCGACACGAGAGACCTTGACCTTGGCGCCGGCGAGGTCGATCACGATGTGCAGCGCATGCCCCTTCGGGGCGTCGTGATAGCCGATCCGGATGTCCTTGACCTCGCCCGTCCCCACCGCGATGCGCGGCTGCGGGAACGGTTTCTGGATGCCGCTGACCACGATCAGCACGCGCGGCGGATCGCCCATCTGCGACTTGGTATAGCTCTCGGGACGGATGGCGCCGTTACCCCAGAGGACGATGTCGGTGCCGCCCATCGACTCCTCGAACGTGATGCGGTCGACCGACGTGAGCGCCGGACCGGCGACCGGGGCCGGAGACGGCGCGGCGGGCGGCGCCACCGGAGCGGGAGCCGGACCCCGCTTGCGCTGCACCACCTCGGGAGGCCCCGGCGGCGGGGACGGCGCGGCGGCGGACGAGGTGACGGGGAATGCCGATTGCGGGCGCGGCGCCGGCGCCGTCTTGGGCGGAGCGGGCGAGGGCACCGGTTCGGCGGCAGCGCTGGAGGCGGAGGCGGCAGGCACCGCGGCGGTCGAGGGCATCGTCGCGGGCATGTCGCTCGTCAGGCCGGAGGTCAGGCCGTCCTGCACCACCGGAGGCGCCGCGGCAGGCTTGCGGCGCGGGAGGCGGGGCGGGGCCTGGTTCGAGACGACCTTCTCCTCGTCGCCGCTGCCGAGACCGAGCAAGCCGGTGATGCGGTCGCGCAGGAAGAAACCCGCGACGGCGAGGACCGCCAGCACGCCGACCACCAGGAGCAGCGGCGACACGCGGCGCTTCTCCTCCTGGGCCGCGGCGCCGCCGGCGACGCTGGCGAGCGGGCGCCGCGGCGGTGTCTCCGAGCGCGCGGCGGTCTTGGGGAGATAGTCGGCAAAGAGACCTGGATCCGACAAGGTCGTGGGCTCCACGGAAGCTGGCATCTCCGCGCCCGCCGGACCGGCCGAGCCCGCCGGACCCGCCGGACCCGCCAGTAGACTGGGATCGAACGATGCAAAGAGGTCCGCCGGCGCCGCCGGAGCCGGAGCCGGCTCCTCCGGGACGAACGCCGGCGGAGGGGGCACCGGCCGCTCGGTGCGGAGGGGCGCGGGAGCGGCCGAGGGGAACAGCAGCGGGGCCGGAGCCGGCGGCTGCTCCGGCGGCGGCATCTCCTCCACCTCCTCGAAAGCTGGTCCGATGGACGGGAACAGCTCGACCGGCTCCTCCTCGCGGGCGGCCGGTCCAGCCTGGGCGGAACCGGGCGGCACGTCTTCCGGTCCTGCCGAGAACCAGGGGAGCGCGTGCCCGGAGGAGTCCTTCACCGGATCGAGGTCGAGATCGGGAAAGGGGTGCTGCTCCAGGTCGAGCGGCGGCAGATCGGAGAACGGAGCGGCGCCGCCGGAGGGCGGAACGGCGGCGGAAGGAGCCGGGGGAGCGGCTGGAGCCAGGGGTGCCGGGGGCACGGCGGACAGCGGCTCGTCGTTCCGGTCGTCCCGGTCGTCCCGATCGTTCCGGTCGTCCCGATCGCGGGCGGTCGTCAGGTCGAAGGGGATTCCGCCCTCCTGCACGTAGCGGTCGACGATCCGGTAGATGAGGTCCTTGCTCCCCTCGGAGAGCTCGACGAAGCGGATCCCCATCCCCGGCGGCCGGTTCGGCCCGTCCGCCATCGAGCGCGACCAGACCACCTCTCCCTTGCCCTGGATGATCTCGAAGCCGTCGCCGAGACGGAATTCGAGGTCGAGCACGCGGCCGGGGGGCTCCGGGTTGCTCGACACGATGTACATGCCGGTCGGCGAGATGTTCGCCGAGTACTCGCTCAGGAAGCCACTGAAGCGGTCGAACTTGAACTGGACCTTGGTGGCGAGCGGCACGCGCCGCGAATCCCGGGGAATGTTGGAATAATCGACCATTGAGCTTGCCAAAGACCTCCCACGCTTGGACTTGTGGCCTGCATGATACCAGCACGGCGGCGCGGTGCTGAAATACTGTGGCACAATGGCGCCGTCCGGCCTCCTCCGGACACCCCCCTTCGGAGGAAGACCTATGAGCACTGACGTGCTTGCAGAAACCGCTGAGCTCCGGGCCCAAGACCTCATCGCCCTCGAAGAGCGCTACGGAGCGCACAACTACCACCCTCTCGACGTCGTGATCCATCGCGCCGAAGGCGTCTGGGTCTGGGACGTCGAAGGACGGAAGTATCTCGACTTCCTCGCCGCCTATTCGGCGGTCAACCAGGGGCACTGCCATCCGGTCATCCTGCAGGCCCTGCTCGACCAGGCCAAGAGCGTCACCCTCACCTCGCGCGCCTTCCGCAACGACCAGCTCGGCCCCTTCTACCGGCAGATCTGCACGCTCTCCGGTTTCGACAAGTTCCTCCCCATGAACACCGGCGCCGAGGCGGTGGAGACGGCGCTCAAGGTCGCCCGCAAGTGGGGCTACCAGGTCAAGGGGATCCCCGAAGGCAAGGCGGAGATCATCGCCTTCGCCAACAACTTCCACGGCCGCACCATCTCGATCATCAGCTTCTCGACCGAGGAGCTCTACCGCCACGAGTTCGGCCCCTTCACGCCGGGCTTCCGCGTCCTCCCCTACGGCGACGCCGAAGCCGTGGCCGCGGCGATGAATCCGAACGTCGCTGCTGTCCTGGTGGAGCCGATCCAGGGAGAGGCGGGGATCGTGGTGCCGCCGGACGGCTACCTGAAGCGCCTGCGCGAGATCACCCGGCAGCACAACACGCTCCTCGTCTGCGACGAGATCCAGTCCGGCCTCGGCCGCACCGGCAAGATGTTCGCCTATGAGCACGAAGGGATCCGGCCGGATGTCGTGATCGTCGGCAAGGCGCTCTCCGGCGGCTTCTACCCGGTCTCCGGCATCCTCGCCGACGACCCGGTGATGGGAGTCTTCAAGCCGGGCGAGCACGGTTCGACCTACGGCGGCAACCCGATGGCGGCGGCGGTGGCCCAGGCCGCCCTGCGCGTGCTGGTCGAGGAAAAGATGGTGGAAAACTCGGCCCAGCTCGGCCCCTATTTCATGGACCGCCTGCGCCAGATCCCGTCGCGGCATGTCAAAGAGGTGCGCGGCAAGGGGCTGTGGATCGGCATCGAGCTGCATCACGAGGCCGGCGGCGCCCGCCGTTTCTGCGAGGCGCTCCAGCACGAAGGGCTGCTGTGCAAGGAGACCCACGATCACGTCATCCGCATCGCGCCCCCGCTGACCATCCAGAAGGCCGAGATCGACTGGGCGCTGGAACGGCTGTCCAAAGTCCTGACGACACTCTAAAGGAGACCCTCCGATGAAGAAGGCTTCGCTGCCGTTGTCCGTCCTTTGTGTCCTTGCGGTCCTTTGTGTCCTTTCCCCCTCTCCCGCTCATGCCGACGAAACGGCCGACATGAACAAGATGGCGGAGCAGCACAAGCACGACAAGCCGACCGCCACCCCTGCCGCCAAGACTCCTCCGTCCCAGGAGGTCACCGGCGAGGACGTGGTCTATGCCACCGTGGGCGGCAAGCCGGTGCACGGCTACCTGGCGCATCCGGCCAAGGCTTCGGCCAAGCCGCTGCCCGGCCTGATCGTCATCCACGAGTGGTGGGGCCTGAACGACAACATCCGCGACATGGCGAAGCGCCTGGCCGGCGAGGGCTACACCGCCCTGGCGATCGATCTCTACGGCGGCCAGACGGCGGACACCCCGGACAAGGCCAAGGAGCTGATGGGCGCCGTCCTCAAGGACACCGCTCCCGGCGCGGACAACGTGAAGCAGGCTTATGATTTCCTGAAAACCAAGGAGAAGGCGCCGAAGGTCGGCGTCATCGGCTGGTGCTTCGGCGGCGGCTGGTCGCTGCAGACCGCGCTCCTGCTGCCGGACAAGATCAGCGCGACGGTCATCTACTACGGCCACCTGGAGACCGACAAGGCGAAGCTCGGACTTCTGAAGATGCCGATCCTCGGGTTCTTCGGCGGCAAGGATCAGAGCATCCCGGCGGCGAGCGTCCAGGAATTCGAGAAGACCCTGAAGGGGCTCGGCAAGAGCGTCGAGGTCCATATCTACCCTGACGCGGACCACGCCTTCGCCAACGCCTCGGGCGGCAACTACAACCCGAAGGCCGCCGAGGACGCCTGGAAGCGCACCACGGCCTTCTTCAAGAAGCACCTCTGAAATCTACGGCGGTACGGAGAAACTCTCTCCGTACCGCCGACCCATACATCCGGGAAAATCTTCGGAAGGGAATCGACCGCTCCGCAGCGGCCTGAGGTCTTACTTGCCGGCTTTCGGCTTCGCCGAGCCGATCACCGTCACCTGCGTCGCCTGCTTGTCGGTGCCGGCGGTGGTAAAGGCCACCTGTACCCGGTCACCCGCTTTGAGGTCGGCCAGACCAATCGTCTTGTAACCGGCCTTGAGGACGGTGTTGCCGGCGGTCTTGAAGGTCTCATCGCCGGCCTTCGCCTTGATGGTGAAGCTGTTGCCCGGCGCATCGACCGATTTGACCGTGCCGTTGACCATCGCGGGCGCTTCGGCGGCGAGCGCCAGGCCCGCCACTCCGAGGACCAGGACGAGGCTCAGAACCACGAGAGAAAACTTACGCATGTTGTACGAGCTCCTTTCAGGGAGGACATTCTCCGCCCCCAATCATACAACCGGACGACGCATGCGCGCTCAGAGCAGGGACGTCGCCCGCCGGGCCGCGCCGAGCATGGCGGTGCGCTGATTGAGGATGACCCGCACCGGCACCCGCTCCAGGTAGGGAGCCAGACGTCCTTTGGCCAGGAAGCTCTGCAGGAAGAGGCCGTCGGAGAGCCGCGGCAGGATCTTCGGCGCGATGCCACCGCCCAGCCAGACGCCGTTGGTGGCGGTGCCGGTGAGGACGAGATTGCCGGCGACCGCGCCGTAGACCGCCGCGAACATCTCCAGCGCCTTGGAGCAGAGAGGACAGGCCGTGGGCCCGCCCAGCCCATGCTCGCCGATCACCCGCGCCGGGTCGTCGCCCCGCGCCATGGCTTCGCGCACCTCCGCGCTCTCGGGAGCGTGGCGGCTGTCGCGCAGGAACCGGTAGACGTTGAACAGGCCGGGGCCGGAGAGCACGCGCTCGACGCTCACCCGCGCGAACCGCTCGCGGAGCGCGCGCAACAGGCCGATCTCCTCTTCGTTGCGGGGGGCGAAGTCGGCGTGCCCTCCTTCCGAGGGGACGGGTACCCAGGAAGTCGGAGTCGTTTCGATGCGCGGCAGCAGAGCCATCCCCAGACCGGTGCCCGCGGCCAGGAGCACGCGGTTTCCTTCGTGCCCCGGCGGCTCGGGCACGCCGGCCTGGAGAAGGACGGTTTCGTCCGCCGCGAGGAGCGGAATCCCCTCCGCCGTGGCGACCAGGTCGTTGATCAGGAGGACCCGCGGCACCTTCACCTCGCCGGCCACCAGGGCGCCGTCGATCTGCCAGGCCAGGTTGGGAGCCGTGACGCGATTCTCGATCACCGGTCCGGCGATGCCGAAGCAGGCCGCCTGGACCGGCGGGTTCGCCTCCTCGCCGAGAAAGGCGGCCACGATCGGCGAGAGCCCCGGATATTCGGAGCTGTGGTAGCTCGCCGAGCGCAGCAGCCGCGGCTGGCCGCCGGTGATTTCAAACAGGCCGACGTTGGTTTTGGTCCCGCCGATGTCCCCGGCGACGATCACATCGCTCATGACCGGCCTCCTCCCGGGCTTGACTCTATCAGCATGCTACGATCCGCCCGCGATGAAGACGATGAAGATGATGAAGACGATCCCTGCCCTGCTGGGCGCCCTCACCACCCTCATCCTGTTGACCGCCTGCAAGGCACCGCAGAGCCCCCATCCGGGGCGCACGTACACGACCCGCGGCCAGGTGGTCCAGCTCCCCGATCCGGCGCAGCCCGGCAGCGGTCTCTATCTCTCGCACGAGGCGATCGACGACTTCGTCGACCGCGAGGGGAAGACCGTGGGAATGGATCCGATGAGCATGCCGTTCCAGGTTGCGAAGGGGGTCTCCCTGGCGGGCATCACCCCTTCCGACGTGGTGGAATTCGAGCTCACGGTGGATTGGCAGGCGGAGACGCCGGTCGAAATCACCCGCCTCCGCAAGCTGCCGCCGGGCACCCGGCTCGTCTTTCGCGCCGCCAAACCGACAACAACGAAAGCCAGATAATCGAGGAGGATCACACTATGCCTGTCCGCAAAGCCAACGCCGTCTGGGAAGGGAATCTGAAAGAGGGTCACGGCAAGGTCGCCCTGGGGAGCGGCGCTTTCGAAGGGCCGTACTCCTTCGGCTCGCGCTTCGAGGAAGCCAAGGGGACCAATCCCGAAGAGCTGATCGGCGCCGCGCACGCCGGCTGCTTTTCGATGGCGCTGACGGCCGGTCTCGGCCGCTCGGGATTCAATCCGGAGCGCGTCGCCACCGCGGCCAAAGTCCACCTGGAGAAGGTCGGCGAGAGCTTCAAGATCACCCGCATCGAGCTCGACAACGAGTCCAAGGTGCCGGGGATCGACGAGGCGACGTTCCAGGAGCACGCCAAGAAGGCCAAGGAAGGGTGCCCCGTCTCCCAGGCCCTGGCCGGCGTCGACATCAGCCTGAACGCCAAGCTCCTCGGTTGATCCATCGGCTCCACCGCTCCATCGACGGTCCGGCGCCGCGGAAAACATTTCAATTCAAATAGCCGTCCGGCTATTTCATCCTTGACTTCCGCCCGCGGCGCCCATACCCTGCTTCTACTGACGAAGGAGATGTTTCATGGCATGGAAGAGAAGTGACGACCCCCCCGGCAACCATCCTGCGGAGCCGGCTCCTGCCGCGCCGCGTCCCACGCCCGCTCCCTCTGTAACGTCCCCCAGCGCCGCTCCCGAGCCGCCGCGGCGGTCCGGAGACCGGGCGACCATCGGTCCGTCCATCTTCATCAAGGGCGACCTGACCGGCGACGAGGACCTGGTGATCGAAGGCCGCGTCGAGGGGAGGGTCGACCTCAAGCAGAACAACGTGACCGTCGGACGCAACGGCAAGGTCAAGGCGGACGTCTTCGGCCGGGTGGTGACGATCGAAGGTGAGGTGGACGGCAACGTCTTCGCCCAGGAGCAGGCGATCCTCCGGCAGGCCGGAGCGATCCGCGGCAACATCAGCGCGCCGCGAGTGGTCCTCGAGGACGGCTCCCGCTTCAAGGGGACGATCGACATGGAACCCAACAAGGATCGGCCCGGCACGGGGAGCACCGGGGTGTCCGGAGCAAGCGGGATCGGGCATCAGGCGCAGGCATCGGCACCGAGCCGGATCGGCGCCACGGACGCCGGCAGCGCGGGCGAAAGTCCGGTGGGCGCGAGCCGGCCGGCCCAGGCCGGATGAGCTGGTTTTCCCGCCGTGAGCCGGCCGCCAGGGGCGCGGGGACCCAGACCGTCGAGAACGGTCCGGAGGTCTATCGCTCCCTGGCGTTGCCGGCCGTCCTCACCACCCTGTCCCGCGGCCACAAGCTGAACGTCCTCGACCTCGGTCCGGCGATCGGCGACAACGTCGAGCGCCTCTCCGAGTTCGGATGCAAGCTGTTCATCGAGGACCTTTTCGCCTCGAAGTCGGCGGTGCCGGCCGGGGAGGGGATGCTGAGCGCCGACTTCTTCGCCCAGTTCCTCGCTCCGCCCGAGGGGACGCTGTTCGACATCGTCCTCGCCTGGGATCTCTTCAACTATCTCGACCACCGGGAGCTCGTCCATCTCGCCGACCGGCTGCGCCGCTTCTGCCGGCCGGGCTCTCTGCTCTTCGCCCTGATCTCGAATCACAAGACGATCCCGGCGCAGCCCATCCGCTTCCGCTTCAACGGCGAGGAGACGGATCAGTTGATCTACGAAAAGCGGACCCAGGTGGAGCGTCCCGGTCCGCGCCTCGCGTCGGGTGAGCTCAACGACATCCTGCGCGGCTTCCGGGTCGACCGCTCGTTCCTGCTGCGGCACGGCATCCAGGAGTACCTGTACGTCCGCGAAGGAGCCTGACCGGCCCTAAGAACGATCGACGGCGCGGTAGACGGCGTCCACCACCGCGCTGACCGCCACGCTGCGCTCCACCGCGGGATCGAAGCCCGGATCGACGCCGAGGCGCTCGACCCAGTGGAGGACTGCCTGGTTGATCCAGCCGCGCGATTCGCGCGTCTCGATCGTCGTGCCGGAGCCGTCGAAGCGGGCCAGCTCGAAGTCGTAGAAGCTCCCTGCGACGTTGCGGAAATCGGCGCCGCCCGCCGTGCCGAAGACCTGGGAGCGGATGACGCAATCCTGCCCGGCGTGAGCGTGCCAGCTCGCCGCCAGGCTCATCACCGCTCCTCCCGCCATCTCGATCCGCGCCGAGGCGAAATCCTCGACCGCCGCCGCTCCCCGCGCCAGGCTCCCGGTCACCGAGCGCACCTCCGGCTCTCCCAGCAGCCAGAACGCCAGGTCGATCAGGTGCACCCCCTGGTCGATCAGCGCGCCGCCGCCGGAGAGCTCCGGATCGAAGCACCACGGCTTGTCCGGGCCGAAGGCGTTGTGGAAGGCGGCGTCGAGGAAGAGCACCCGGCCGAGCGCGCCGCCGGCGATCAGCTCGCGCAGGCAGCGGGCTCCCGCGGTGAAACGGTAGGCGTCATCCACCGCCAACCGCCGTCCCGCCTGCCGCGCCGCGTCCACCAGCGAGCGCGCCGTCGCGGCGTCGAGAGCGAGCGGCTGCTGGCAGAAGACGGCGAGGCCGCGGTCGAGCGCGGCCAGCGCCTGGGGAGCGTGCAGTGCGTTGGGCGTCGCGATCACGACCCCGTCCAGGCGCAGGCCGGCCGCCCGCGACATCATGTCCTCGTAGCTCTGGAAGCAGGCGGCGCCCGCGTGGTTGCGGGCGGTCGATTCGAGACGCCCGGGACTGGCGTCACAGATCGCCACCACCTCCGCCCCGCCCGACATGCCGGCCACGGCTTCCAGGCGCATCGCGCCGATCCAGCCGAGCCCGACGAAGCCGAGGCGCGGACGGCGCGAGGTCATATCGCGTCCAGCTCGTCCAGATGATGCGCGGCGCGCAACAAGGCGACGGCGGATTTGACGTCGTGGATTTCACCGCTGGCCGCCTGGTCGATGGCCTCACGCAGGGGGATGCGCTCGATCTCCAGAACCTCGTCGTGGTCGGTGGCCTGCTGCGTCTGCTGGAGGTCGGTCGCCAGGTAGAGCCAGATCTTCTCGTCCAGGAAACCCGGGCTCGACCAGATCCAGCCCAGGGGGATGAGCCGGCCCGGCTTGTAGCCGACCTCCTCCTCGGTCTCTCGCGCGGCGCCGTGCTCCGGCGCTTCGCCGGGGTTCAGCTTGCCCGCCGGGATCTCCAGCAGCCAGCCGCCGGTCGCATAACGGTACTGCCGGATCATCACCACAGTACCGTCCGCCAGCACCGGGATCACCGCCGCGGCGCCGGGGTGGTGGATCATCTCGAAGTCCATCTCCACCCCGTTGGGGAGGCGCACGCGGTCGATGTCGAAACGGAAGGAGCGCCCCTGGTAGACCTGCCGGCTGGCGAGGCACTCTCCCTGCTTGCGCTCCTTCCCGCTCACTGCCGGCCCTGCCGCGCCGGCATCATCATCTCGGTCTGCTTGTAGCCGGCCGGGATCTCAAAGGACGACGGGGGCACCGCGGTCGAGGCGTTGATCTCGGTGACCTCCATGGTCATCCTGGTCACCGTCGTCCGCCCCTTCTTCTTGTCGGTGTTGGTGCTCACGGTGATCATCTTGAGGGGGATGCCCTGGATCTTCTCGCGGCCGGAGGCGATGAGCTTGTCGAGCTGCTCGTTGCCGGTCTGCGGCGGGTCGGCGCGCAGCCAGGCGCCGAGCGCGATGTCGGAGAGCTTCTGCGTCGTCCAGATGTCCTGCTCGGAGACCACGTCGGAGCTGTTGCCCATGCCGAGCACCTTCACCGTCAGGGTGTAGCTGGTGCGGTAGCGCACGTGGCGGGTGGGCAGGCCGAGCAGGGTGCCGCCGTCCTCCTCGGCCAGCTTCTCGATCTTCGGCGTGGAAAAGTCCATCTTGACCAGCGCTCCCATGCCGTTCATGACGGCACCCGCGGTGCCGAGCATCGCCTTGAGATCCCACTCGACGTAGGTCTTGTCCTCGGGATTGACCATATACATGGTCTTGCCGCCGTCCTTGGTGATCATGAACATGCCGGTCTTCATCATCGGGTTCGCACTCTCGCGAAACTCGATGCGGGCCTTGTCCCCGGCCGCCCATCCTTCCACCTTCGTGTCACCCTTCATGTCACCGGCGGCGGTCCGGCTCTGCGGGCCTCCCTCCATGTGGGTGACCGATTTGTAGTGGATGCCGGCGAACGCCGGAGCCGCGGCCAATGCGAGGGCGGCGGCGAACAGAACAAATTTGGATGGGTGTCTCATCGATTGCATGGTGGTCTCCTCTCGAGAGAGGGCGATGATGTCGCATGCGGGCAGGGCTGGCAAGCCGGCCTCACCCCCCGCCCACCCCGTTCTCCCCGGTCTCACTCTTCTCAGACAACGCAACCCGTTCGCGCAGGATCCTCACCTCGTCCGCGGCGGCCGGACGCCAGAGGCCGTTCTGGCGCCGCCGTTCGATCACGGCGGGGCTGTAGCGCACCGAGGTGACGAGCTTCCCCTGCTGGTTGAAGACGTGGGCGCGCCCGCGGTCGCCGACCACGACGAGGGTCTCGCGGCGGGTGTCCACCAGGAGATCCGCGGGGGCGGCGCGGGCGAGGTCGGCGAGCGCCATGCGGGTGGGGCGGTCGCCGTCGCGATGGCGCTGCTGGGCGTGCTGGGTGCGCCGCTCCTTGCCCCGGAACCCCTTCTCCAGACGGCGGCCGAGCGCCTGGAGGAGACCGTCGATGCGCGCCTCGACCGCCTTGTCCGGCGTGCGCGGCGCCTTGGCAAGCTGGTGCTCGATACCGCCGAGGACGGTCTGCGCCCAGCGCACCGCGTCGCCCCAGGGGATCTCGCCGAGGCGGTCCCAGAGGTGGTCGAGCGGCTCGCCGGCCGGGCCGGTGCCGATGACGTTGAGGCCGAAACGGCGGCGGTGCCGGCCCTCCTGGGCGCGCGACGAGATCACCTGGAGGGTGACCGCCACCGGAGACAGCAGCCGGCGATTCCCGGATGGACCGGACGCGGAGAGATCGGGCGCCAGATACCAGCCCACCGCCACCTGACCGTGCAGGCGGTATCCCCCCGCGCGGCCACCGCGGCCGCCGCGCAGGTCGGGGAGCAGGTCGGCGGTGAGCTCGATCCCCGGGCTCACGATGGCGGTGAGTTGCGGAGAGTCGCGGTAGAGCAGGTCGACGCGCGGATCGCGCCGTTGCAGCAGCCACTGGCCGAAGTCCTGGAAGCGGGGAGCGCCGGTGCCGCGGTAGCCGGTGAACACCTGCCGCCCGGTGGCCGGCACGGCGTGCTCGCATTCGGCGCTCTGGCAGCGGAAGCAGAAGATCCGCCCCGGCTGGAAGACGGCGGTGTGCTGGATCAGCTCCTGGAGAGCGGCCTGGAGAGCATCCTCGGCATCGCGGCTCATCTGCTCGATCCGCCCCTCGCGCAGAGCGGTGGGCACCGCCACGTGGAGATCGAGGGGCTCGCCGCGGCCGGCCAGCAGATGCCCCTGCGGATGGAGGTCGATACGCTCCCGCGCCTCGTCGGCGAGAAGCTGCATCGCTTGGCGGATCCGGTCGCTGGAAGAGGGGGACATGCGGGGCGCGCGCTCCTCGGGTCACACCTGTAAGCACAGCGGCGCAGGCGGGTATTCCGCGCGAGGCCGGGGTATACACTTACCGGATGCCCGCCGCGCTTTCTCTCACGATGCCTCCCGCGGCATTGGACCTCGCGCCTCCCCGCGTCCGCATCGGTGTCTCCTCCTGCCTGCTCGGCGAGGAGGTGCGCTACAACGGCGGCCACAAGCGCGACGCGTTCCTCACCGAGGCCTTCGGTCAGTACGCCGACTGGGTGCCGGTCTGCCCGGAGGTGGAAATTGGCCTCGGCACGCCCCGGCCGTCCATGCGCCTGGTGCGGATCGGAGCGGAGACCCACCTGGTCACGCCGGAGACCGGCGTCGATCATACGGACACCATGCGGTCGTGGGCCGAGCAGCGGGCCGAAGAGCTGGCGGCGGCTGGTCTCGACGGCTATGTGCTCAAGAAGGATTCGCCGAGCTGCGGCATGGAACGGGTGAAGGTCTACCCGGAAGCGGCCGGCGCTTCCAATGTTCCGAACAAAGAAGGCCGCGGCCTGTTCGCCGAAGCGCTCCTCCGCCGGCTGCCGCATCTGCCGGTCGAAGAGGAAGGACGGCTCAACGATCCGCCGCTGCGCGAGAATTTCATCACCCGCGTCTTCCTCCACGCCCGCTGGCGTGGGCAGGAGCCCCACTGGACCCCCGCCGGCCTGATGCGCTTCCACGAGCGGCACAAGTTCCTGCTGATGGCCCGCAACCAGGCCGGCATGCGCCGCCTCGGCCGACTGCTCGGAGAATCGGACAAGAACGCCGACGTCCGCGCGCTGGCCGCCGCCTACCGCGACGGGCTGACCGAGGTGATGCACCGCCCGCCCACCCCGCGCGGCCACACCAACGTCCTCCAGCACCTGGCAGGTTTCGTCTCCGGCGACCTCGACCGCGACGACCGCGAGGAGCTGCGCGACACCATCGACCGCTACCGGCGCGGGCTCGTGCCGCTCATCGTGCCGGTCACCCTGCTCCGCCATCACGTGCGGCGGCTGGGGACGCCCTATCTGCAGGATCAGTTTTATCTCAATCCACACCCCTACGAGCTGATGCTGCTCAACCACGTCTAGAATCGCCAGTCGAGAATAAACCGAGGATGAAAAAACTGTGGGACGATCCGCCCGTGGTGCCAGACAGCGGCGAGACTCCGGCCGAGGCGCTCGCCGCCGCGCGGCCTCCCGGCGATCCGATGTGTCTGGCCTATCTGGAGCGGCGACGCATTCCGCTCGCGGTGGCCGAGGCGGCGGACGTCCGCTTCACGCCGAGCTTCAACGGCCGCCCGGCGGTGCTCGCGGCGATGCGCCATCATGACGGCACGTTGAAGGCGGTCACCGCTCGCTACCTGATCACGACACGGGATGAGTGGAAGATCCTGACCGTCGGCCATGCCGGCGGCGTCTTCACCGCTCTCGACGGTCTGCGGGCGGATCCGCTGCTGCTCGTCGAAGGGGTGTTCGACGCGCTCACGGTGGCTCTCTGCGGCCACCCGTGCGTCGCCACCATCGGCCGTTTCGTCGACTGGATGCCCGATTTCGCCGCCGGCCGCACCGTGCTCCTCGCCTTCGACGGCAACAAGGTCGGCGATCACGCCGCGCGCTATTACAAAGACCGCATGCCACTCTCCCCCTGCCGCCGCCTGCGGCCGCCGCCGCAGTGCAAGGACTGGAGCTCGGCGCTCGCCAAGCGCGGTCTGGGCACGGTGCGGCAGTGGCTCACCCAAGGAGTCTCATGCACGAGCTGATCAGCTTCGGCGAGATCACCCTCGACACGATCGGCAGCTCCGGCACTCCGGCCATGGAAGGCTCGGCGGCGATCCTCGATTCGCTGGGCACCTCCTACGGCGGCCGGGGCGCCAACGCCGCCACCTTCTTCGCCCTCTGGTGGCCCGGCACGGCGCTGGTGAGCGCCGCGGGGGAGGACTTCGTCCAGGCCGGCTGGCGCGACCGTCTCGAACGGCGCGGCGTCGACTGCACGGAGGTGCTCATCGAGCCCGGCCGGCCGACGCCCCGCGCGCTGGTGTTCCACACCGGCGGCGTCAGCCAGACCTTTTTTCACTGTACCGACGATCCGGCAGCCGACGCCGTCTATCGCGAGCACGTGCGGCGGATCGCGGCGACGAGCCAGAGCCGTTTCCTCTACTGCACCTCGGGGCGCCAGGACTTGAACTTCCATCTGCTGACCCACCTGCAGTGCGACCTCAAGGCATACGCGCCCGGACCGCAGATCTTCCACTATCCGCGGACGGAGCTGGAGCCGTTCCTGCGCGAGGTCGACATCCTGTTCCTCAACCGGGCCGAGGCGGACTACCTCCGCCGTGCGCTGGACATGGACTCGGCACAGATCAATCGCGCTTTCCGCCTCGCCTTCCACGTCGTCACCCGCGGCGCGGACGGATGCTCGGTGCACGAGGGGCGCCGCCACACGAACCTGCCCGCCTGCCGGCCGGACACGCTGGTCGATCCGACCGGCGCCGGCGACGCGTTCGCCGGCACCTTCCTCGCTGAGTACATGCAGACCGGCAACGCCCGCGCCGCCGCCGAGCTCGGCCTCGTCGTCAGCTCGTTCGTGCTGGAAAAAACCGGCTGCCAGGAGAACGTGCCCGGCCCCGAGCAGGCGCGCGAGCGGTTGCGGGAGTACACGCAAGGCAAAAGGTCCGCGGCTTGATCTATCTCGCGACCTCTCTCTTCACGCTCGCCGAGCAGCAGCTCGGAGCCGCGCTCACCGCCCGCATCGAGGCGCTCGGCCATGCGGTGTACTGGCCGTGGCGCGACGCGGGAGACGCCGAGCTGACCGCGGCTTGGGGATCGGACTGGCCGCGGATCAACGCCGAGCTGGCGCGGCGGAACCTGCGGGCGATCGAAAGCTGCTCGGAGGTGATCGCCGTCGCCGAGGGTGCCGACGTCGACGCCGGCGTCGCAATGGAGATCGGCTACGCGCACGCACTCGGCAAACAGGTGACCCTCCTGCGCACCGACTTCCGCACCCAGGGAACGCGGGTCGGACCGGTCAACCTGATGCTCGGCACGACGGCGGTGGACATCCATACGTCGGTCGAAGACCTGCTCGCCGGCCTGGCCGGAACGGCCTCGGAAACCGTTCACGATTTCTACAACCTGGTGGCCGACGAATACAGCGACGCCGCGCGCCATCCGACCACGCACGCCTTCAAACAGGCGGAAGAGAGAATCATCGCGGAGATCCTCTCCGACCGCCGTTTCCGCGCCGCGCTCGACCTCGGGTGCGGCGACGGCAACTTTCTTTTCAACGTGACAGCGGACCAGAAGACCGGCGTCGACGTCTCGGTGGAGATGATCCGCCGCCATCACCAGCGATTGCCTGAGGCCGCCTTCCTGCTCGCCGACTGCCAGCACCCGCTGCCGCTCGCTCCGGCCACCTTCGACGTCGTCCACTGCTCGTTCCTGCTCGATCACCTGACCGATGTCGACGCCTGCCTGCGCGAGATCCGCCGCCTGGTGGCGGCTGACGGCGTCGTGCTTCTCGCCCTCTACACGCCCGACGGCTTCCTCGCACAGGACGACGGCGTGCTCCGTTACCGCACCGCCGCCGGCAAAACGCTCACCGTCCACCGCAGCTTCCAGCCCCTCGCCGATCTCGGCTCCCGCCTGGCGGCGCTTTTCCGCATCGAAGAGCAGAGGACGGTGCCGATCGGCCTCGGCGATTTTTCGCTCGATCACTACGTGCTGCGACCGAGAACGCCGTGAGAACCCTCCTCGGCGTCTGCGGCTTTTCCGGCGCCGGCAAGAGCACCTTCTGCCGCGAGATGGCCCGGCGCTTCGACCTCCCCCTTTTCGCGACCGGCGAGATCGTGCGCCGCGAGGTCGCCGCCCGCGGCCACGCTCTCACCCCCGAGACGATCGCCCGCGTGAGCGATCAGATCCGCGCGGAGACCGGCGGCAGATTCCTGCGCATCCTGGAACCCGACCTCCACCAAGCCTTCGCGAGCAAACCGGCCGTGCTGGTCGACTGCCTGCGCGAGGAATCCGACCTCCTCGCCGTCCGCGATCTCGCGGACCGCATCGTCCTCATCGCGATCACCGCCCCGGATGAGACCCGCGCCGCCCGCGCCCTCGGCCGGAGCCGGCCTGGAGACCCCGTGAGCCGCGAAGAGCTGCAGGACCTCCACAGGATGGAGCAACGGCTGGGCGTCGCCGTTCTCCTCCAAAGCGCCGACCACGTCGTCCACAACGACGGCGACCTCGACAGCTTCATCGAGCGGGCGGCGGCGGTCGTCGCGGCGATTCTTGAATAGGGCGTCCCCTACTCCCCCGCCCACCGCGCCGGATCCGCGAACAGCAGCAGCGGCTGCTCGGCGACGCGGAACACCGCCTTTTCACCGAACGGAAACGGGACCGCGGTCCGCGCGCCGTCCGGATAGAGCCAGCCCTCCGACATCGCCGACTCGACGACGAGCTCCTCACCCGGCTTCACGAAACCGCTTTCGAGAACCGGGTTGTGGCCGCGCATCCGGTACAGCTCGCGGGCGCGGAACTGGAGGCGGCGCGCGCCGAGCGGCATGATCTGGCCGCCCGCCGAGTGGAGGCCCGCCGTCGAGCCGGCGGGCGTCGCGATCCACAATCCTGAGCTGCGATGGTCCTCCGCCCGCGGGCCCAGCCGCAACCGGTAACGGCTGGTCGCCGCCGGCAACTGGTGCGCAAGAAGGATGTCGTTGAGCGACGGCCGCAGGAGCTTCCCCGCGACCTCGGCCTCGATACGGACGACCTTCTGCGGCACCAGAGCGCCACGCGCGATCTGCGCCAGCGTCCGGAGCACATTGCTGCGCCGTGCGATCGACAGGTACCCCACGCTCGACTTCGGCGCCGAGTTGACGCCGAGGAGCGACGCCCCGGTCACCCAGTGCGACGCCGCCAGGAGGGTGCCGTCGCCCCCCACCGTCACTACAAAGCGCGCCGCGGCGATCGCCTGTTGCGCCTGCTCGTCCAGTGCCTCGATCGGCACGGTGACCGGTGTGACACCCAGACCGGCGAGCGCCTCGTGCACCGCCGTCAGGGTCGCCTCCTGCTCCCGCGCCGCGTTCTCCACCTCCTCCACCAGCCTCCGCCCCGTGCTGGCCAGCCGGTCCGCCACCGGCTTGCGGGAGGCGACCGGCGTCTTGACGACCACGACGCACGGGGAGAGGGGGACGGCGGCAGCGGGCTTGGTGGACATGGCGAAAGACTATCGCGAGATTGCCGCATCCCCGCCGCCGTGCTACAAAGTCGCCCCATGTCAAAGCTCCGCCTCTTCTGCTTTCCCTATGGCGGTGCCGGGGCTTCCTGGTACCGGTCGTGGTCGCGCTCGCTGCCGGATCACGTGGAGATCGTGCCGGTCAACTTCCCGGGCCGCGAGAACCGGTTCCGGGAGACGGCCCACACAGCGATCACTCCGCTGCTCACCGAGCTGCTGACGACGCTCGACTTCATCTCCGGACCGTTCGCCTTCTTCGGGCACAGCCTGGGAGCGCTGGTGGCCTTCGCGTTGACCCGCGAGCTGCGAGAGAAAGGAAGACCGCTGCCGCGGCTCCTCATCGTCTCCGGCTATCCGGCGCCGCACCTCTTCCGCGACCGTCCGCACGTCGGCCAGCTTCCGCACGATGAGTTCGTGAAGATGCTGCGCGAGCATTTCGACATCACCGACGAGCTGCTGGACAACCCGATCCTGGCGGAGATGGCGCTCCCCGTCCTGCGCGCCGATCTCTCGGTCGTGGAGAGCTACGCCTACCGCGACGAGCCGCCGCTCGATCTCCCCCTGGTTGCCTTCGGTGGCGTCGGCGATCCAGAGGCCAGCGAGGAGCAGATCCGGGGCTGGCAGGCGCAGAGCACCCGGCCGGTGCGCGTGCGCATCTTCCCCGGCGGACATTTCTTCGTGAATTCAGAACGCCCGGCCGTGCTCGACGAGGTCGCGCTGGCGTTGCGGGGGATTCAGACTCAAACTCTTTGAGGCCGGCGAGCTGGCGCCTCCCCGCCGGAGTACACCTGATCGAGCGCGGCCACCTGGCTCCCGAGGTCGCCGTAGTCGAGCCCCTCGCCGAGGATCTCGCTGGCCAGCTCGAGGTTCGCCGCCGTCGCTGCCCCTCCGCCGCCGTCCGCCACACCGGCGCTCTCCACAGCCAGATCGACCTGGGCTTCGATCCGCTGAAGGTCGCTTTCGACCTCTTGCAGCGTCTGGCCGCACCGCTCCAGGTTCTGCAAACGCTGACGCAGGAGATCCAGCGTGGCATTCCGCGACTGGCGGAGAGCGGCCGTGGCTTCTCCAGAGCCCGCGGCAGCTTCGAGATCGGCGATGCGCCGTTTCAGATCACCCACATCGGCGCTCGCCTGGGTTGTCTGCAACTGGTGGCGGGCGACGAGGAGCTTGAGATAGATCCAGGTGATCCGGCCGAACGCCTCACGCCGACTGGCCAGGTCAAATGGATCCGCGTGCGCTTCGCGGGCGGCATCCAATGCCCGCGCGATCTTGCCGTTCAAGGAGGCCAGGCGCCGCTGGGCGTCGGGTGACAGCCGGGCGGCAAGCTCTTTCTGCCCACCAGCGGTGTCATCGGACGCGAGAAACTTCTTCCGCGCGTCGATCGCCCGCTGGAAGCGGGGATGGGTGGCGAGGATCGTCAGATAGCCCGCCTCCAGGCCGGCTCCCAGCAACCAGAAGGCTTCGTGGCCGAAGCCCAGGATCGCGAAGCCCAGCACCGCCAGGGCGTTGACCGGAATACGGCCGAGACCGGCGACGTCGAGGCCGGCCCAGAAGGCCGCTTTCACATAGTCGCGGATCACGGCGCGCCGTGCGACCGTTGCCAGCCGGCCAGCAGATTGTTGATCACTTCGGCCTTCGGCGACTCGCAGACCGTGCCCAGCTCGACTTTGAGACCGAACCGCTCATAGGTGGTGAAGGGGCTGCCGGCGAACCGCACGGGCACCGCCGGATTGCCCGGCCGGAAGCCGTGGGTGAGCGACTGCCGCTGGATCGGCTCGCTGAGCAGGTAGTCGAGGAACTTCCCCGCCGCCTCGCGCTGCTCCGGGCTGCTCCACGGCGCGTCGAGAACGTAATACGGGTTTTCGCTCCACAAATTGCGCTGCGGATAGGCGATGTGTAGCTCCCCCCAGCGCCCTTCGGCGTTCTTCAGGTAGTCGATCGCCACGTTCTCGTACACCACCACCGCATCGTACGCCGAAGGCCCCTTGAGCACCATCTCCCGCATCAGATTGCCGGTGCTGTTCGACAGGCCGCTCACACCGCGCTCGATCCCCTGCGTCCAGGAGATGAAGCCGGGATCGAGGATGTCCTGCAAGGTCAGCCCGCGCGTCTTGTTGTGATAGTCGTAGGCCATCAGCACGAGGGTCATCAGGCCGCTGTTCGACTGGTTCGGATGCGTGTGGCCGAGCTTGAACAGTCCCCATTCCGGCTTCTGGGCGATGGCCTGCCAGCCGGAAGGCTCCGCGAGCGCCTGTCCCAGGGTGCGGAAAGAGACCTGCCCGTATTTGGCGGCGAACGGCGCGTATCGTTCGGCCCACATCACGACGACCAGCGGCGTCAATGCAAGATTTTCCTCGCGGAGGATCGGCGTCTTCGACGCGTTCTGATCATTGGTGTGCTTGACCTTCCAATCCTCCACAAAGATGTCTTTGTAGAGCGCGCTCGCCGGGCTCCAGACGTTGATCCGCTGATCGCCGGCCAGCACGGCCTGCGCGCCTTCGAGCGAGCCCATGGGGATCAGCTCGATCCGGATGCGCTTGCCGTCGGAGGTCTTGGCGAACTCGGCGGCCGCCCATTGCAGCCAACGCTCCTTCTCGGTGCCGTAGGCGATGCCGACCCGCACCGCCGGTGCGTCGCCTCCGAAGAGCCCGCCGCCTTCCTTCCGGGGAGCAGGCTGGCCAGGCGCCCCCGTCGCGCCAGAGCCGCCCAGCGGCTTACGCAGGAAAAGGGCGTACGCGCCGTACAGACAGGCGGCGACGAAAAGAAAAACCATCAGTTTTCCGGCGGACGTCAGCTTCGGACCCGAGGGCTCATTCATGGCTGATCTCAGACTGTCTCAGAAGAAAGTGGAGATTTCGCGGAACACGGTCCGGATGTTGGCCGGATTCCCTTCGAAGTAGCGCGCCTGGGTCGCGTTGGAGATCGCCTCCAGCACCATGCGGTCGGCGTCTTTGCCGTAGCCGATGGTGAACACCCGCACGCCGCTCCCCCCTTCGCCGCTACCGCGCAATTTGTTGACGAGCGTAGCCAGCTTCTGATGGCTGTTGGTGTCCGCACCGTCGCTCAGCACGACGATGGCGGCGATGCGGTCCGCCGCCTTGCGCGTCATCGCATGGTCGTACGCTTCGGAGACCGCGTCGAAGAGCGCGGTGCCGCCGTTGGCGAAGACGCCGGAGACCGTGCCGGTCAGGCGGTCGCGCGCGTCGGCGAGCCGCAGCCCTTCGCCGGCCCAGGTGGCCTGCGCGTTGAAGGGGAGGAACGAAAAGCGGTCCTCGGGATCGAGCAGGGTGAGGAGCTGCGCCGCGCCGGCCTTGGCGTTCTCGATCTTGCCGTCTTCGTTCATGCTGCCCGAGACGTCGAGGACCAGGGTGACGTCCGAACGCTTCTTGTGCTCGTGCCAGAGGCGGAGCACGGCGTCGACGACCTCGGGAGCCGGCACCTCCAGGGTCGTCTGCGGCTCACGGGGGTCGACCCCGTGCGCGGCGTCGACCGGCGCGGCGAGCGGGACCTCCACGGCCGCCGGGCGGAAGCCGAAGCGCAACGCCTCCTCCTGCTGCGGCCGGGCGAGCAGATAGTCGATGTAGATCTTCGCCGCCTCCTTGTGCTCCGGGGTCACCCACTCGCGCTCGACGATGCCGACCGGATGATCGCTCCAGAAGGTCCCTTCCTTGGGATAGATCGCGACGACCGGAAACGGCAGCCTGTACTGCGGGCCATACGATTCGATCACCATGTTTTCGTACAGCACCGCCGCGGAGAGGTACTGCGGACCGTCGCCGAACAGCCGCTTGCCGAAGAACCCCGTGGAGCTGCCGTAGTGCACGATGGCGCTCTCGATGCCGGTCACCGTGGCGACCGTCCGCGGCGCCTGCACGTCGGCGAGCTTGAGACCCGCCACCTTGCCGGCTCCCGCGTAGACCTCGGCGAGCAACGCCGCGACGCCGCTGTTGCTCGTCTCGGGATGGGTGTGTCCGAGCTTGAAGGCGCCCCATTCGGGATGACCGTGCGCCGCCCACCCCTTGGGATCGCGCGCCAGCGCGAGCACGTTGCTCCATCCCACCGGTCCCTTCCCCCACCCGATCGCCTCGGCCATCGGCTTCCACATCGCGATGACGACCGGCGAGAGCACCAGGTTCTGCGTCGGGCCGATCAGGTCCTTGCCGGTGCGCGTTCGCGACTTCGCATTGCCGAGTTGGAGGAAGATCGCCGACGCCGGGCTCGCCAGGTGGGCCTTGCGGTCGCCACTCAGCAGGTCGTCGATCATCTCTCCCGAGCCCTGGGCCACCGCCTCGACGTGGACCACCTTGCCGCCCGTGGTCTTCGCTCCCTGCTGGTTGAAGCGTTCGGTGACGGCCTTCACCCACTCCTCTTTTTCCGAGCCATAGGTGAAGAGGAGATCGACCGTCCCGGCCTTGCCCGCCGTGGATGGACCACTCCCACCGCCCGTGGCGGGCCCCTCCGCCGGAGAGCCGCAGCCAGATAGACCGAGAGCCAGGAGCCCTACGGCGAAGAAAGCGTGTCGTCGTTGCATGAGGCGCACCTCGAATCGGGCATCGGTCGAGGCGATTCTAGGCCGGCCCGCGCCGGAGACGGCGGCGCGGGAGTCGGGAAACGCAGGATGTCACAGAACCGTCACAGAGGCGCCGGAGGCTCAGGTCTACTCCAGGCGAGCGTACACGATGATGGGTTCCAAGAATTTGCGGGTCTCGGTCCCGGTCTCGTTCCTGCTCACGATGTTGTTGACATAGCCGCGCACCAGGTGCCCTGAAAAGGTGACGACATAGGACCTGCACTCGGCTTGCTTGGGCCCCCACATAACCGCCACCTTCCCGATCACTTTGATCTCCTTGTCCGTGCCGGGCCCAATCGGCACGGATTCCTCGCTTCCCCACGGGACTTCGGCCGAGACTTCGTTATTGGTGTGAGTGCCACCGCCGTATTTCACGGTGACCAGCAGGGATTTGCCGGTGTCGGTCGCGCTCCAGACAAACGTCATGTCCGGATCGGTGGCGTGGGCCCTCGTTGCGCTGAGTCCGCTGGCGAGTTGGTAAGACATCGTAATTCTCCTTTCGTTTTGTTCATCAGTCGGTTTGACTGCTGCCTGGCATCGAGAATGTGCCCCGGCCCGGCGTTCTATCTCACACCTCTGCCCGCAGGAGCGTGTGCTAGCATCCAGGCTTTCAGTCGAGCCCTCACTCCGCAGGATCGACAGGAGACTCAGAATGAGCACCGCGGCCAACCGCGTGACCTTGCCGCTTGCCGACTACCAAGCGGAGCACTTCCGCTTCGCGGTGGCCGATCGCGTCGCCACGATCACCCTCGACCGGCCGGAGCGGAAGAACCCGCTCACGTTCGCCAGCTACGACGAGCTCGCCGAGCTGTTCCGCGCCGCGGTGAAGGATGCGAACGGCGTCCGGGCGTTCGTGCTCGCCGGGTCGGGCGGCAACTTCTGCTCGGGCGGCGACGTCCACGACATCATCGGCCCGCTGACCGAGATGGACACCGCCGGTCTGCTCGAATTCACCAAGAAGACCGGCGAGCTGGTCAAGGCGATGCGCGCCTGCCCGCAGCCGATCGTCGCGGCGATCGACGGCATCTGCGCGGGGGCCGGGGCGATCCTCGCGATGGCTTCCGATCTGCGCTTCGGCACCGCGCGCGCCAAGGTCGCCTTCCTGTTCAACAAGGTGGGGCTCGCCGGCTGCGACATGGGTGCCTGCGCGATGCTGCCGCGGATCATCGGCCAGGGGCGCGCGTCCGAGTTGCTCTACACCGGCCGCGCGCTGCCCGGCGACGAGGGGGAGCGCTGGGGCTTCTTCAATCGGCTGGTGGAGCCCGACGATCTGCTCGCGGCGGCGCAGGCCCTGGCCCACGAGATCGCCCACGGGCCGACGTTCGCCCATGCGATGACCAAGCGGATGCTGCAGGTCGAGTGGGCGATGTCGGTGGACGACGCGATCGAATCCGAGGCGGTGGCGCAGGCGCTCTGCATGACGACGGAAGATTTCTCCCGCGCGTTCCGTGCCTTCGCGGCGAAACAGAAACCGGTGTTCGAAGGGAACTGAGGTCACCGAGGAGCTGAACGTGCCCGTCGCCCCCGATCGCTCCTTTCTCGCCTGGCCGTTCTTCACGCCGGAGCACCGCGCGTGGGCGGACGATCTGGCCGCCTGGGCGGATTCCGAGCTGCCCGCGCTGGTCGATCACGAAGATATCGACACCTCCTGCCGGCGTCTAGTGAAGGCCCTGGGCGCGGCGGGTTGGTTGCGCGCGGCGGTTCCTTCTGCGCAGGCCTACGATGTACGTACACTCTGCCTGGCCCGCGAAACGCTCGCATGGCGCGAGGGGCTCGCCGACTTCGCGTTCGCGATGCAGGGGCTCGGCAGCGGACCTATCGCCCTGTTCGGGTCGGACGAGATCAAAGGCCGCTATCTGCCCCGGGTGGCGGCCGGCGAGGCCCTCGCGGCGTTCGCGCTGTCGGAGCCGGACGCCGGATCGGACGCCGCGGCGATCACCACCACCGCGACGCCCGACGGCCCGGGCCATGTCCGGCTGGACGGCACGAAGACCTGGATCAGCAACGGCGGGATCGCCGATTTCTATGTCGTCTTCGCCCGCACCGGCGAAGCGCCCGGAGCGAAAGGCGTCTCGGCCTTCGTGGTCGATGCCGGCACGCCCGGATTGGAAGTCACGGAGCGGATCGAAGTGATCGCGCCGCATCCGCTCGCCACCCTGCGGTTCGACGGCTGCCGGGTTCCGCTCGCGCAACGGCTCGGCGGGCCGGGCGAAGGGTTCAAGGTCGCGATGGCGACGCTCGACGTGTTCCGCTCGACGGTGGGCTCCGCGGCGCTCGGCCTCGCGCGGCGCGCGCTCGACGAAGCGCTCGACCGCTCCGCGACCCGGCAGCTTTTCGGCGCACCGCTCGCCGATCTGCAACTGACCCAGGCCGCGCTCGCGGACATGGCGACCGAAGTGGATGCCGCGGCGCTCCTGGTCTACCGTGCCGCCTGGACCAGGGATCAGGGAGCGGCGCGGATCACCCGCGAGGCGGCGATGGCGAAGATGTTTGCGACGGAAGCCGCGCAGCGGGTGATCGACCACGCGGTCCAGATCTTCGGCGGCCTCGGCGTCAAGAAGGGAACGAAAGTCGAGCAGCTCTACCGCGAGATCCGCGCGCTGCGCATCTACGAAGGAGCGACCGAAGTGCAAAAAATCGTGATCGCCCGGGAAACGCTGAGACAGCGGACATGACTGAAAACTCTTCGTACACCGCCCACGTCGACACCTTTGTTCGCGACCATCTCCCGCCGCCCGCGGACCAGCCGGAATTCCTGTTCACCCTGCCCGAGCTTCAGTACCCCGCCCGCCTGAATGCGGCGACCGCCTTCGTCGACCGCTGGATCGCGGCAGGGCACGGCGACCGCCCCTGCTTGATCTCGCCGGCTGGGGAGCTGACCTATCGCGAGGTCGGAGCGCGGGTCGACCGCATCGCGCGTGTGCTGGTCGAGCGGCTCGGCCTGGTCCCCGGCGGGCGCGTGCTGCTCCGCGCCCCGAACATGCCGATGCTCGCCATGGCGCACCTCGCCATCTGGAAGGCCGGCGGTGTCGTCGTCGCCACTATGCCGCTCCTTCGCGCCAAGGAGCTTTCCCAGTTCATCGGTCAAGCGCAGATCGGGCTCGCCTTGTGCGACGACCGGTTGCTCGCCGAGCTCGAGCAGGCCAGGGCGATCGCTCCCCCGCTCGAACGGATCGTCTCGTTCGGCGAGCTCGAAAACCTGATGGCGGACGTCTCGGAGGCGCCGTTCCCCCCCTGTGACACCGCGGCCGTCGACCCTTGCGTGGTCGGCTTCACCTCGGGCACCACCGGCAAGCCGAAAGGCACGATCCACGTCCATCGCGACCTGCTCGCGACCTGCGACTCCTACGGCCGGCACGTGCTCCGGGCCACACCCGAAGACCGTTTCATCGGCTCGCCGCCACTCGCGTTCACATTCGGCCTCGGCGGTCTCCTGCTCTTCCCGCTCCACGCCGGCGCCGCCACGGTGCTGCTCGAAAAAGCTCCTCCCGAAGAGCTGCTGCCGGCGATCGCACGGTACCACGCCACGATCTGCTTCACCGCGCCGACCGCGTACCGGGCGATGCTGTCGAAAATCGGTTCGCAAGCTGGGGACCACGACATCTCGACGCTGCGCAAAGGTGTTTCGGCCGGCGAGACGCTCCCCAAGGCGACCTGGGAGGCCTGGCACGAGGCCACCGGGACCGAGCTGATGGACGGCATTGGCTCGACCGAAATGTTGCATATTTTCGTCGGCTCGCCGCAAGGGGAGATCCGCCCCGGCGCCACCGGGCGGGCAGTCCCGGGCTACGAAGCGAGAGTGGTGGACGATGAAGGCCGCGAGGTTCCCCCCGGTACCATCGGCCGCCTCTCGATGCGGGGTCCGACCGGCTGCCGCTATCTGGACGACGAACGCCAGAAGACCTACGTCCGCGGCGGCTGGAACTACTCCGGCGACACCTACGTGATGGACGAGGACGGTTACTTCTGGTACCAGGCGCGCTCGGACGACATGATCGTCTCGTCGGGCTACAACATCGCAGGGCCGGAGGTGGAAGCGGCTCTGCTCACCCATCCGTCCGTCGCCGAGTGCGGCGTCGTCGGCGCGCCCGATCCGGAGCGCGGCCAGATCATCAAGGCGTACGTCGTGCTCCGCCCCGGACACGTCGGAGACCACGACATGGTCCGCTCTCTCCAGACCTTCGTCAAAGCCGAGATCGCGCCCTATAAATATCCGCGCGCCGTTGTCTTCGTCGACACCCTGCCGCGCACCCAGACCGGCAAGCTCCAGCGCCACCGTCTGCGCGAAATGGCCAAGGCAGAAAGCGGAACGAGATGAGCGATCCACAAGCCCTGCTGCCGCCCGGCTGGCCGCCGCCGAAAGGGTATTCGAACGGCATGGCCGCGGAGGGGAAAATTGTGGTCACCGGCGGCATGATCGGTTGGGACGAGCGCGAGGTGCTCGCCGACGGGTTCGTAGCCCAGGCACGGCAGGCGCTGCTGAATCTGCGCGCCGTGCTCGCCGCGGGCGGCGCCGAGCCGAGACATCTGGTGCGCCTCAACTGGTATGTCGTGGATCTGGACGAATACCTCGAAAACCGCAAGGCGCTCGGTGCGGTCTATCGCGAGATCCTTGGCAAGCATTTCCCCGCCATGGCGGTGATGCAGATCGTCCGCCTGGTCGAGCCCGCGGCCCGCCTGGAGATCGAAGGGACGGCGATCGTTTCGTGAAGATTACAGTGATCGGCGGCGGCCCGGGCGGTCTCTACTTCGCGCTGCTCACCCGCAAGGCGCGCCCGGATTGGATCATCGAAGTGTTCGAGCAGAACCTCGCCGACGATACGTTCGGCTTCGGCGTCGTGTTCTCCGACGAGACGCTCGACGAGTTCCTGTGGCGCGATCCCGAATCGTTCGCTCGCATCCGCGACGCCTTCGCCTACTGGGACGACGTCGCGATCCACTTCAAGGGGCACGAGATCCGCTGCGCCGGCAATGGCTTCGCGGGGATCTCGCGCATGCGTCTGCTCAACATCCTCCAGGAACGCTGCCACGAAGTGGGCGTGGTACTTCACTTCGGAGAGCGGATCGATCCGGTGGAGATCGACCAGCGCTTCGCAGATTCCGATCTCATCCTCGCCGCCGATGGCGTCAATTCCCCCGTGCGCGAGCATTGGAGCGAGGAGTTCGAGCCGGAAGTCGTCTGGAAAGCGAACCGTTTCTGCTGGATGGGCTCCACCCGGCCGATGGGCGAGTTCAACTATTTCTTTCGCGAGACCGAGCACGGCATCATCTGCGCGCACACCTATCAATATGAGCGCCTCCCGGAGAGCCGTTCGACCTGGATTTTCGAGATGGACGAAGCCTGCTGGCGCGGCCACGGCTTCGACGCCCTCGACGAAGAGCAGAGCCGCGCGGTGCTCGAACGGATGTACGCCAAGGAGCTGGCTGGGCATCCGCTGCTCCTCAACCGCTCGCAGTGGCGCCGCTTCCCGCGCGTCTCATGCAAGCGTTGGCACCACGGCAAGATCGTGCTCCTCGGCGACGCGAAAGCCTCCGCTCACTACTCGGTCGGCTCGGGAACGAAGCTTGCCATGGAGTGCGCGATCGCCTTATCGGAGGCTGTTCTCGCGGATGGGGGATCTGATCTCCCGCAAGCGTTCGCCGCCTATGAAGCCGCCCGGCGCATTCCCTGCGAAGTGATCCAGCACAATGCGGACGTCTCGCTCGCCTGGTTCGAGCACATGGGGCGTTCGTGGGACATGGAGCCGATGCAGTTCGCCGCCGTCGTGATGTGCCGCGCCAAGTCCGTCACCTACGACAACCTGATTCTCCGTGATCCATCGTTCGTCGAAAAGGTCGACACCGAATGGTACGAGCGCGCGTTCCGCGAGACCGGCTACGATGCGCGGAAGAGCCGTCCGACGCCGATGTTCACCAAATTCCGCCTGCGCGGCATGGAGCTGGTCAATCGGGTCGTCATGTCGCCGATGGCGCAATATTCGGCAATCGACGGCGATCTCACAGACTGGCACTTCGTGCACTACACCTCGCACGCGCTCGGCGGCATGGGGTTGATCTTCACCGAGATGACCTGCCCAACCCCCGAATCGCGGATCAGCCTCGGCTGCACCGGCCTCTGGAGCGATACGCAGGAAGCGCAGTGGCGGCGGATCGTCGAATTCGTCCACACCCATTCGCCTGCCAAAATCGCGCTCCAGCTCGGCCATTCCGGGCGCAAGGGCTCGACTCAGCTCGGCTGGGAGCAGTCCGACGTGCCGATCGCCGACCCGGAAGCCAACTGGCCCGTCGTCTCCGCCTCGCCGATCCCGTATTTTCCGGATGTTTCCCCGCTGCCGCTCGAGCTCGACCGGGAGGGGATGGACGAGATCATCGTCCAATTCGCCGCCGCCGGCGAGCGCGGCGCCCGCGCCGGTTTCGATCATCTGGAGCTGCACTGCGCGCACGGCTATCTCTTCGCCTCGTTCCTCTCACCGCTCACCAACCGGCGTGAGGACGAATACGGCGGTCCGATCGAAAACCGCCTCCGCTTTCCGCTCGAAGTCTTCCGTGCCCTGCGCGCCGTCTGGCCCGAAGACCGGCCGATGTCGGTGCGCATCTCGGCCTCGGATTGGCAGGAGGGCGGGATCACCGAGGACGACACCTTCGCCATCGCCGAAGCGTTCGCCGCCGCGGGCTGCGACCTGATCGACGTCTCCGCGGGCCAGACCGTGCCGGATCAGAAACCAATCTATGGCCGCATGTTCCAGGTCCAGTTCGCCGAGGCGATCCGCAACGTCACGAACATGGCGACCATGGCGGTCGGAGCGATCACCGAGCCGGCGCAGGTGAACACCCTCCTCCACACCCGCCGCGCCGATCTCGTCGCCCTCGCCCGCCCGCACCTCTGGAACCCCACCTTCGCCAACCAGGCGGCCGCCTGGTACGGCGCCCGCACCGGCACCTGGCCCGCCCAATACCTGAGCGGCAGAGACCAGGCCTTCCGCGAGTTGGCCAAAGCGCGAGCCGACCGGCTCGCCCTCCAGAGAAAAGCGCGCCCAGCCCGGCATCGCGCCACCTGAGAGCGCCGGCTCCCAGCAGGTGGTGGCGGTCACAGGGACGTCCGGCGCTTCACAAAGCGGGGCGTCATCCAGCGAGCATCAGGGATGCAGCGCTTCCGGACTACACCGAGGCCCGGATCGCCTCGGCCGATTTGACCGAGATCCAGCCCGCCGAATACCGCGCCGACAGCGGATTCTGATTCGCGTTGCTCGAAACGATTCCTTCGCCGAGAAGTGGACCTACCAGTTCCGTAGCCTCGCCTGGGCCGCCCTAGGTAGGCGCCACGCCCACAAGGTGCAGGGCGATCTCACCGGAGCCAAGAAGAGCTTCGAGATGGCGGACTCCTTGGTGGGAAGCCGAGACCGCAGGCATCGAAGATGTACTGGACTATGAGCCCGTCCTTCTCGACCTCAAGGCCCGCGAGGGGTTAGGGGTGTTGGGAGATGAGGTGTTCCGGAGCCTCTCGGGGGCCGGCCGTCATGTCGGGTGGTCAGGCCTACAGAGAGGTAGCGTGCGGGCGGGAGGAAAAGGCGGCGGGGCGGGGCTGCCAAGGCGGATGCCGAGCGGGGAGCTGACTTGGGCTGGTGAGCCTCGCTCTCCAAAAATTTGGAGACGCGATGTACAAGCAATTGTTTCAGCCCTGCGTTGACACGGTATTTCTTCCGTCTATTTGCGATTAAATGGCCTGAAGGTAAGCTCGAAACATGGCTGGCCCTCAGGTTGCACTGCAAGGCAGTGGGCTTAGCGCGGTGCCACTAAACCGATTTCAACTTGGCCCAGGAGATAGAAATGCCGAGCAAACACAAACACCCGAGCGGTTCCGGCTCTCTATGGCATACCGCTTTAATATGCTCCACTGGAGGAGGACTTTTCTGGCTGCTGAGATATCAGCTCCGAGCTTGGGGGCAGAATGGCGCAAGCGAGATTTGTCTCCATGCCGCGGGCGCATTCACTGTTGCGCTAATCATCTCAGTCGCATTAGAACATCGCGCCAGAATTGAATACAGGGACGCACTCGTAAAGGACGTCTTTGGCACCGTTTTCGAGCGACTGATTCCTCCACCCATCTTCGCCGAACTTGTCACGCTATTGCAGTCGAGAGTGGTAAAAGAAGACTGCAACTATTGGATCACCCTGAAGAAGCCAGAAAGCGGCGACCGCCTCGGCCATATCCTAGTGGAGAGAAAGAGTTCGTTCACGGTTAGGAACCTCGCTAAGGTCGAAACCGAATATCTGATCAGGTCGGAGGGAACCAGCTATTCCGAACTAAAAGTAAACGAAAAAATCATCCATCTCAAAGAAGGCAAAACCCTCCGACGCCGGCTCAACAAAGGTAAAGAAGTCATGGCCTTAGAGCATCGCATTCTACTCGCGCCCGGCGGCTCGGCCAAAATATATATTGCAGACTGCGAGGCAAAGCCCCTCGACTCTGAAACCAACTACATCCAAGGCACCGCCGTCATCGGACTGACGGTGGTTGTACGGAATGAGTACCCTGAAAGGGTAAAGGACCCAGAGGTTGATATGCTCCACCCTGGGCGTGACGACATCAGAAAGGATGACTTCGGGGTCTACCATTTTGACCGCGCGATTCTTCCGGGGCAGGGTTTCCAGGTCCTTTGGCATTTAAACCTTGAAAGCGAGGCACTCAGTGCTCACGACAACCTTGCGGCCTGAGAAGGCTCCCTGCGCTACCATCAAGGTAAACTCGACGGGACTCAAAGCGGAGAACGCTATGCGAAATAGACTGACGACAATACTCCTGATACTGGCACTCGTTATTTCTATAACCTACAGCTTCGCTTCGCGGCAAAAAACGAGAGCCTTGCCGAGAGTCTCCTGCGTAACTCTTTTGGCTGGAAGCGTTATCATCGATCCTTACGGGAGGGCCGAGAAGTTGGTGATGTGGGCGGTTGAAGATGCGGGGCGGCTTACCCGCACAGCCTAAGGCTATCTACACCTAACGGACCTGCACCGCCGGGGGTGGACTTCCGACGTCGAGAGATGGCTCGTGAAAGGAAGTCGGCGTTAAAAGGGCGACAAGCCAGTTCCCAGCGCTGGGATTCGGACGCTAAGTATTAGGCGGCCCACTAGGGCCGCCTACTTCAACAGATCAATTTATCGATCTCTCTAGCCCTCGCGCTCTCCTCCAAGAAGCTGCGGATTTGGCGGCGAAGAGGGATGAAGTCATTAGCCTCATCGAGTTGGAGGGCTCGAACCTCCTGTTCAACTTCGGCCCAGGGTTGAGAACTCTGCATGACATGAAGAGGATTGGCAGGATTGAATTCAGGGATAGGGAGACGCCAAATTACACCTCGCACGCGCTCGGCGGCATGGGATTGATCTTCACCGAGATGACCTGCCCCTCGCCCGAAGCGCGGATCAGCCTCGGCTGCACGGGCCTCTGGAGCGATGCGCAGGAAGCGCAGTGGCGGCGGATCGTCGATTTCGTCCACGCCCATTCGCCGGCCAAGATCGCGCTCCAACTCGGCCATTCCGGGCGCAAGGGCTCGACCCAGCTCGGCTGGGAGCAGTCCGACGTGCCGATCGCCGCCCCGGAAGCGAACTGGCCCGTCGTTTCGGCCTCGCCGATCCCCTATTTTCCAGACGTCTCCCCGCTGCCGCTCGAGCTCGACCGGGCGGGCATGGACGAGATCATCGTCCAATTCGTCGCTGCCGCCGAACGCGGCGCCCGCGCGGGTTTCGATTATCTGGAGCTGCACTGCGCGCACGGCTATCTCTTCGCCTCGTTCCTCTCACCGCTCACCAACCGGCGTGAGGACGAATACGGCGGCGCGATCGAAAACCGCCTCCGCTTTCCGCTCGAAGTCTTCCGCGCCCTGCGCGCCGTCTGGCCCGAGGACCGGCCCATGTCCGTGCGCATCTCGGCCTCGGATTGGCAGGAGGGCGGGATCACCGAGGACGACACGTTCGTCATCGCCGAGGCCTTCGCCGCCGCGGGCTGCGACCTGATCGACGTCTCGGCGGGCCAGACCGTGCCCGATCAGAAACCGATCTATGGCCGCATGTTCCAGGTCCAGTTCGCCGAGGCGATCCGCAACGTCACGAAGATGGCGACGATGGCAGTCGGAGCGATCACCGAGCCGGCGCAGGTGAACACCCTCCTCCACACCCGCCGCGCCGACCTCGTCGCCCTCGCCCGCCCACACCTCTGGAACCCCACCTTCGCCAACCAGGCGGCCGCCTGGTACGGCACCCGCGCCGGAACCTGGCCTTCGCAGTACCTGAGCGGCAGAGACCAGGCCTTCCGCGAGTTGGCCAAAGCGCGCGCCGACCGGCTCGCCCTCCAGAGAAAAGCGCGCCCGGCCCGACATCGGGAGGGGTGAGGGGGCCAGGCTGCCCGGGGAACGCTTCCCGGTCGAGCCGGAGAGCCTTCCGACTGGACCGGAAAGCCTTCCCCGTGAGGAGGAAAGCCTTCCGCTTGACGAAGAACGCCTTCTTGTCGAGCCGGAGAGCCTTCCGGTTGAACCGGAAAGCCTTCCGCGCGAAGAGGAAAGCCTTCCGCTTGACGAGGAACGCCTTCCTGGCGAGCCGGAGAGCCTTCCGGTTGAACCGGAAAGCCTTCCGCGCAAAGAGGAAAGCCTTCCGCTTGACGAAGAACGCCTTCTCGTCGAAGCGGAGAGCCTTCCGGCCGACGCGGAAAGCCCGCCGGTTGACGCGGGCCGCGGAGGAGGAGGTCGAGGCTCAGATTCCGAGATTCCGCCGGGCTTCCATCATGGGATACCGGTGGCCGGCGGAGTGACGTAGGTCCGGAAGAGATAGTCGGCTTCCGGGGCGTGGCTGGCCCGGCCATTCGGATAGGGGTTGTTGAGGTTGAGGTAGACCCAGCCGACGTTGATAGTGGGGATCGAGAAGCGGTAGGTGTACAGGCTCCCGGCCTGGACGAGGGCCGGCGTCAGGAATTGGAAGGCCTGAAACTCGTTGAGCTTGTACTGGAAGGTCACCTCCTGGGTCGCCAGGAGCGGCCCGCCGGTCCCCTCCCCCGCGTAGATCCGCAGGACGCCGGCCTGGGACTCATTCACGAGCCCTGAGCCGACGCTCAGGTCGAGTTGGGTGAGGAGCCCTGTCTTGCCGGCGGTGAACGACTGCCACTGATCGAGGCTCCCGGCTGCCCAGCCCCCCACCGGCTGCGACTGGTCGAGCACGGGCTGGGGCTGCGCCGACGGCGGCTGGGGCAGCACCCACACGTTGTCAACGAGCGGCCCGGCACACGTACCGTCGTCTTCAAGGCTCGCGAACGAGATCACCGTCGACGAGCTCGAAGCCGTAAAGTTGACCGAAGCGGCATGCCAGATGTTGGTGCTGTCGAGATATCCCTCGGCGAGCGGATCCGCTGAGACCACAGTGGAGGCGCTCCCGGCGCTCGCCTTCATGGGCTTCGGCCCAAAGTAGCATCCCGAGTAGGGGTGACCGGAATAGGAGAAACTCAGGGTGTACGAAACCCCGGGCGTCGTCGCGATCGCCTGCGAGATCATGCCCGGCGTACTGTACCAACTGCTGTTCAGGTCGACCAGGCGATCGCCGTCCGCGGCGATCATCGAGCCGGGGACGCTCGAATCGGAATCGTGCCAGTCCACGCCGCCGCCGCTGACCGTCCAATGGGGAATGGTGTCCGTCGCCCCGGCGTACCCGATCGGCGCCCAAAAGCCGTGATTGTTCGGCCAGCCGCCGTTCACCTGGGTCGTGGCTTCGTACCCCGCCTCGAAGCTTCCGTTCTGGACGAGATTGTCGGCCATTACCTTCACGTTGTCGACGAGCGGCCCGGCGCACGTACCGTCGTTTTCGAGGCTCTCGAACGAGATCACCGTCGACGAGCTCGAAGCCGTAAAACTGACTGAAGCGGCATGCCAGATGTTCGTGCTGTCGAGATATCCCTCGGCGAGCGGATCCGCTGAGACTACAGTGGAGGCGCTCCCGGCGCTTGCCTGCATGGGCTTCGGCCCAAAGTAGCATCCCGAGTAGGGATGACCGGAGTAGGAGAAGCTCAAGGTATACGAAACCCCGGGAATCGTCGCGATCGCCTGCGAGATCGCGCCCGGTGCACTGTACCAACTGCTGTTCAGGTCAACCAGACGATCGCCGTTCGCGGCGACCATCGAGTTGGGGACGCTCGAGTCCGAATCGTGCCAGTCCACACCGCCACCGCTGATCGTCCAACCAGGAATCGTGTCTGTCGCTCCGGCGTACCCGATCGGCGCCCAAAGGCCGTGGTTGCTCGGCCAGCCGCCGTTCACTTGGGTCGTGGCTTCGTACCCCGCCTCGAAGCTTCCGTTCTGGACAAGATTGTTGTTGGCTTGAGCCATGGCTGAGATTGACACAAGCTCCAGGGACAATCCGACAAACAGGGAAAGGCCGATGATCCTTCTCTTCATGAGGAGCGCTCCTTTGAGTCGTAGAGGCATTCACTACCTCATTCGGAATTCGGAGGGCGGGCCTATCAAGGGCAACGCGAAACGTTTTGGCGGGTGCGCACATCTCTCTAGACAGGAGGCGCCGGGTTGGTCGCCTCCCGATACGAGGTGCACATGAGCTTGGAGAGCTACCAGACGGACCTACCGGGCGGCTCGCTGACCGCTCTTCTGCAGTCCTGGCGTCAGGGGAGCGGCACCGCCTTCGGCAGGGTCATCGACCAGGTCTATGAGCCATTGCGGGCCATCGCGGCCAAACGCCTGAGCCAGGGCCACGGCTCCGCGACCTTTTCGCCCACCGAGCTGGTGCACGAGGCATTGCTGGACATGATGCCAGCCCCGAGGGATTTCCAGAACCGGGTCCATTTCTTCGCGACGATCTCGCTGGCGATCCGTTCCATCCTGGTCGATCACGCCCGCGCAAGGTCCGCCAGCAAACGCGGCGGCGGCCTGATTCGCGTCACTTTGTCGTCCGCCGAGCCGGGCGACGACAGCAGGATCGTCGACCTGCTCGCCATCGAGGAGGCCTTGACCCGGCTCGAACAGCTCGACGCCCGCTGCGGCCAGGTGATGCACCTCACCTGCTTCGCGGGCTTCAACCGCGAGGAGATCGCCGGCCTGCTCGGCATCTCCGTGCCCACGGTCGATCGCGAGCTGCGTTTCGCCCGATCCTGGCTCAACAAGGCCTTGCGCCATGACCGCCCTGACGCCTGAGCGTTTCGCCGCGGTCAAGAGCTGCTTCGCGGTGGTCTCCGAGCTGCCGTCCGCCGTGCGCGCCGAGAGGCTCCTCGAGCTCACGTCCGACGGCGAGGTGATCGCCGAGGCCCTGGCGCTGTGCGATGCCGGGACGGGCACCACCCGTCTGTCGAGCTCGATCGGCGCGGCACTGGCCAGCGCGGCCAACCGGCCGCCCGAACCGGGTGACACGCTGGGCGTCTGGCGCATCGAGCGTGAGCTCGGGCAGGGCGGCATGGGCAGCGTGTTCCTGGCCCAACGCAACGACGGCCACTTCCAGCAGCGCGCGGCGGTGAAGTTCCTGCGCGGCATCCCGCAGGCGGAGACGCTGGCGCTGTTCACGCGCGAGCGCCAGTTGCTCGCGACACTCACGCATCCGAACATCGCACGGCTGCTCGACGGCGGTGCCACATCGCAAGGCCAACCGTATCTTGTGATGGAGTACGTCAAAGGGGCCCATATCGACGAGCACTGCCGGCGCGGCCGGCTGGGTGTGAGGGCGGTCCTGGTGCTCTTCCTCACCGCCTGCAACGCGGTCGCATCGGCGCACCGGCAGCTCGTCATCCATTGCGATCTGAAGCCTTCGAACCTGCTCGTGGACGGACATGGACGGCCGGTTCTGCTGGACTTCGGCATCGCCCGGCTGGCCGACCGGGTAGGAGCGGACACTCCTTCACCGGCCTACACGCCACGGTACGCCAGTCCGGAGCAGCGCGCGCGGGGAGTGGTTTCCACTGCGAGCGACATCTACAGCCTGGGTGTGCTGCTGAGCGAGCTCCTGGAAGAGGCCAGCGACCGTCACCGGGTCTCGGCGCTGCGCCTTCGCGAGCTTGCGGCCATCGTCGAGCGTGCAGCGCACCAGGACCCGGCCGAGCGTTATGCGACCGTCGACGCGTTGACGGCGGACATCCGCAGCTTCCTCGATCAGCGGCCGATCCAGGCGCTTCTGGGCATGCCGGGCTATCGCCTGCGCAGAGAGCTGGCCCGCCGCCGGCCGGTGCTCGCGGCGGCCGCGGTCTTCACGCTCACCGTCGCCGCGTTCACCACCAAGGTCGTGATCGAATCGCGGCACGCGCAGGCGGCGGAGCAGGCGGCTTTGCAGGAACGCGACCGCGCCCAGGAAGCCGAGCGCAACGCCGTCCGCGATCGCGACGCCACCCGGCAAGCCCAATCGGCGGCGCTGCGCGAACGCGACCGCTCCCGCCTGGCGGAGCGGCGCGCCGTGCAGGAGCGCGATCGGGCGACGCGGGCAGAGGCCTCGTCGCGCCAGGTCAGCGATTTCCTGATTTCGATCTTCGGGGAGAGCAACCCCAGTTGGGCGGTCACCGAAATCCCCATGTCCAAGCTGGTCGCACAAGCCGAGGCCCGAGTCGAAAAGGAGCTCGCGGGACAGCCCACGACACGGTCGGACATTTATCGTGCCCTGGCGGGTGTGCAGGCCCACATCGGGAATCGCGAAAAAGCGCTCGCGCATTATCAGAGCGCGATCGAGATCGAACGCCGCCAGAGGCGGCCGCTCGTCTTGGGGAGACTTCTGGTCACCCGCGCGATCCTGGTCCGGAGCATGTTCAGCAACCTGAAGGCCGAACCCGATGCGCGCGCGGGCCTGGCGCTGCTCGAACGGCATGCAGGAGCCCAAGCCGAGGAGACGATCTCCGCTCGAGAGTTGTTGGGAGGCATCCTGTCGGAGCTCGGCAGAGACCAGGAAGCCCAACCCCTGTTGCTGCAGAGCGTTGAGGATTGCGAGCGCAAGTGCGGCAAAGAGCTGCTGGGGGAGACGTTGGCTGAGCTCGGCGAGCACTACTCGAGGCGGGGTCTTCATGACCAGGCCATCAAGGCCCTACGCCGCAGCCTCGACATCCGGAAATCACTCGCCGACGGGAGCAAGGATCGTGACACGATCGAACGGCTTGCCCTGGTATTGATCAGGGCACAGCGTTTCGAGGAGGCGGAACCAGCGCTCCGGCGCGCGATCGAGATCGAGCGAACCTACGGCAACGCCCCCAGAATCGCATGGGTGATTGGGCAGTTGGCTCGAGCGCTGGAGGGTGCAGGCCGCGCGCGCGAGGCCCTCCCCTTCTATGGGGAAGCGCTGGCGATGACTGCCAAGGCGTACGGGGAGGACTCAGTGGCGTATGCCGTCACGCTCAATAACCGCGCGTTCGCGGCTGAACAGGTGGGAGATCTCGCCGCTGCCGAGCGCGACTTCACCCAGATGCTCGCCGTGCTCGAAAACCACTGGGATGACAACAGCGTGAGCAGTTTTCGTCTCAACGCCGCCTGGTTCCTGGTGCGGATCGGCAAGCTGGACACCTCCAAAACCCTGATCATGGCCGTGCTCAACGAGCAGATCGCCTCTCTGGGAATGAAACATCGCTGGGTCGCCGTCACGCGGACCATACTGGCCCAGTGGTATGTCAAGGCGGGAGAGGCCGAGAAGGCGCGGGAACAGTTGGACCTGGCCCGATCGAGCTCCGAGCTCAATACGGAGCAGAAAGCCAGGATCGAACGCCAGGATGCGCTGGTCCACGCGCTCGAGGGGAGGACGGAGGAGGCGCTGCGCGACCTGGAGCATGCCGAAAACCTGGATCGGCAGGTCTGGGGCGAGCACGATTCACGCTATCTCCTGGGCAAGCTGGACCGCGCCGAGCTTCTCGCGCGGGGCACGGCGGACCAGAAGGCCGCAAGCGCCGCGCTCGCCGCGGAGATTCTCCACGGAGTCGAGCCGCTCCTGGTTCCCGATGCGCCGGTGCTGGAACGGCTCAAGAAGTTGCTCTGACGACCCTCTGATAGGACCGCCCTCCGCCTGAGGCGGGGTTTTACAGGGACGCCCGGATGGTCCAGAGATCCGGGAACAGCGGCTTGAACAACGTGCTCCGCAGGTACTCGACGCCGGCGGAGCCCCCGGTCCCCGTCTTCATGCCGATCGTCCGCTGCACCATCTTGACGTGGCGGTAGCGCCACTCCTGAAGCCCTTCGTCCAGGTCGACCATCCGCTCACAGACCTCGCGGCCGGCGGGGTCTTCCCGGTAGATCTGGATGAGGATCTTCTGGACCCGCTCATCCTCCGCCGGTGGCAGCGCCAGATCGCGCTCGAGGACGTCCACCGGGATGGGATAGGCATTCGTGGCGAGGTAGCGGAGGAAGCAGGCGTAGAGGCTGGGCCGGCCCATCTCTTCCTGCAGACGCCGCAGCTCCTCGCCCCCCTCGGGCATCCAGGACAGGACCTCGGGCCTGCGGTGTCCCAGGGCGTACTCGACCAGCCGGAACTGGAAGGACTGGAAGCCGCTGGCGCTGTCGAGACGATAGCGGAAGCTGTTGAAGGAGACCGGCGTCATGGTCTCCAGGATGTCCACCTGGCCCACCAGGGTCTTGAAGATCGTCAGGATCCGTTTGAACGCGGCAAGCGCCCGCGGCGCATCGTTGAGCGTCAGGCAATGCCGCAGCAGTTCCACCTCGTGGAGAACCTGTTTGAACCAGAGCTCATAGACCTGGTGGATGACGATGAACAGCATCTCGTCGTGCTCCGGTCCCTCCGACGCGGGCGTCTGGAGGCTCAGGAGCTCGTCGATGCGCAAATAGGAGTTGTACGTCTTGACCAATGCGCCTCCCTCTCTTTCACAGGGTCAGGCTATGGGAAGGGACGGGATGGGGTCAACCCACCCCCTGAAGCGGATAGCTGATATCTTCTTCCGGTGTCAAGAACCGGAAGGGGCCGGCCGCGAGGCGGCCACTTCACAGCGTCCATTCTGAGGTCAGGCCACTCACACGGAGAGAACCATGGGCGAAAAACCCGCAGCCAAGAGGGCGGCCGGCAAAGGTCCCCAGGGTGCCGCGAAGCCGGCCCTCCTCGCAGGCGGCAATCCGCAAATTGCGAAGGCCGACGGCGACGCCCCCGTGCAGGCCTACATCGCGGCCATGCCGGACTGGAAAAGCGACGTCGGGCGCCGCCTCGACACGCTCATCGTGCGCACGGTCCCCGGCGTCTGCAAAGCGATCAAATGGAACTCGCCCTTCTATGGCATCGAGGGCCAGGGCTGGTTCGTCAGCTTCCATACCTTCACAAACTACGTCAAGGTGACCTTCTTCCAAGGCACCTCGCTGCAACCCGCTCCATCCGGAGGCAACGCCAACGCCAAGGACGCGCGCTGGATCGACATCCACGAAGACGATCTCGACGAGACGCAGATGGCGGAGTGGATCCGCCAGGCCGCCGCCCTGCCCGGCTGGGGCAAGTCGTAGGAGATCGATGAATCACCGACTCTTCGTCTACGGAACGCTTGCCCCAGGTCGGCCCAACGAACACGTCTTGGCCGACGTTCCAGGAAAGTGGGAGCCAGCGACCGTCATGGGCACGTTGCTTCAAGAAGGCTGGGGGGCAACGATGGGCTACCCGGGAATCATCCTGGATGAGCACGGCGGCGAAGTCGAAGGATTTCTCTTCAGCTCGGAGAGCCTGGCTGAGCACTGGGCCCGTCTCGATAAGTTTGAGGGTGAAGGTTATGAGCGCGTTCTAACCACGGTGAAGCTCAAAGACGGCACGGCCGTAGACGCCCACATCTACAGGCTCGGCAGAAATGGCTAGGAACCCGCGGTATACGCGCGACGGGCTTGGGGGTGTCCTGCGCGCCGCAGGCATTCTTCAAGCCGGCCGATTCCGGCAGGGCCAACATACTTCCGGGTGAGATTCCGCGTCAGCTCGACGTCCATGTCCAAGACCTTGGCAAGGAGTCGAATGCAGTCGCGCTCGTCCTTGTCCGTTCCTGCACCGACCTTCATTGCGACCAGGTACTCAGGAGGTGTGACCGGCACGTCCCGGAAACGATCTTCGCCACGCGATGCGGCTTCGATTGCTTCCACATACAGCGGCTGCAAATCACCCCACTCCTCATTCGATCTGTCGATAAAGTCTGTGCGGATCCCCTTCTCAGGAACCTGCGCATTGACACCGCCGATCGACAACTGGCTGACCTTCGCTTCGGTCGCATGAAGCCGCTGAAGAATCGGTGGGATACTCGACCGAGGCACGGCAAAATCAGCGCCTTTTGTAAACTCATGATTCGCCATGTCCTCAAGCCAATACCACATCGCAACCTTGCCGATCAGGGTATGCCGGGCTTTTGCATCCCTCAGGATCTGAAGGCCGAATTCCGTCGATGGCACGGGGTCGAAGGTCGGAAGCTTCGGAGCTTTTGCACGTCGAGGCGCCATGGGGGAACGATACCTCACTTCCAGGGCGGGGAGATCGGAGCTCCTCGGATCTCCCCGCCCCTGCCTCTTCAGGGATGGCAGAAGGCGCTCGGCTCCTGATCGCGGACGGAGTCGATGAAGTCGAACACCAGGCTGTTGATCTTGATGCCGCGGTTCTCGACCCCGGTGTAGTCTCCCTTGACGATTCCGACGAGCTGGCGGTTGCCGCCGTTGAAGTCGTAGAGGGCCGAGCCACTGTGGCCGGGGGTGACGTCGTGCTTGTAGAAGAGGTACGGCACCTCGGTGCGCGTGATCTTCGCCTCCATGCCGTACATCGATCCACCGCATTTGTGGTCTGCGCGCGGCGAGGCGCTGCAGGTCTGGCTCTGGCCGGGGTAGCCGAAGTTCCACATCATTGATCCAGCCAGGCTGTTGTCCACGCGATAGCCGAACCAGCCCAGGCCGCATGTGGCCGCGCTGTCATAGAGCACGAGGACGGAGAAGTCGCGGCTGTCCCAACCGCTGTTGACGTACTTCTTGTCATAGTAATACCACTGGATGTTCTTGAAGCCGTTCGGAGACGGATCGCCGCCGCTGATCGTTTTCTTGAGACCGTCGCCTCCCGGCCACCAGTCTTTTTTCATCAGGCTGCCCTCGCCTCCGCCTTCGGTGAAGACGCAATGCGCCGATGTCAGGAGGTGGCGCTCCCCGATCTTCGTCGCCGAGCAATTGACGGCCGGCACGTTCGCCGTGTTGGTGCCGTCGGGCACCAGGACGCCGAGCGCCCGCCAGGGATATCCTTTCATGTCGAAGCCGTTGACGCCGCTGCGCAGGATGCGGTTGTCGCCGCCAAGGATGTTCTTTTCCGCGATCTCACCGATCTCTTCCGGACCGGTGCCCTGCTTGGCATCCGCGCTGCGGAGGGCGGAGGCTCCACGGGCGTGCCGCAGAGCGTACAGGCGATCTTCGAGGTTGCGCGGTTTGAAGCCCCACTTTTCGCCCGCGTCGTTGACGAAGACACCGGCGATCTCCTGCCGGCTGAGCGGCGCGTCCAGAGCCTTCAGCTCCGCGGCGCCCGCCGGCTTGGGCGGTTGTGCACGGAGCCGGGCGAAATGGGCCGCTTCCTGCTCCGGGGTGGCGATTGGCATGTAGCCGAGAAAGACAAACTCCGGATCGTGAGGGTCCGCAGACAGCGACGGCGGCACGGTGGGCGCTTCGCCCGTCCGCTCGAACCGGGCGTGACGCTCGGCGAAGAGCTTCATATCGTCGCGATATGCGGCGGTGTCGGAGGTGGTGGTGGCGGCGGTGGCGGCAGAAGCAGCGATCGAAAAAGCAAGACAACTGATGAGGAATCGAGCCTGTTTGAGCATCGCGTTTCTCCTGAAGAGTGACGGGCTTCCCGTCGATCTGTAGAGATGAACGATCGGCGGGGCCGGGATGCTCAAACAAAGAAGCGACGCGTCAGAAAAATGATAGCCACCAGAGCGAGAAGGCCGGCGAGCATCAGAATGCCCGCGGGCGGAGAGGCTCTTCTCGGTCCCGGCGCGAGACGCCAGCCGCCGTCTCCGGAGAGGACGAAGCCGGCCCAGGCTTCGGCCGGAGCGCCGTCGCGGAGGCGTTCCCGTTGCGCGGCAGAGAACGCCGCGGCGGCGGTCTCGCCGGCGGCCAGATGATCGTAGAAGGGCGCGAAGAACGCTTCGGCGTCGCCGTCGCGCACCGGCCAGAGACTGCCGACGACGACGGCCGATCCGGCGGCGAAGAAGGCGCGGGAGAGACTCATCACCCCTTCTCCCGGCACCAGGGCTCCGGAGGCGCTGCGGCAGGAGGAGAGCGCCACCAGGCTTCCGCGCAGGTCGAGCCGGGCGATCTCATCGACTTGCAGGCGGCCATCCTCGCCGGGCGCATCGGCGGCGAGCAGGACCGCGGACTCCTCGGGGCTCGCCTCGTCGGCGACCGCGTGCGCGGCGAGGTGGAGGACACCGAAGTGGGAAAGATCCTGCCGCTTCAGGAAAGCCTCTCCCGCGCCGACTCCTGTCTGATAGACGCTCCCCGCTCCGCAGCGGCTCACGACGTGGCGCCCTTCACGGCGGGCACCGGGGAGCCGGTCCGCTCCGTCACCCTGGCGCCAGGCTGCCTCGGCGAGCGCCGCTGGCAGAGCAGGATCGGCCAGCGCCAGTGCGGCCCGTGCGCCGTGCCGAGGCTGTCCGCGCCAACGCGCCCAGAGGGTGGCGGAGGGGACGATGGATATCTGATAGCGCTCCGCGAGCACAGACCCCTGGCGGCGCGGGCGGAGAGCCGCGAACGGCAGGCGGTGCAGGATTCCATCCGGCACGATGACCAGCCGGCTCACCTGCGGCGGGAGACCGGCGAGCGCTTCCCCGAGGAGCTGCTCGCCGAGAACCGCGGCGAGATCGCCTTCGCTGCCGTCCCGGCGCTCGATCAGTCCCAGGAGAGCCGCGACAGAGGTTTCGAGGCCGGCGCGGTCCACGGTCTCCGGCAATGGGTAGACACGGGCTCCCGCGCGCGTGAAGACGAGAAGCCAAGAGCCGCCGGCAAATCCGAAGAGGTCCTGCCGCGGAGCGATCTGGAAGGAGAGCAGCGCTTCCTCCGGAGCGAGGCCCGCCTCGATCGCGGACGGCGACGGCGGCGGATCGGGAGCCTGCGAGGCGGCCAGCAGCTCGCGCAACACTCGTCCGCGCATGGACTCGGTGATCGCAAAGGCCCGGTCGAGGTCCGCGGAATCGCCGGAACGTTGATACGCGTTGAGGAGATGTCCGGAGGAGGCATAGTAAGGAGCCAGCCAGCGCGAGAAAAGGCCCACCCTCCCAGCCTGCTCGAGCTGGCGGTCGCGCAACGCCTCAACGGATTGAAGAGCCTTTGCGGAGTCGGCGAGGGCCTGTTCTCGCGTCCCTGAGCGCCAACGGAGATTCATCCGGTCATACCAGAACCGGCCGAGCGAGGAGAGGTCGCCGGAGCGCTCGGCCACGGTCCGGGCTTCCGTAAGCGAGCGCTCGGCCGCCGCAGGATCGGTCTCAACCTGGGCACGGGAGCGGGACAGGAGGCAGGATGCCGTCAAGACGTCGTTGCGCCCTCGGGCGAGCTCCAGGCAACGGGCGAGGTGCTCCCTCGTCTGCGGAGAATCCGGGAAGTGGCCGAGGATGGAATGGATCCACGCCTGCGCCGGCTGATCTCCCACTTCTTCCGCGGTCGTCAAAGCCAGCCGCAGTTGGGCGGTGGTCCGGAACCGGCCGGAGCCCCGCGGGGCACGGTCCAGCTCATCGAACAGCAAGAGGCCGAGACCGAATTGGGCTCTCGCTTCGAGGTTGCGACGGCCGTTCGCCCGCGCCAGCAGCTCGAGCCGGCGGTAGGTGCGCTCCGCCCGATCCCGGCGACCGATCTCGCGCTCGAGCGCGGCGAGCAGCTCGAGGCAGAGCATCTGCGGCGAGGCGGCCCCGTGGGGAAAGAGGTAGCTCTCGGCGCGGCGCGCCAGGCGGTAGGACTCCTGCAGATCGCCCAGGCCTTGCAGGCGACGCGCCTGAAAGATCAACGCCTCGCCCAGCGGGCCGCGCGCGCCAGCGGCTTCGGCACAGCGTACCGCCACGACGATTTGCTCGCCGGCCTCCCGGTTCTCGCCCTGCCGGGACAGCCAGTCGGCGAAGGCGCAGCGCGCCCGCACCTCGCCCTCTGTGTGGCCGCGAGCGGCGAACGCCGCGACGGCGGCCCGATACCGGCCGGCGGCACGCCGCGCGTCTCGCTCCGTCTCGACATAGGCGCGGGCCAGTTGCAGCCAGGGGCGATCCGCATGGCGGCCCGCCAGGGCGTCCAGGCGGCGGGCAGCCTCCTCCCAGGACCGGCTGCTGCGACCGGCCTCATAAAAGCAGCGCGAGGACTCCCACTGCTCCGGAGCCTGAGCAAACAGTGTCTCGCAACGGGCGAAAGGATCGGCCGCGGCCCGTGCCGACCCGGCGAGGAGCACGGCAAGCCCACAGAGTGCCCGGAGACAGCGCCGGGATCTCATCTAGTCCTTGGGCGGATCCCCTGGTAACGGGGGACGCGGCGGACCGGAGCTTGGTTTGGTGGTCAGTTTCTTCGGCCCCTGCGGGCGCGGTTTCTTGGCGACGATTTTCTCGGAATTTTTCTGCTCCGGGGTTGCCATGGTCGTGTTCCTCCTGGCTTCCGAGCCGGCATGGCTCGGGAGGGGTTTCCTCTCAAGAACGACGGCCGGCGCCGGAGTGCTCACTCCAGGCGCACCGAAAACGTTTTCGATCCCAGGCTCTTCCCGTCGGGCGGGAGAGCCTTCACCTGCCAGTACAGAACCGTGCCGGACGGAGCCGCGGCCAGCGCGGACGGAGGGATCTGCCAGCGCGGCTCCGCCAGTCCGGATTCGACAGCGATCTCCCGGCCCTCGCGGGTGAGCACGCGGACCTCATAGACCGAACCGGACGGACCCGCCGACCACCGCAGATCGGCCTGCGCGCGCGGCAACAGAGAGTGCTCCGGGATCTGTGAATGGATCTCGCGGACCTCTCCACCCCGGTACGGCCCCGGCCGGCTCCACCGCCCCGGAAGCTGGACCGCCAGAACCACAGCCGCGGCGACCGCTGCCAGAGCGGCACCCCAACGCAGCCAGGGGCGTGGATGGAGCCGCGGGAAGGGCTCGACCTGGGCGGCGCTCTCCGTCTCCTCGCGGGACAGCCCCCGCGCCAGCCGGAACGCCGCCGCACACGAAGCGCACGAGGCAATGTGCTCGAAGACCGCATGCCGTTCCGCCTGCGGCGCCTCGCCGGTGGCGGCGGCCCACAGGCGATCCGGCTCCGGACAGTCCGGACCGGGCGCCGCCCGCTCGCCGAGCGCGGCGAACCCCTGCCGCCAGCGAACGACCGGCCCGTCCTCTTCTCTCATGGATGCAGTCCTTTCGCCTTCAGGCATTGGCGGAGGTCTCCCAGACCGCGGTAGACCAGATTCCGGGTGTGCTTGAGGTCCCACCCGAGAAGCCGGGCGGCCTCGACCACGCTCACATCCTGAAGATAGAGCGTGACCGCGAGCTTGCGCGGCCGGAGGAGAGTCGCGAGACAGTCGCGGATCCCCACGCCGATCTCCTTGCCGGCCTGTGCTCTCTCCGGACCGGGGCTCGGAGAGGCCAGCGGCAGCTCCTCTCCATCCTCGGCTTCCAGGGAAGACTCCCGCCTGCGTTCGAGCCGGCGGATCTCGTCGACCAGGGCGCTATAGACCACCCGCTTGAGATAGAACGACGAAAGCTCCCTCTCTTGCTCACTGCGCCGGCGGAGCTCGAAGATCTTCAGGAAGGCATCCTGCACCAGGTCGTCCGCGCGCGAAGCCAGCCACCGCGGGCACAGCGAACGGACGGCGCGAGAGATCTCGGCCCGGAGCCCCGCGTCGTCCTCGCGAGGCGCCGGCGCAGTTTGAGGCTTACCCTGCGGCTCGGGGCGGATCTCAAAGCTTCCGGAATTCGTCATCCGCAATGGATTCTAGATCATCCCGCTCCCGATTTTGAGCAACATCGTCTCCCCCACCGTTCTAGCCCGGTGAGCCCATGACGGGCGATTGACAACGGCCCCGCGGAGGGGCACTCAAGGAGATCACTCATGAAATCGATCCAATACAAAGCCGCGCTCTTCCTCAGTCTCGCAAGTCTCGGTGCCGGAACGGTCCTGGCCCAGGGCAGCAATCCGAAGACCATCATCACCGCCCCGGATTCCTATTCGATGGTGCTGGTGCCCCCCTTGCAGCCGGTGCAGATCGAGCTCGAGCTGAAAGGCCCTTCCTGGGAGGTGATCACAAATCTCACGCCCTTGGCCAAGCTTCAGTGGAAAACCGACGTCCGCTGCTCCACCCGCCTCAAGAGCCTCGCGGTGAAACATCCCGACGGGGAGAGCTCCACGGCGACCTTCAACGCACCGCTGAAAAAGTCCGACAAGGGTCTTCAGACGACCCTGAGCCTCCAGTCGTTCGACATCGCCCTCCTCCGCCAGAGGTGCCGCGACATCGCCAACAAGACGTTCCAGACCGCGGTGGACGCGGAGGAGAAGCACGAGATCGAGAAACAGCAGCATGACTTCGAGCTGAGCCAGAAGGCGCTCACCTTCCTGGACGGCGACTCCCACAAGAACCTGCTGTTGCTCTCCGCCCAGTGCACGACGGCCGACGGCATGAAGGTCCTCTCCAGCGTTGCCGACAAGAAGCTGGTGCCGAAGCTCGAATTCTTCTGCTGCACGGCCGCGGGCTGCCGGTAGGCCACGGCGGACGACAGACTGCTCCGCGGGCGAGCCGGCCCGAACGTCGGACCGGCCGCCGTCCGGGGTATGCTTCGGCGAATGTCTACTCAAGGAGATTCTATGCATACCCTGTTTCGCCATTGCCTGACGGTCCTGGTCTTCGTCACCGTCTTCGGTGCCCTCGCCGCCGTCTCCGCCTCCGCCGCCGCCCCTCCGTCTCCGGATGGCAAGGCCGTCTTCGCCGCTCAGAAGTGCGCCCTGTGCCACTCCGTCCAGTCAGCGGGGATCGAGCGCACGATGAAGACCTCCAAAGGCAAGGACCTCTCCACCGTGGGCTCGGAGCGCGACGCGGCGTGGCTCACCAAGTGGCTCAAGAAGCAGGAGATGCTGGAAGGCAAGCCGCACCAGAAGGCCTTTACCGGCACCGACCCCGAGCTGACCGCTCTGGTGAGCTGGCTGGGGACGCTGAAGAAGTAGGCGGCCGCGTCAGGGTTTTACAGATCGAGGTCGCGCATCTTCCGCCACAGGGTCGTGCGGCTGATGCCAAGAGCCTGGGCGGTGGCGTCGCGACGCCAATGATTTTCGGACAAGGCGGCCTGGAGCTTCTGGCGCTGGTCCGCGGAGGCTGCGCTGCGGGGGGCCGCCTGAGCCTCCAGGGGGAGAGGCTCGAAGGCGGGAGCCGGGGTCATCAGGTGGAGCATCTCGGCCGGCAGGTCGTCGGCGTGGATCGTCTGCCCCTTGCAGACGGCGACCGCGTATTCGAGGGCGTTTTCGAGCTCGCGCGCCACAAGCTCCTTGCCCGTGCCGCTCTCGCCGGTCAGCAGGACCGTGGCTTCGCTCTCCTCCAGGTTCCGGATCAGATGGAAGATCCGCAGCATGGCCGGCGAACGGGCGATCAGGCCGGCGAACAGGGTGGGAGCGCCGTCACCGGTCTCCTCGCCGTCCTGCACGGGCCGCAGCACGACGACATAGGCGACCCGCGGATCGCACTGGCCGGAAACGTCGGGAAGGATCGGAGCGACGGTGAGCGAGACCTGCCGTGGCCGGCCGCCGGGCAACCGCAACACGGCGCCCCACCCCTCGCGGAGCTCCCCCGCGGTCAACGCCCGACGCAACGTACCGTCCGGACCGAACAGCTCCGGCCCGAAGACCTCTTCCGCAGCCTTGCCGGCCAGAGCCTCCGCCGCGCGAGGACCGGCCAGGCGGTCGAGCCCTCCGGATCCGTGAACGATCCGGAAGTCCGGCCCCAGGCAGATCAGTGCCCTGCCCAGCGAATCGAACACCGTGCCGAGCCCGTGAAGGATCAGCGGCAGCGCGTCCATGGCCTGCGTAGTTCCGCTCATTACGTTGAGGATGCGGCAGGGGGCCGTCGAGAAGCGCCACCTGAAGGGGTGGGCGAAAGGTGGCGGATGGGTGGCGGCGAGTTTGTTGAGGCAGCTCAACGGAACATGGGCCAGCTTGCGATGATCTGCACTCGGTCAATCAAGCTCAGAAGCCGCAAGAGAGCAAGGATGGTCATCGCGAAGGCGGTGAGAGTGATCACCCGAGCGCGCCGGAGCTCCCTGTGGCTTGACAGGAGAGGTGGTCCAAGGGGCATCTTTCTCTCGCTTTGGGCGATTGCGGCGGCGGCGGTACAGAATACGAAGCTCCACAGCAGGCAAAGGCACGTGGCGCCAAAGGTGATGTCATCGATGACATTCTGATTGTCCGAGAAGAGTCCGGTCCGCGCCAAGAAAATCACCAGCAATGGCACGAGCGCCGGAAACCCGAGCCCAAGCGCGGCAACCCAGGGCCAGGTCGAGACTCCAGGCGCTGTGTTCCTGAGGCAGATCCGGGCCAGGGGCATCTCAGCGGCAATAAGGAGATGCACGAGCACGATCGCTACACTGTCGAAGAGGCAAGACCGGATCCAATCGCTACTCAACTTCGACTGGAGCATCGAGAAGGCGAATGGCAAGGAATAGGCGAGAAGGGTCAGGAAAAGCGACATCGAACGCAAAACGGACCAGCCCCATCGACCGTCGCCGTGGACTGCCGACACCCGCGCCGCGGAAGCCGCTACGCGCCATCCGAGGAATGTCCCGGTGGACAGGATAAGAAACCAGCTCAGGACCAGGACGAGCTCGAGGCCAAGGCCTCCTTCCTTCTGCTCTATCAGCCAGAATGGAGAGATGACCTGAGAACAGAGTGAGAAAGCGATTCCGGAAAGGAAGCCGGCCAGTGCTCCTTGGGCTGCCCGCCGGTGGATCGTGTCCCGATGGTGCCGAAGCCGTCTCTCGGCCGCGATCCTCTCCGCCCATTTCCGCCAGATCCAACTCAAGCTCTTGGACAAAGGCGACGTCTGCGAAAAGTCGGCCAAAATCTCCAATGCAGATCTTCGCGTATGCCGAGAGCGAAGCTTTTCTGCAAGCTCCTCCTCTTGAATCGGCCCGCGCAGGTAGGCCAGCGACGTCCCCGCCGCCCGCCTCACCTCTTCGTTGTCGTCATCGAGCGCCAATTCCAGGCACCGAGCAGCCAATCGTCCATCTTCGTCACGCACCCGACAGGCGGCTTCCGCTCCTCCTCTCCGAACCTCGGGGTCCGAGTCTGTCAACAAACCGAGAACGATCTCCGGGCTCTTCGCATGCCCGAACCGTCCCGCCCAGTAGGACAACACCTCGGGGATACGCCGGTAGGCCGCGCTCCGCAGGACCAGCTCCAACTCAACGTCGTTGAACCGGAGACGTTCTCTGTAGTCGCCGACGACGGTGCGGACCTGCCCCGCGGTGAGCAGCAGCTCCGGTTGCCTCCTGAAGGCTTCTCCGCGCGCCACGGTGGCGACGACCTCGGCGGCATGGTGCAGGTTGAAGAACTGGGGATCGGATTTGATCCAGTCCTGCACCGATCCGACAAGACGGTCGTGGATCAGCTCGAAGAACGTCTCCTCTCCCCGCTTGACTCGCCGGATCAGGTTGTGCGTTTCCAGAAGGCCCAGGACCTCGGTCACCTCGTCGCTCGTCGCGATGAAGTAGGAATCCAGAAGGGTGTCGACAGTGACCGCTCTCTTGGTCTGCTCGCGGGTCACCATGTTGTCCAGGATGACCAGAGCCAACAGACGCCGGTCTCCCAGCGCGTTGGTCAAACTCTTGACGTGACGGCGGAAAATGCCGTCCAGGCCGCCGAGGCGCTCCAGATCGGAGGTCTTCAGGGTGACAGGGCTCGTCTCCCGCGCCACGGTTTCTTTGTACAGCTCGTAGCAAAGGATCTGGAGGATCGACGGATCGTAGCGACATCCTTCGAGCGTGTCGACGAGGCCGGTCAGCAACCGTTGCTCGTAGCCGATTCTGTGCTTCTGGAGCGCGCGCGAGATGGTCTGGCGGGCGCCAAAGGCGGTGAGGGGATGGAGGCGGTATTCGTTCGAGAACAGATCCGGCAGCAGGGCGCGAAAATCGTCCAGCTCGGCGAGATACTCTTCGCGCAGACTGAAGACGAGGCGGACGTCGAGAGCGCGGTCGTTCACCAGCTCGGCGACCGTGCGGATGAATTCGGTGCGGACGCCGGGTTGGTCGCGGAAGCGGATGAACAGCTCCTCGAATTGATCGCAGACCAGAACGGTCCCGGTTCCGGCGGTGCGGACGGCCTCGCGCAGGTCGGCTCCTTCGGCGGCGCCGAGCGCGGTGCGCAGGTCGGCCAGCGGCTGATCGAAGGTGCGGACGTAGACCGGTCGCAAGCCGCGGGCCACCAGCTCGGGGAAGACTCCGGCAAGGAGAAGCGACGTCTTGCCCAGACCCGACCGGCTGTAGAGGACCAGCGTGCGGGCGCGCAGGATGCCGGCCACCACGTCACGGATCTCGCGGTCGCGGCCGGCGAAAAGGTTTTTGTCGTTCTCGCCGTAGTAGTCGAGAAATTTGAACGGGCTCGGCGGCTCGAGAGGTGTGAGCGTCTCGATAGCGGCGCGATCGGTCACGGCTGGCCCTCCCGGGCGGCTGCATCGAGAGCTTCGAGGAGCGCCTCGGTTTAGGCTTCGATCCACTCCAATCCTTCAAAGCGTTCCCAAAAGGCTTCTTCCACCGCGTCGCGATGGCGGCAGGCGAAAAACGCCGTGCCCCGGTTCTTGGACATCTCGGGGCCCAGGAGACGCCCGGCGAGCCGGCGGACGATGGGGTCGCGCGGTGAGACGCCCAGGAAGAGGAGAGTGCGGCCGATCTTCTTCTTCCCATGCGCGAGGTGGACGATCGCCGGCGGCAGCGTGGCGAGCCGGTCGTAGAGCAGGTCGTGCTCTTCCTCGGTCAGCACGAGCGATTCGGGATCGGAGAGCGTGCCCCGCAGGTTGATGACCAACAGGTCGTCATCGTCCACCGTGGCGCCGGCATCGGTCGCGCTCAGCGAACGCGCCCCGCGTCCGTGCTTTTCGAGAGCATCTTCCAGAAGGCCGTCGAAATGCGAGCAGAAGAAGCCCGGCACACGCCAGGAGGCAACGGACAGGAAAGCTGATGGTGGCAGCGCCTCCTGGTAGGCACGCTCAATGGCGCGGACGAGCTGGTAGCGCCGCCGGGTGCTCACGTAATGTTGACAGACCAGGGGCAGGAGCAGGGCGCCCACCCAGCCGCCGGAGCGTTCGCCGATGTCGAAATCCTCCATGCGCGGATAACCGCACTCGTGGGCGAGAGCCAGGGAGAGTTGCCGCAGATCCGGACAGGGCGCGCCGCGGGCCGCACCGGCGCGCAGGAGATCGGGGCCGATCACCGGCACGCAGCGCCCTTCCCGCAACGCCTCCACCAACTCGGCCGGCAGCAGCGAGGCCCCGGCGCGCTCCGGCCGGCTCGACTCCGGCACGGTTGGAGGAGCCACCTCGGGTGCGGGCTGGAGATGGAAGAGGTGCTCACAGCCGCCCGCGAGGTGGAGCACCGGCGTGATGAAACCGCGCAGCGATCCGTCCCTTCCGTTCAGGAAGAGCGACTGGCGGGCCTGCTCCATCGCGAGGTCCACCCGGCCGGGCTCCTTCGGGTCGAGCAGGGCACGGTAGAAGACTTTGGAAAAACGGATCGCCACCGTGTCCGGGATCTCGTAGCGCATGGCCACCACCGCGGGCACCCCGGCCTGCATAAGCAGCGGCCCGAGGCCGCTCAGGTTCCGTTTGGGAGACGGGAAGTCACCCAGGCAGCAGTTGAGGACGGCGAGCCGCACCGAGGTCCCTTCGAACAGCGCGGCGAAGGCTTCGCCGTCCATCATCTGCTCCGCGTTGACGCCCTCGTCGCTGTGGACACGGACGTTCACCCGCCCGGTGGTATTGATGCCGCCATGGCCGATGTAGTGGAAGACGTCATAGCCGCCACGACCGAGCGCCTCCAGCAGGCCGTCCGGGGTGACGCGACCCGCGAATCGCTCCAGCTCGATGGCCGGACCGAGACGCTCCACGGTGTCGCGGAGGTTCTGCCACTCATGCTCGACGTGCAGGCCGGAGCCTTCCGGCACGACGGCCAGCACGCGCAGCCGCGCGATCTCGCCACGGCCCAGCCGCGGCGGGCGGATCGTGCCGGGCGGCTCACGGACGATGCCGTAATGGAGACGGCTGGCGAGGAATCCGGGGCTCCATTCGTCATAGAGCGCCTCCCAGGGGAGCGGCTGCAGAGCCGGCGGCAGCTCCAGGCGGAACTGGAAGACCGTCTCGGCGTCGTCTGCCGCTTCCCGGAGCGCACGGAAGCGGGCGCCGACGGCGCCCCCCAGCAGGCCGGCCCAGAGCTGGCTGCCGACGTCCTTGAGGTCGTCCGCGTCGCACTGATCCTGCTCGATGCGCCGGAACACGGCGCGCAAGCGCGCGTCGGGCCGCAGATCGAGCTCGAAGTCGCCAATCGTGGGCTGTGCGCCGTCGGCCGTCGACAGCTCCACCTTCCAGGAGCCTGCCTCCTCATAGAGCCGGAACCGGAGCGGGACGAACAGCATGGCAGACGCCCTCTTGGAGCGACACCCCCTCGAGTCTGTCGAAACTGCTTACGACTTGTAGGATATCAGCTTCTAAGGGAAGGCGGACAGCCCTACAGCAGCGGTGCCAGCAAGCGCGCCGCCCGGTCTCCGAGGCGGTGGAAGAACGAACGCCGGCGCCAGGCGCGGCTTTTGATCTCCTCGGCGTTCTTCATGTCCTCTTCGAACATCTTGGCCATCCGGCCGGCGACCCCGTCGTCGAGGATCATCAGGTCGCATTCGGCGTTGAAGAGGAAGGAGCGGAAGTCGAGATTGGTCGAGCCGATCACGGAGACGTAGCCGTCGGCCACCAGGGTCTTGGCGTGCAGAATGGACGCCTGGTATTCGTAGATCTTCACGCCGCGCTTGAGGAGGCGGGAGTAGTAGCCGTGCCCGGCATGGCGGGCCAGCGGGACGTCGCTGCGGCCAGGGAGCATGAGACGGACGTCGACGCCGCGGCGGGCCGCGGCGCCCAGGACGCGCACGGCGGCCCACCCCGGCGCGAAGTAGGCGTTGGTGATCCAGACCGTCTCGCGGGCGGCGGCGACGATCGCCTTCATCGCCGCGGCCGATTCGGCCTGGCCGCGGCGGAAGCGCGAGTCGAGGACGAGGATGCGCGGCGTCGGCCCCTCCGCCTGCTCCGCTGGCAGCGGCTGGAGGTTGAGCTCGGAGCCGCCGGCCCGGTTCCACCCTTCGGAGAAGACCACCGCCATCTCCCAGGCCGCCGGGCCGATCACCCGCACATGGGTGTCGCGCCAGGTGTCCCCCGGCTTCCGTTTCTTTTTCATTCGGACAGCCGACCCATACTCCTCGCCGATGTTCATGCCACCGGTGAAGGCAGTCTTGCCGTCGACGATGAGGATCTTGCGGTGGTCGCGGAACGGCTGGTACCAGATCTGTTTGAACAGGGGATGGAACAGCCGGTTCTCGATGCCCCGCGCGCTCATCTCCTGCCAGAACGCAGCGCTGGTGGAGAACGAGCCCGCCGCGTCGGCGAGCACCTTGACCGTCACTCCCCGGGCCACCGCCGCGGCGAGATCGTCCAGAAAGGCGTGTCCGGTCTTGTCGTCTTTGTAGATATAGGACTCGAGGAGGACCTCCTTCTCTGCGCCCTGTACCGCCGCGCGCATGGCGGTGAAAGCGTCGTCGCCGCGGAAGTAGACCTCCACTTCGTTGCCGCCGAAGAGCGGCGAGCCGTCGACCCGCCGCATCAACGTCTCGAACGCCGGATCCCGCAAGCCGCCGGGGATTGCCTTCGCCAGGTGCTCTACCTTCCGCCCTTCGAGCTCCGAAGGCAGCTTTCGCCCCGGCGCAGGGCGCACGATCGGCTGAAAGAGGCGGGAGCGAAGTCGATGGCGGCTCATGGGCAGGGTCCGGCGAGGGGCAGTATGCCAGATCGGGGCCAACCGGTGGGATCAGTCGCTAAAGATCGACGTTCGATGCTGTAAGCTTGGCTGGCTCTCAAGGCTCATTTCGATGAAAATCGCGGTCACTCTCTGTGCGTCGCTGGGCGGATTGACCACCACCGTGGCGGGACTGGCGGCGCTCAACGACCTCACGCGCGTGGGCTACCAGCCCCTGTTCCCGCCGGCCCTCTCCTGGTGGATGGCGGTGGCCTGGGTCCCGGCGTTGCTGGGACTCCTCCTGCTCTTCGAGAAGGGCGGACCGGCCGCCTCTTGGGCGTTCGGATCGTGCCCGCTGGGCTGCGCGATCCTTTCCCTTCCCAACTGGAGAATCGCCGGCGCCTCCCTGCTGTTCTGCGGCTTCCTCACCCTGGCCGCCGGGCTCTCGCTGATGTCTCCGGCCGTCCACCTCGAAGGCTGGACCGTGCCCCAGGAGAAGCCGCGGCCTCTTCTCTGGCTCGCCGGCGCGGTGCTCCTTTCCGCCCTCGTGCTCGCCGGCTTGCAGGTCTATTTCACGGACAAGGTCGATGCCCGCGAGCAGGAGGCGGAAAAGGTCGTCCGGGAAATCGCCGGCCTCCGCGGGATCGTGGCCGAAGTGCAGGCGTACAAGGCGAAGAAGAGCCGGATGGAGCACGGAGTCGAGATCGTCAACGAGTCCCATCTCTCCTTCCGGAAGCTCGCCGCGCTCCGGGCTCTGGACACGGTCGAGACCGGCAAGGACGTGTGGATCGAATCCGTGAAGGTGACGGAGCATCGGTTCGAAATGATTCTGACGGCGCCGTCTCCGGCTGCCGCCGCCGTCATCCAGAACCGGCTGGCCGCGATCCCGGGAATCGGCACGACGAAAATCTCTCCCAAAGGCGAGGCTCCTGCGCCGGGCAGACATCGGTATGTCGTGAAGGGTGAGATCAACGAGGATAAAATTCCGGCGGAGCCTCGCGATGTCTGATCAGCAGGATCTCCCGGGCTGGTTCTGGCCGCTCGCGGCCCTCGTGATCTTCGGTCTGTCCTGCGAGGTCCTCTTCGAGACGGTCTATCAGGCCAGGAACCGGGAGATGGAACACCTGGCGCAACAGACCGCCGACCTCGGGACCAAGCTCCAGGAAGCGCAGGCCGCCCGGAAAAGCCTGGACCAGTTCCACGAGGAAGTCCGCCAGCTCGACAGCGACCTCGCGAAGCTCGATCACACCCTCCCGCAGAAGGCCGACCTCGCGGCCGATGCGGAAACGCGCTGGTTGCGGGAAACCTTCGCAACCGCCGACTTCACGGTGCGGACGAGCTTTGTTGGAGACCTGGAAGAACGCGATCTCGTCATCGCGCGCCAAACCCCCTTCACGTTCTCCCAGCCGACACGCCCGGAAAGGCTCGACGAGCTCCTGCACGCTCTCGAACGGCGGCTGCCCGCTCACCGTCTCATCTCTGTCACCGAGACACGGCACCCTGCCACGGACTCGACCTATCAATTCGTGCTGGAGGTCAGCGCACTGAAGCAGGCGCCGTCTGGCGGACGGTGATGTAGGCTGACAGCTCACTACCCTGGACTCTGTGGAGACGCCGGCCCTTTCCAAGGCTGTCCGGGTAATCTGGAGATCAAGGCCTCATGAATTTGTCTGCCGGCTTCCTCCAGATTCCAATCGATCCCGGGAGCAAGAAGGGGGGCCAAGTCCTGGGCGAAGAGAGGATTGAGCAGCTTTGCCGCGAGATTGGCCTCAAATTCGGCGCGAGAGACTCTCGCACCAGTCCGGTGCATATACTCCTGGAAGCACTCCACGATTCCTTCGGCACTCGCCCTGCTTTCGTGGAGAGCGATCCACAGATCGAAGAGATCGCGGCTTTTCCTCCGCTGATAGAGCGCCCTCAACTTGGTCCCCAGGAGCTCATCGAGGCAGAACGTCGGGATGAGGGCTTCTCCCGAGAACCAGAGGGAGTGGACCTCAAACCGGTGCCTCTCCAAGGCGCGTACCGAAAAATGTTCTCTTGAGTTGATTTCGAGCTTGAGCCTTATGGGAACCACCGGAGGTCCTTCTGACTGCATTCTGTAGGTCAAGGCAACCCGCCCTTCACCAAAGCTCCTTTTCGGGACTCCGAGCCAGGGATCGAGCACTTCGCGGAGCGCTGTCAGGAGAGGACCGATTGGCTCGGAACGGGCTTGGACAAGGTCGATGTCTTCGGAATACCGGTGCCCTGGCCGGAGATGCAGCTTGTAGATCGCGGTCCCACCCCGGAAGAGCAGTCCGTCCGCGATCTCCGGGCGCTGGAACATCTCGATGAGGGCTCGGCAGATGATCAGGTCCTGCTCGACCTGAACATCCGATGGCCAGGGCGCATGCCCTCGCCACTCGGTGATGAAGGCGGAAGGGATCAGAGCTCAGCCTCGACGGTGGTGTTGACGGCCACCTTCCAGCGGGGGTCTTTCGCGGTCCCTCGCATGGATACGGCTGGAGTGAGGGGCGTGACGTGCGGGGCTTTGTCCGTGACAAAGGTGGCCAGGGGGCTCGCGGTGTCCTGGAAGCCCAGGAGTTCCAGGAGATAACCCAGCCTTTGGCTCCAGGGGAGCGGCGAGAGGCGCGCCGCCTCTACGAGACCGTCCGGATCGAGAGACGGCGCGAGCTCGGCGAGGACGGTCGCAACGTTGTCCAGTCCAGCCGAATGCTCCGGATAGCCCACCAGATCGAGCGCTGTCGCTTCGGGAGTCGAGACCCGGATGGTCCCGCGAGGGGTGTTGAGGAGGCGGACCGGGATCTCGCGGACGTTGCTCCGGGCGATGAAGGCGATTCGAGCCGTACCGCAGTCGAGGGCTGGACGGTTCTTCTCGGTCACGACCTGCAGTTGCTGTGGGCGATGATGGGCGGCTCCATGGTATTCGGCGGCGCTGAGGAGTCCGATGTAGTAAGGCTCACACAGATGTGCCATCAGTTGGTCGATGAGCTGGTCGCCCGGAAGGCATCCCAGCCGCCGGTACTCTGGGGGGACAATGACGTAGAACCCACGGTACGGCACAGCGACCTCGCCGCGCCGCATCAGGCGGCGGAGCGCGGCCCGGGCTGCGGCTTGCGAAATGCCCAGCGCTCCAGCAGCGTCTCCTGTCGTCAGGTGATATCTTCCGTTGGAGGCGAGATGGTCGATGTATTGGCCGGCCGTCATGGCAGGAAGCCCTAAGCTGACTGGAGAAATATAACGCCTGGCGTTACATTTGTCGAGTCATCTTCGTGGTTGCCACTTTGGCTTCTGCCGGCTCACGGTCTCGCGCCAGGCGCCTTCTGGTGGACCGTGATGTACTTCCTTTTCCCCGGGCTCCAGGTGACGAAGCCGGCAACCCAGGCCCTGGAGACTCCGTCCCAGTAGAAGAACCCGAAGTCGAAGCGCTGGGGAAACGTCATCTTGGCGGGCTCCTCGTCGGGCCATCTGAGGCCCCGGCCACTGTCTTCGGGGTCGATGGTGTCGAGGCGGTCTCGATTCGCGGGAAAGGTGGTACCCGCGAGACCGCCGTCCAGGAGAGCCACCGGGCTGCCGTTACCGGTTCCCGCCGCGTGGCTGTACAACCAGCCGATCTTGCCCGCCGCATCCATGGAGACGACCACGGCTTCGGTGACCGGACACGAGCCGCAGGTGCCGTGGCCGACCCGGTTCTGGGGGCCCACGCAGAAGAGCGCGGCATGCAGGCCGGGCGGACGCTCCCAGGTGGCCGTCTTCAGGATCAACGCGCCCTCGTCGCCTTGACAGTATGAGGCGAAACCCTTGGACGCGGCGACCCTCCCGTCGTGGACGGTCAACAGCTCGTAGTCAAGAACGACTTCCTCTTCGAGCAGCTCCACCCGGTCGGGCACCAGCTCGAGAGAAAAGCCGTTCCAGGAGGCGAGCGCCTGGCCGGTCAGACGGAGCGGCACGAGGATCGGCTGGTGGCTCCTGCGGCGCAGAGGCCAGCTCCAATGCCCAGGTCCCGGATCGGCGATCGCGTACACCGCGTCGACGTCGGCCGCCGGAAAAAAGAACCGGTCCTGGTGGCCGGCGAGACGGCGGGCGGCGAGCGGCACCCGGCTCTCATACAACACAGGCTCCGCGAGCTTCACGGTCTGGAAAGTGCTCCGGTCGCCGAACCGGCGCCGCGGCGCCGACGAGAGGAAGCTCTCCTGCTTCACCCGCCCCTCGTCGTTGTCGACGAAATCCACCAGCAGCGAAAACGACGTGACCGGCGTCCTCGCGCTCGCTGGAAGAGCCGAGGAAGGAAGAAACGCCTCGAACGTGTAGCCCTCCGCGGTCTGCCGAAACACCGTTCGCGCCTCGGCTGGAAGCGGTTTGACGTCGAATTCCAGACCGTACGATTTGAGCGGAGGGGACTGAAAATGCTCTGCGACGCTCAGGGGAGAAAAACTGTATTGGCGGACGAAAAGGCGGCGCAGAAAGGTGACATACGACGCCTGATCGTTCATCCAAGCCTGGCAGTCGGCCAGCGAGTCTTCTCCGGTCCACCGCGGCGGTATACACGGCTCGAAGGTGGCCGTGGGAATCTTCATCTCCGGAAAAGCGAGCCACAGCTCCACATGATCGGCGGTGAGGCGGTCCTTCTCACCCTCCGGAAAGAGAACATGATCGTCCCGCACCTCGCCCGCCAGCGCCAGGCCTTCCCGGGTGAACGCGATCCACACCCGCGCCGAGAAATCGCCGGCGCCCGCCACGCGGCGCGCACCGGCGACCTGATGGAACTGTTCGATCGTAGGCGGCCGCGAGGACCATTCCGCAAGATCGCCGTCGATCTGCAGGCCCGGGGGAAGCCCGGCGGGCAGGGAGAGAAATGTGGCGAGAGCGGCGGCAAGCATGGGTTGAAGGCCTCAGCGCGGTGCGCCAGGAAACTGTTGGTGAACGGTGACGTAGGCTTTTTTTGCCGGGCTCCAGGTGATGAAATCGGCGATCCAGCTTTTTGAAAATCGATCCCAGTAGAAGAATCCGAAGTCGAAACGTTTGCGGAACGGGACCCTCACCGGCGCCGCTTCGTCCCATTCAGCGGGCTTGTCCTCTTCCTTGGAGCCGAGATCGCGGAGACGATCCCGGTTGGCAGGGAAGGTAGTTCCGGCTAGGACGGCCCCGAGAAACGCCACGGGCTCACCGGCAGCTTCCCAGTTGCCGCTGAACATCCGGCCGATCTTGCCGCTTGCGTCCATCGAAACGACCTCGGCCTCGGTGACCTCACACGAGCCGCACGAGCCGTGGGAAGCGAAGCCCTGAGGGCTCATGCAGAAGAGCGCGACATGCAGACCCGGCGGGCGCTCCCAGGTGACGGTGCTCAAGATCGGACCGGCCGGCTCAGGATATCCACAATTCGAGGAGAGCGCCCTCGTTCCAACGATGGCACCGTGGCGGCTGGCCACCAGCGTATAGCTCGGCACGATCTCGTTTTCGATCTGGATGATCTTCGTTGTCAGAACCTCGAGCGTCACGCCGTTCCAGGAGGCGAGGGGCTGGCCGATCAGGGGCATTTCGGCAACGACCGGTTGATGGTGCTTTTCACCCCACACCCAGTCGCCCTCGCCGTCCGGTGGGACGACTGCGTAGACGGAGTTGAGCTCGGCCGCCGGAAAGAAAAAACGATCGGTCCGGCCCGCGAGGCTGCGGACGGCGCGCGGCATCCGGCTGTCAAAGAGAACAGGCTCGGTGAGCTTCACCGTCTGGAACGTGCTCCGGTCTGCGAAGCGGCGCCGGGAGGAGTCGTCGTTGTCCACGAAGTCCACAAGAGCCGAGACCCACTGGAGCGGCGTCTGCGCGCTGGCCGGGAGAGCTGCCGGGGGAAGGAACGCCTCGAACGTGTAGCCGTCCGTGATCTCCCGAAAGACCGTCCTCGCTTCGGCCGGAAGCGGACGCGGACCGAATGGCAATCTGAAAGCATCCAGAACGGCACCCTGCGAGTGCTCCGCGACCCCCAGGGGAGAAAAGCTATATTGGCGGACGAAGAGGCGATGGAGGAACGATAGATAAGCCGCCTGATCTTTTCTCCACGCCTGGCAGTCCGCCTGCGAGGGGCGATCGTTCCAATGCGGCGGCGCACAATCCTTGACCTTCGGAGCCCTGATCTTCGCCTCCGGAAAAGCGAGCCACAGCTCCACGTGATCGGCGCTGAGGCGGTCTTTCTCCCCGGTGGGAAAGAGAACGTGATGGTCCCGCACCTCGCCCGCGAGAGCGAGCCCTTCCCGGGTGAACGCCATCCACACCCGCGCCGAAAAATCGGCATCGCCTGCCACGCGGTGCGCGCCGGCGACCTGATGAAACTGTTCGATCGTCACCGGCCGCGAGGACCACTCCGCGAGGTCACCGTCGATTTGAAGACCCGGAGGGAGACCGGCGGGAAGCGCGAGAGATGCGGCAAGGACAGCGGCGAGCATGAAGGATGGTAGCGCGAAAACGGCCGGAGGGCTCGCGGCCCTCCATCATCCCATCCTTACCCTCCGTGCTCGCGCACCTTCGCCCGGGCCTCTTCAATCTGTTTCTTCAGAGCAAACTTCTGAGCGCCATCGGCCGCAAGAGCCTCTTCCTTCTCCAGAAAGGCCAGCTTTTCCATCCAGAGAGCGAGCGCTCCGCTGGGGACGTGCGCAGCCTGCGCCGTACCCGGGAACACAGGAGCAGGACCCGGGCTCGCAGCCGGCTGTGGGGCGGCTCCAGGAAAGACCGGCGCCTTGGCCGGCTTGGGGCGGCCGTCGGCGACCGCGGTGAGGACGGTCTGCTTCGCATCGTCCTGACTCAGCCCGACCAGATCCGCAAAGATCAGCGGCTTGAGTAGTCCCGTCGGCGAGCACGGAGCCACCCTGAGCGGAATCAATTTGCGCTGATCGCCGCGAGGATCGTCCACGAAGGCGGCTGTCCACTCCGGTTGGGTGTAGTCGGCCTTGAGATAGTTGTCCGACAGGACGATCAAGGTCTTCCGGGTCCCTTCAGCCGCCTTCTGCATCTCCAGCACGAAGTTCCCGCCGGGCCGGAAGTCCCAGTGCTGGAAGACCACCTGATAGCCGGCCTCTTCGAGCGTCCAGGAAATCCACTCGGCCCACTGTTTGTCGGCACTGTTGAAGCTGACGAAGAAGTCTTTCATCGCGCCTCCATGGGTGAGGTCATTCCTCAAGATCGCTACGATATCGAAACAGAAAAGACAGCGGATAGGCCAGGACACCTCCCGCCATGTGAACCAAGTGATTGAGCCACGCTCGTTCACCCTTCACGAGTCCGGTTGGCAGGCCCAGGACGTGCGTGGCCTTTTCGACTTCGCAGAGTGCGCACAGAACAGCCAACGCCGCGATACACCCCAAGCGAAACCGCAAGCTTGCCCATCGGCGCTCCGCGGCGGCGATACCACCGGTCAGGCCACCGTTGACGAGAAAGATCACCGCCAGCCCGCAGGGAATTGCCAGCACCTTGAAGTACTGAACATTAAGGTTCCCCGCAACGGATCCATCGGTCGTCCGCGCGAGGAGGCGTAGTGGAGACTCCCCGAGAACCGACACCCACGTCGGATCGACGTCCGTCAGAAGGTCGCTGGCAAGCCGGGTCAGTCCGAGCACCGCCAGCGCAGCCGCCAGCAGGAGGCTCCAGGACAGACGTTTGTTGCGAGAGTCTATCGATTGAGACATCGAAGCTCCAAAACGCAAAGACATCGTCGACCGGCCCCAGGGCAGGCTCAAACCACCCCGGGGAGGTCCGCTTCGATCCCGAGAGGGGCGGCGTGGCCCTCAATAACTCTTCGCGAACACCGCCGTCGCCTGCTTCTCTCCGCCGCAGACCACACACTTCCCGGAGCTGCTCTCGGCGACGCCGTCGAGCGGTTCGAGGGGGAGATTGCGGATAGTCACCTTGAGCGCTTCCTTGATCTCCGCTTCGCACTTCGCGTCGCCGCACCAGGGCGAGACCGCGAAGCCGCCGTGGATCTCGGGCCGCTCGGCGTTCTTCGGGGTGAAGAAGGCGAAAAACTCGTCGCGCGAGCCGATGGGGTGCATGTTGGCGGCGCGGAAGCTCTTGGCGCGCTCGAAGAGACCGCTCTGCATCTCGGCGAGCACGTCGAGCAGGCGCGCGGGCAGCTCGGCGCGCGGGACGTCCATCTTCTCGTTGAACGCCTTGTCGCGGCGGGCGAAGGAGACGGTGCCGCGCTCGGCGTCGCGGGGACCGATTTCGAGACGGACCGGCACGCCCTTCTTGATCCACTCCCACTGCTTCTGGCCGCCGCGGGTGTCGCGGTTGTCGACCTCGACGATCACCGGCCGCTTTTCATACATCTGGTCGCGCAGCTCGGCCGCCACCTGGTCGACGTAGTTGAGCACCAGGTCGCGGGTGTCGTCGGAGCGCACGATGGGCAGGATCACCACATGCGCGGGTGCTAGCTTCGGCGGCAGCACGAGGCCGTCGTCGTCGGAGTGGGTCATGATCAGGCCGCCGATGAGACGGGTCGACACGCCCCACGAGGTCGTCCACGCGAGCTCTTCCGTCCCCTCGCGGCCCTGGAACTTGATCTCGCTGGCGCGCGCGAAGTTCTGGCCGAGGAAGTGCGAGGTGCCGGCTTGGAGCGCCTTCCGGTCCTGCATCATGGCCTCGATCGAGTAGGTGTCGACCGCGCCGGGGAAACGCTCGGCGATGGACTTCTTGCCGCGGATCACCGGCATGGCCATGAACGACTCGGCGAAGTCGGCGTATAGGTTGAGGATCTTCCGCGTCTCCACCTCGGCGTCCGCGGCGGTCTCGTGCGCGGTGTGCCCCTCCTGCCAGAGGAACTCCGTGGTGCGCAGGAACATGCGGGTGCGCAGCTCCCAGCGCACGATGTTGCACCACTGGTTGATCAGCAGCGGCAGGTCGCGGTAGCTCTGCACCCACTTGGCGAACATGGCGCCGATGATCGTCTCGGACGTCGGCCGTACGATCAGCGGCTCTTCCAGACGCGCGTCGGGATCGGGGATAAGCCCGCCGTCCTTGCCGTGCACCAGACGGTAGTGGGTGACGACGGCGCACTCCTTGGCGAAGCCTTCCACGTGCTCCGCTTCCTTCTCCATGAAGGACTTGGGGATGAAGAGCGGGAAGTAGGCGTTCTTGTGCCCGGTGGCCTTGAACATCGCGTCGAGCTCGCGCTGGATGTTCTCCCAGAGGGCATAGCCCCACGGCTTGATGACCATGCAGCCGCGTACGGGAGCGTTCTCCGCCAGGTCGGCCGCCTTGATGACCTGCTGATACCACTCCGCGTAATCCTCGGTGCGGGTGGGCGAAATCGCGTTGCTCGGAGCCTTTGCCACAGCCTCTCTCCTCTAGTCGTGGAATGGGACCGCCGTCGCGGGCGTCCTCTGGGTCAAGGCGGGATGGTAGCACCAGACGGCCTGCCGCGCAGCGGCATGCCGCTTTTTCAGGGTACGTTTACCACAGCTAGGGTATCCGTACCCCTGCTCCCGTGCCATGGCCGGCCGAGCCGCCACCCGCAACTCGTTGAATCCTTTCGCAGCGCACGACTCCGTTCCCCTGGTTTGCGGATTGCACTATGTCCATGGAAAGGAGAAGTACCCATGCGACAGGTTGGTATGAAAATCATCTTTGTTCTTTTTGCGCTCGTTGCGCTCGCGGCTCCGCGCGAAGCCATTGCTCGGGAGAGATACAGTGGAACCGTCGTCGGTGAGTGCACGGCGCTCAACGGCGTCACCTACAACGTGCGGGCGTCGATCACCGCCCCCAATTGGTCGGTGAACGAGATCCAGTATGTGTTCAGCCCCGCTCCGAAAGAAATCGTTTCGCTGGCCGACTCGACCGGAAAGGTGATGTACTTCAAGGTCCCGCCGGGCAACTACGTCGTCAACGTCCTCAACCAGGCGAACTACCTGCTGACCGCCGCGGACTGCGTCACAACCGCCTTGCTCAAAGGGATGACCTGGAAGCTGGCCTTGACGAATGCGCCGACGGGCACGATTCTCGTCGGTTGCTCGGGCTGCAACGCCTACCAGGGCGACACCCCGTGCACGACGGCGCTGCCCATTCTCTGCATCAAGAAGTCCGGACCGGGATTCCCGCTTCCGCTCCCCGCCAGCGTGAGCAATGCCAACATCTACTTCATGTGGTCAGGCGGTGTGGTGGGGACGACATACCCCTACGTGCCGCCCACCACGCTGACCGTTGCCAACAACCTGTGCGTCCTGGAGTTCGGCGCGGGTTGGCGTGTCGCGGAATTTCACGACGCCTGGGGCTGGGGCTTCCAGGCCTATGGCGGCGTCGGCAATCCAGCCCAACGGTTCTGGGTCCACATCAACGACCAGCCGGGAGCGATCTGCTGGCACTAGACCCGGCCTCCACAGGCTCTCTTCCTCCGCCGGCCGGCTGGACCGGTCGGCGGGGCTGGTTGCACCAGATGGCGACATTTCGCGGTGACCTGGGGTAAGATCCGGAAGTACGCTCTTTCGAATCGGAGGCCGTCATGCCCTTTGGAAGCTTGTGGCTGCCCGTCATCCTGTCGGCTGTCGCGGTGTGGTTCATCAGCGCCATCGTCCACATGGCCCTGCCCTACCACAAGGCCGACTACAAAAAACTGCCCGACGAAGACGCCGCCAGGCAGGCGTTGCGCACAGCCGGCCAGAACCCCGGTCTCTACATGATGCCCTTCTCCAGCGGCCCGTCGGCGATGAAAGACCCGGCGATGCGAAAGAAGTTCGAGGACGGTCCGAACGGGCTCCTCATCCTGCGGCGCAACGGCGTGCCGGGGATGGGTGCGTATCTCATCCAGTGGCTCATGCTCTGCCTCCTGGTGAGCTTCGTCACCGCCTACATCGCGCGCCTCACCCTCCATCCGGGCACCGACGGCCTGACCGTCCTCCGCATCACGGCCACTGTCGCTTTCGCCGGATACGGTTTCGGCTATTTCCAGGATTCGATCTGGATGGGGGTCCCCTGGAGCAACTGCCTGCGCGGCGTCTTCGATGCCGTTCTCTACTCCCTGGCCACAGGCTTCATCTTCAAGCTGCTCTGGCCGGCAGCCTGAACACGCGGGGCAGTGGCGAGGTCCGCAACCAGGAGATCCTCGGTGAGCCGCCGCGCCGATTGCAGGACCGTTCCATCAGGACCGACGACACTGGACGATCCGTAGGACACTCGGTCCGCGGTGCGGCCTGCGACATCCGCACGGATGACCGACACGCCGTTTTCTGTCGCCCGGGCGATGTCGGCGCTCCTCGCGGCAAGGATGACCTCCGCCTTCTCCGGAGGGAGACCGTTGTTCGTCGGCACGAACAACGCTGTCGCTCCTTGGGCGGCCATGATCCTTGCCGGCTCGGGAAAGTTGGAGTCGTTGCAGATGATGATTCCAAAGGTGAGACCACCAACCCTGAAGACCGGGGTTCGGTCGCCAGGCTGATACATCGATCTCCTGATCGCCGGATGCAGCTTGCGATACAAGCCGGCGATGGCTCCTCGGTGGAAGATGACTGCCGAGTTATAGAGCTGACCAGCGGAAATCTCGGTGAATCCCAGAATGGTCGCCACCGAGTCGCTGGCAAGCGGCGCAAGAACAGCGCCGAGTTGACCGCTTTCCACGTCCATCGAAAAATCGACCGGACGTGCCGCGTCGTCCGCCAGACCTCCAAGGATGGCCTCCGGGCAGCAGAGGATCTCCACTCCCTCGGCTTCACACCAGTCGACTCGCTTGCGGATGAGCTCGATGGCGGCCATGGAGCCAGAGGGAAGGAGAGGAGCCTGGAATGCGGCAACCTTCAGAAGTCATCCTCCGGGCGCCGGGCTTTGCACAGGAACGGGCTTTCTGCGACCGAGAGGAGACTTCGCACCCTCCACGAGCCAGCGGATGACGTCGAAGAGGGGAACGGTCTCCTCCTCCTCGCCGTTGATCTTTCCGGACGCTTCGTTCCTCCGCACCTGGAGCCAGTACCTGCCGCAGCTCGACAGCTCATAGAAGGGAGGGCCCACCGCAGAGGGCGGCAGGGCGAGCTTCTCTCCCGACCGGAAGAGCGTGAAGATCCATTTCGTCGTCAACGGAAAGTTGGTGACATACGGTCTGCATCGCGTTCCGTCGTCTCCCCACACCGTGATCGTCTTGCGCTCTTCGATCCCCTTGAGCACCCGCTCGACCTGCACCTGTATCGCATTCTGCTGGTACGACAGCACGACGCCGACAATGACCAGATCTCCCTTGATCGCAACCTCGGCAAAAGGCGGCGTGCTGATGCAGGTACAGGCTGCCGCGGGCCGGCCCGAAAGCGCCAGGGCGACCCCGATGACGATGACAGTGACGAGTGATTTCATGGGCATTGACACAGGCTCAGGCGCACGTCCTGCCGGGCGGAGCGTCGCTCCGCCCGGAGGCTCGGAGAAATCTCAACAACCGATGTTGGTGACCGGTGGGGTACCACAATCCTGAAGACAGGAATTGTATTCGCGCGTGCAGCCATTGCACTCGAAGGTGGTGGCACAGTTGCTCAGGCAGGCGCTCCGCTCCGAGATGCACGCGTTCTTACAGGCTTTGTAGGTATCGGCCGGGCCGCAACTCAGAATCGTGCCGTTGCAGTTGACCGAGACCCCGCTCGTCGTCGAGCAGGTGCCGGTGGTGCAGCAACTGAGAGACGCTCCCCCTGGACAGGCAGTGCTGCAGGTCGCCGACGCTTCCGCCACCCGCGGCGCTCCGAAATGGATGACCACCGCCAGCATTCCGAGGCTGAAAACGAGAAATCCAAGCTTCCTCATCAGATCCTCCCTTCTGTGAATGCCACGGAGTATCGGCAAGAATACAGCAAAGGTCAAGCGCTCACCGCTTGGACTCCGCTCTCAACTGATCGAGTAGCACCTCGATATGGCGCACCAGCGCAGCCCGGGACGCGGCATAGTCCACGCTCGCCGGTGGCACGTCATCCCAGCACTCCACCGGCTTCCTGGACCCCGTGCTGAACGCGGAGAGATCGACCCCGATGCCAATGGTGCGGTATGCCGTCGAGATGTCCTGCGCGGAGAGACGTTCCGGCTTGAAGTCTTCGACCTCGACGCCGTCTTCGCGCAGCGCGTAGACGATCTTGGGCGGAACGGTCGCCTCGGGCGTGACGCCGCGCGCCACGGCATGAAACGGCAACCCCCGCTCCTTGGCGATCCGGTTGAAGAGGGAGGCACCGATCAAGCTCTTGACGTTGCCGTGCTCGCAGACGAACACGACCGGCTCGGCCGTGGGCTCTCCTTGCGCCGTCCCGTAGCCTACGAGTATCGCCAACGCCATCGCCGCGAGGCCGCCGAACCCAATGAGTTTGCGCATGGACGGAATCTCCCTGGCGAACTTTAACATGACTTGCGAAGGCTGCGGTCGCCGGTTGCCCTTACAGGCTTACTTCGCCAACTTTTCATCGAGAAAATGGCGCACGTCCTCCGGGAGCAATTCGTGAAACGTCTCACGGTCAAAACCCTCCGGGTCGGTGGAAGGAAGAAACCGCGGGTTTCTCATCTGGGCCGGGAAGGGGCTCAAGAATGAAAAATGACCCGCGTTCTCGATGACCCGGCAGGTGACCTGAGAGCGATCCGGCACGCCGCCCAGCACCACGTCCGCGTGCCACCGCGGCGTGCACGGGTCGTGTTCGGCGATGAGGATGAGAATCGGAACTGTCACCTGGCTCAATGAGCCTTCGGGCAGATACCAGGCAGTCGCCGGCGCCTCCCGGCCAGGCGAGCGCCGGTGGGTTATTTCCACCTTGTCATTCTTTTTGGCCCCGGAGGGGCCGCTGCACCTAGCCCAGGGTTTTAACCCTGGGAATGGAGCCAAGACGCCGCCCCAACCCAGGGATAAATCCCTGGGCTAGGTGCTGAAGCCCCTCCGGGGCAGATCTAACAAAGTAGAATTATAGAATAGGCGGGTCGCCATCCAAGGAGGGTCCGATCATGCACCAGAACGGCAGGGACCTCGCCGCCACCCGCGACGCCGGGCCGCCGCCGCACGTCGACAGGGGGTAGAGAGCTTCAGGATGAGCTAGAATACCGGAGCCGGGGTACTGGTCCCTGGCACTACCAGGGAGACATCCATGAAGAAAAAGACGATGAAGAAGAAGGCGCGTCTGACGATCTTGATCCTGGCGGGTGTTATGGCGTACTTCGCGTCCGAGAAGCCGAGCGCGGCGGGTTGGTGCAACTACTATTGCGACAACATCGGCCCCAACGGGGAGTTCTGCTGCGTGGCCCCGGATTGCTCGCTGATCTGCTGACCCTCTGAGCTCGGTTGCGCCTCGCAAACCCCTGGGCGGCGCAACCGGGCAGCGGTTACATCTGTGAATAATGCCTCGAAGCCAAGAGGCTCCTTTCGCTCCGGGGCTGGCAGATTCTGCCAAGAAGACTGAGTGGCACGAGGCATTGCAATACCCTCCGCTCACGGTCGCTGCAAATCGCGCACGCGATTCGAAAACAGGAGCTGATGCCGGGCCTGAGCGTCCGCCCAGGTAGCAGGATAGCTCCCCTTCCCCAGGACGACTTCCTCGATCGCCGCAGCGACCTGATGAGCACAGGTGCCCGGGCCGACTTGACCGACGCCGGTTCCGAGACCCGGGAACGCGATCGACTGCACCACGCTCGCCAACGACTCACAGCAAGCCGCATCCGCATGAAACTGAGCCCGGTACGCCTGACCCTAGAGTCGCCGGTGGGGGGCGGCAAGATCAGGGCTTCCACCAGTTCTCGAGAGGGAGACCCTCGAAGCCTGCGAAATCATCCTCGTTTCTTGTGACGAGCACGAGATTGTGGATGGCTGTTACGGCTGCGATCTGGAGGAACGGCGGGGTTTTGCCGGCGGCGCCGAGCCGCGGATGCCCTCAAAGACCTCCTCAACTCTCAAATCGGAAAGATCGTGCTCAGCGCGAAACTTTTGGATGGCGGTCCACAGGTCGCGCGGACGACCCTTTTCGGCGAGCTCTTCCAGGATGATCGCGGCGATCGTGTCCTGTTCGGGAGCGGGAAGCTCTTGGGCTTCCTTGAAGGCTTGTTCAAGCAGCGGTGTCATACGTCCTCCTCAAGGCTAAGTTCCCGCAGGCCGTCATCCCCCGGTCCTCACAATAACGCCCTCCCCCTTCCGTCCATTCATCTTCACCAGCAACGGCTCGGCCAGCCGCAGGTGGCGGACGTGGTCGTTGTCGCTCTCGGCGGGTTGGGCATCGAGCCAGTCCCAGTCGAGGCGGCCTTCTTTGTCGTCGGCGTTGAGGGTGAAGTAGCCGATATTGAAGGCGGTCAGGTTCTGGAAAAAGTGGCTGCCCTGGGAAGGAGTCACCTTGAAGTCGCGGAGGCCGGCTTCGACGATGATCTGCGCGCCGGAGACCTGGTCCCAGGTGACGGGGATGCCGAGCCAGGGGTCGCGCGAGCCCCAGCGGCCGACGCCGATGAGGAGGTAGGGTGTGTGGGTGGCGCGGAGCGTGCCGTTCAAACGGGCGATCTCGGCTGCCGCTTCGCGGCTTTTCGCCCTTTCGAAGCGCTGGAAGTCGACCACCACGATGTCGCGGATGCCTTCGAGGCGCCCGTTGCCGAGGACGGAGCGGCTGTGGCAGAGAACTACGGCTCCCTGCACGTCGCCCAATTCGATCGCTTCGTGCTCCTGCGCCAAGGCGAGCGGGCGCATCTGGAGGACGCCGAACTCTTTCGGTTTGCCGCGCGGCGGGCTCAGGTTGTCCGCGAATTCGATCTCGACCGGCCCTCCCATTCCTTCCTCTCCTTTGTCCATCAGGACTTCGAGCACGGCGGCGAGCGGGAAGAGACCGAGCTTGAGGAGCGGCGCGAAGGTGACGATGCGCGGCCCGGGGCGGGAGATGCCGTCGTAGACGGCGTCGTTGTCGCGGGAGTAGGTGGAGGCCACGGCGGCGAGCGTGCCGTCCGCTTCGGCGGTGTCCAGCCCGAACGACTCTTCCCGCATCTCCATGCCGCCGGCCAGGGGGAGCGCCCAGAAGGTGCGCTGGGTGGAGCCGATCATGTCCGCCACCGTTCCGAGTTGGGGAATGCTCTGCGGATAGCGTGGACAGAAGCGCAGGCAGTCTCCCCCTTCGACGATGGCCCGGCCCAGCCCCAGCGCCACGGCGGCGACGCCGTCTTCGGCCGCCATGGGTGGCGCGGGATAGAAATTGTAGGAGCGGGCGACGCCCGAGAGGTCCGGGTAGAAACGTGAGCCGTGCGCGGCGCCGACGATCCTTTGCAGCATGACCGCCATCTTTTCCTCCTCCAAACGGTAGGAGGTGGCGTTGAGATACATCTTGGCGTTCTGGCTGAAGGTCGAGGCGTAGACGCGCTTGATGGCGAGGATCACCTGATCGCGGCGCTCCTCCACGGCCGGCGCGTTGTTGGGCAGCATCAGCGTGTCGTAGACGCCGGTGAACGGATGGTGTTGCGAGTCTTCGAGCAGGCTCGACGAGCGCACGGCCAGCGGATCCCGGACCTTCTCCAGCCAGGCTTCGACGTCGCGCTGCGCCTCGTCGGGGAACGCCGCGGCGGCAAAGCGCTCGGCGATCTCCTGCTCGTCCTCACAGTCGATCGCAAAACGACGCAGGTGATTGCTGTCGAGAAAGTGATCGAACACGTCGGTGGCGATCACCGCCGTGGTCGGAATGGCGATCTCGATGCCGCGAAAGCGCCGCCGTACGGCATGCGACGACAGCAGCCGGCGCACGAACGCGAGCCCGCGCGCCTTGCCGCCGAGCGAGCCGGCGCCGATACGGTGGAAGCCGCCGGCAGGGTCGAACGTCGCGCGGTCGAAGTCGGCCACCACCCGCTGTCCCTGCTCGTAGCGATAGGCGGCGATCGATTCGATCAGATCCTGGCGCAGCTCCTCGGCGCCCCCTTTGTAATGCTCCAGCTTGCGCGGGCGCAATGCCTCGGCGAGGGCGAACTCCGTCCGCGCCTTGAGCCAGCGCGAAAAGTGATTGCGCGCGCCGTGGAACTCGATCGATTCGCCGGGAACGGTGCGCAGGTTGTCCTCCAGGCTGCGCAGATTGCCGGCTCGGCCGACCTCCTCGCCTCCCTGGTTGCGATAGAAGACGAAGTCTCCGAAGCTGAAATCCTGCAACATGATGGTGTGCAGGTCGTCGAGCATGTTCGCCGAGCCCTTGAGCAGGAAGCGCGCTTCGACCTCCCGGGCGAGCTGCGCGTACTCCGGCTTGGAGGAGTGCAGGACGATCGGGATGTCGGGATGGGTCGCGCGCACGTTCCCGGCGAAACGGGCTCCGACCTCCGCCAGCGGCTCTTCGCCGTGCGTCCGAGGGAATTCGACGTCTGAAATGATCCCCAGCACGTCGTCGCAATAGGCATCGAACGCCGCCTGCGCTTCCTGGAGCGTCGTACACAGGATCACCTTCGGGCGTGCCCGCATGCGCAGGATCTTCTGGGAAAAATTGAGCGCCTCCGAGATCACCCGCTGCGAATGGTGCAGGAGCTCGGAATACATCGCGGGCAGGAACGAGGAGTAGTGGCGGACGACGTCCTCGATGAGCAGGATGACCTGCACGCCCACGGCCCGCGTGTCGTGCCCGACGTTGCGGCAATCTTCGACCGATTTGATGATCGCCTGGAGAATGCGGGCGTCTCCCTGCCAGAGGAAGGCCCGTTCGATCTCCGACTTGTCGCCGTGGGCGCCGCCGGCGAATCCGTCCAGCTCGGCGGGGTCCCAGGCGAGCAGGACGACCGGGATGTCGCGCACCTTTTTGACTGCCGCCGCCAGGCGCGTGGGGTTCATGTCGGCGACGTGCGGCGTGGTGACGATCAGGTTGATGCTGTCCTGCCGCCGGATGAGCTCCAGGGCTTCGGCGCCGGTCGAGACGCCGGTCAGGCCGGGCGCGTAGTGGAGGTCCAGGTTGCGGAACTCCCCCATCATCCGCTCGCTGAGCTCGCCGGCTTCCTCCAGGAGGAAACGATCATAGGGAGTGGCGACCAGGAGGATGTGCAAGATGCGATAGCGCATCAAATCCTGGTAGTCGTGAAACAGGGGGCGGACGGGCCGCCCCCTGGTTTCGCTTCCCATCTCTGCCGCCTCTTCAGGCACGGCGAAACCTTTTAGACGAGCCCCTGGTCCATCATCGCGTCGGCCACCTTGAGGAAGCCGGCGATGTTGGCGCCGTTGACGTAGTTGCCCGGCGTGCCGAAGCGGTCGGCGGTCTCCACGCAGGCCTGGTGGATGCTCTTCATGATCAGGTGGAGGCGGTTGTCGACCTCTTCCCGTGTCCAACTGTAGCGCATGCTGTTCTGCGCCATCTCCAGGCCCGAGGTGGCGACGCCGCCGGCGTTCGCGGCCTTGCCGGGACCGTAGAGGATGCCCGCGTCGACGAATTTGTTGACGCCGTCGACGTGGGTGGGCATGTTGGCGCCTTCGGCCACCAGGTAGACGCCGTTGCGCAGCAGGTTCTCCGCGTCCTTGCCGTTGATCTCGTTCTGCGTGGCGCTCGGGAAGGCACAATCGGCTTTCATGTCCCACAGCGGGTTGTGGGCGGCGCCCGGAGTGGTGGGGATGTAGATGGCGGTCTTGAATTTCTCGGCATACTCCTCGATGCGGCCACGGCGGACGTTCTTGAGGTCGAGAACGTAGGCGAGGCGCTCGCGGTCGATGCCGTGCTCGTCGATGATGAAGCCGGCGGAGTCCGACAGGGTGATCGGCTTGGCTCCCAGGTCGAGGAGCTTCTCCACCGTGTACTGGGCCACGTTGCCGCTGCCCGAGACGAGGCAGGTCTTGCCGTCGAGGGTCTGCTTGCGGGTGGCCAGCATCTCCTGCGCGAAGTAGACGCAGCCGTAACCGGTCGCCTCGGGACGGATCAGCGAGCCGCCCCAGTTGAGCCCCTTGCCGGTGAGCACGCCGGTGAACTCATTGCGCAGCCGCTTGTACTGCCCGAACAGATAACCGATCTCCCGCCCGCCGACGCCGATGTCGCCGGCCGGCACGTCCGTGTTCGGACCGATGTGGCGGCTGAGCTCGGTCATGAAGCTCTGGCAGAAACGCATCACCTCGTTGTCGCTCTTCCCCTTCGGATCGAAATCCGAGCCGCCCTTGCCGCCGCCCATGGGGAGGGTGGTGAGCGAATTCTTGAAGACCTGCTCAAAGGCGAGGAACTTGAGGATGCCGAGGTTGACCGAGGGGTGGAAGCGCAGGCCGCCCTTGTAGGGGCCGATCGCGCTGTTCATCTCGATGCGGAAGCCGCGATTGATCTGGACCGCGCCGCGGTCGTCCTGCCAGGGAACCCGGAACATGAGGACCCGTTCGGGCTCGATGATCCGCTCGAGGATGCGGGCGTGGCGGTATTCGGGGTGGCGGTCCAGAACCGGCCCCAGGGAATCGGCGACTTCCTGAACGGCCTGATGGAACTCCGGCTCGGCAGGGTTCTTCGCCTTCACATCCGCCATCAATGACGCGACGTAATCGTTCATCGGCTCTCCCTTGCGCTCACGGGACGAAATCTCAGTTTCCGCATCGACGGTCAGCGTCGCAGTATAGTCGTTCATGGTTTCTCCTTCAGGGGGTTGCCCAGCCAGCCAGAATCTGAGCACAGACGCGGAGCGCTCGTCCCCACCATTTCAGGTGGGAACGGACGCACGGAGAGGTTGGGTGGGGCCCTCTGCGGATCGAAGAGGCCCTGCTCAGGATTCAATCCGCCCGCGAGCAGAACGAATCTGCCCTGGTCCGGATTGACGAGGCCCTGGGGGAAGTTGGCGCTGCCTCGGGGTATGTCGCCGATGCCCTGGGGTAAGTTGGCGATCGCCTGGGGTGGGTAGACGATCGTCCGGGGTAAGTCGGCGATCCCCCGGGGTGAGTCGACAATCGGCTGGGGTAAGTAGCCGATCGCCCGGGGTGAGTGGGCGATCGCCCGGGGTGAGTCGACAATCGCCTGGGGTAAGTAAGCGATCGCCTGGGGTGAGTCGATGATCGACAGGGGTAAGTCGACGATCACCTGGGGGAGGGGGTGCCCGGAAGGGCCGTTACCGCGTCATCTCTCGTCTTTTGTTTCCCGCAGATAGGCGGCGATCTCCGAGCGCTGGAGATGCTCGGCCCAGTCGAGCGGCGTGCCCTGATAGATGCGGTCTTTCGCGTCGAGATCGGCGCCGGCTTCCACGAGCGCCTTGACGGCGTCGAGAGAGCCGGAATCCACCGCATGGTGAAGGGATGTTCCGTGGGGATGAAACCCGGGAGGGTTGTACGCGTTCAGATCGACCCCCAAAGGGATCAGCAGGGCGAGGCTGTCGGCCTTGCCGTAGAGGGCGGCGCCGGCCAGAGCGGCCTGCCTGTCGGCAGGGCTCGCCACTGGCGCCAGACGCGCGACGTCGTTCGCCCGGCCTGTGCAGACCGCGGCCAACAGGGTCAAGGTGGCGCCGCGTTCGAGGAGCTGTTCGGCGGCGGCGAGCTCGCGGTGGGCGAGCGCCGGCACGAGGGCGCCGTCGAGATCAGCCCCGGCGTCGCCGAGCACGTCGATGAGCTCACGCTGGACGCCGCACTCCCGTGCGACGCGGCCGGAGCATACCAGGGCGAGCGCATAGTCCATCTGCTCCCGCAGGGTGTCCGCCGCATGACGCTCAGCCGCCTGCAGGATCGTGCGGGTCACCTGGGCGATGTTCCCGGGCAGCGTGCCTTTCCGGATCGGATTCTCCGCCACGAACCAGAGGAGGTACGGGTGACGGAAGTACCCTTCTCCGAAGTCGAGCCTGTCTCGGACGAGCTCCGGGTGCGAGCCCAGGAGGGGCTCCAGCGCGCTCACGTCGCCCGCGGCGATGGCGGCGACCGCTTCCTGAAACAGCGGATCGGAGATTGGCACCTCGGTTCCAGACGTCCCGGGAGTCTCCATGCCGTGAGCCTACCAGCATGGCATGGCTCCGCCATCCCTGCGGCGTGTTAGCATCCACGTACTCAAACGCGGGCGCGGGGAATCCGGGCCGTGCGTGGCGGTAGAGTCCCTATTCCTCTCCGTCGTGGCACTCTTCTCTAGAGCCTGCGCGGAGGGGTGCGTTGCTCAGTGAACGTGCTTCCTTTAGGATGGTCTCGTCACTCAAGCCATGAAAAAGCCTCTCTCGGAAGCCGCAGACGCGCTGCGGCAGGCGTTGGCGGACGCAGTCCGCGGTCTGGTTGAACGGGAAGCTCTCGCCCAGATGGTGACCCTGGCGGGTGTCGCCGAGGAGCACGTGCTCGTCATCGGCCCTCCCGGCACGGCCAAGAGCGAAGCGGTGCGCCGCATCGCCGGCGCGGTGCACGCGCGCTATTTCGAATACCTGCTCGGCCGGTTCACGGAGCCGAGCGAGATCTTTGGTCCGATCGACCTGCGCCGCCTGCGCGAGGGGGTGGTCGAGACCGAGACCGCCGGGATGCTTCCCGAAGCCCAGTTCGCCTTCCTCGACGAGGTGTTCCGGGCTTCGACGGCGATCCTCAACACCCTGCTCGGCATCCTCAATGAGCGCGTCTTCCGGCGCGGCCACAGCATCATCCAGTGCCCGCTGCGGGTCTGTGTGGGCGCCGCAAACGCGCTGCCGGAGGACGACTCCCTGGCGGCGTTCGCCGACCGCTTCCTGGTGCGCATCTTCGTCGACGCGGTGCCGGACCCGCGCCTGGAGGAGCTGCTGGAGGGGGGCTGGAACCTCGGCCGCCACAACTTCCTGCCGGCGGCGAGCGTCGCCGACCTGGCGGACGTGGAGATCGTCTCCGCCGCGGCACGGGAGGCCGACATGTCGTGGGTGCGCCCGCACCTGGCGCACGCCATCCGGCTGTTGCGCGGGGCCGGTATCGTGCTCTCCGACCGCCGGGCGGTGAAGTCGCAGCGCCTGGTGGCCGCGGCCGCCGCGCTGGCCGGGCGCACCAAGCCGACGGACGCCGACCTCTGGCCGCTGGTGCTGGTCGTCCCCACCCGCGAGCAGCAGTCTCTCGCCCGCGAGTGCCTGGGGGACGTGCTGGCGCTGAGCGAGAACAGGACGCTGCCGGCGGCGGCGGAGGAAGCCTCGCTCGGGCCGCTCGCCCGCGCTTCGCGCATCGCCGACGCCGGCCGTGAGGCGTTGCGCGTCCGGCCGGCGGCGGCCGGCGAGGAGCTCGAGAGCTGGTGCCTGCGCCTGGAAGGAATCGCCCGTGAGATCGACGCCGGTTTCGCCCCCGAGGCGTTGCCGGTCGATCTCGCGGAGGTACGGGCAGGGATCGTCGCAGCGCTCCGTGAGGTGTCATCGCGGGAGCTGTCGGCGACGAATTGATTGGTTTGTGGTTTGTATGAAGGATGATTTGATCGCCTTGACGTGGCGTCCACGGACGACGCCGCTCGACCCGCTCGGCATGGCAGTGCGCGGGGGAGCGGCCCGTGCGCTCGCCCAGCGCCTCCTGGCGCGCGACGACGCAGCCCTCGGCCGTCTGAGCGGAGTTGCATCCCCCGGCCTCCTGGTGGTCCTCGGTGAGGCCGCCGACCTCCCCTGGGTCGACGGCGCGGTGTATCTCGGCCGCGACGCCGACGCCCCGTCGCTCTTCCTGCCCACCAGCCGCGAGCCCACGGCGCCCTTGCCGCTGGTCGAACGCGCTCTGCTCGCCCGGGCGCGCACGTCCGGCACGTCGCCGCCCTATGCCGTGCTGATCGACCCGCCGCTCCTCGCCTCGACGCAGGCGGCACGGCCGATCGAACGGCCGGTGTTGCTGGCCTGGCTCGACCGGATCGGTCCCGCGCCGGCGCCGGGAGGAGGGTCCCGCTGATGGATCTCCCCCGGCCGCTCGCCCCCTGGGGGCCTTATCTCTCCATCTTTCCGCGCGACCTCGCCCTGTCCCTCGGCCCGGTCTTGCAGCGCCTCTCCTCGGCGCTCGGCCCGCTGAAAGTGCGGCGGGCGAGCGGCGAAGGCGAGGCGGACGGGTTCGACGGGCTCAGCCGGCGTGGGCCTTATGAGCGCCTCCTCGCCAGCGAGTGGCTGCTGGCCGACGAGGAGCCGGACGAGTTCCTCCGCCGGGCGGTGATGGGCGAGCACATCTTTCTGCGCATCAACTGTCCGGAGCCGGGCGGCTCGCGGGTGTCGGTGGCGATCTTCGACGCCGGGCCGGGCCAGCTCGGCTCGCCGCGTATCGCGCAGCTCGCGGCGCTGATCGTCCTCGCCCGGCGCGCCGAGGCGGCGGGCGTCCGCTTCGCCTGGGGCATCCTGCAGGATCCCGAGGCGCCGCTCTCCTACGACGTCACCGAGCCGGCCATCCTCCGCCTGTTGCAGGCGCGCACCCCGCACGAGGCCACGGACGCCCAGGTGGCTGCCTGGCGCGCCCGGGTGCACGGCTGGAAGGAGATGGACGACCTGTGGATCGTCGGACCGCCGCGCCTCAGCTCCCTGCCCACGACCCGTGGCGCCTCGGTTCTCCAGGTGTGGGACATCCTCGACCCGGAGGTGCGCCGGGTGGCGGTCAAAGTGCGGCGCGGACCGGGCGGACCGCTCAACGAGGTCGCCCTGGAGCTGCCCGCCGACGCGGCCTGCGTCCGCCTGCTGCGCGATCCGTTCGCCGCCACCGCCGCGCCGCCGCGCCGCCTGGAGCGCCGGTTGATCCCGGCCTCGAACCTCGTCTTCGCCGCCAACGGCTCGAAGCTCTTCGCCCGCGCGTCCGGTGGCGGCATCGTGGCCATCTCCATTCCCAACTCGCCGCGCGGCGAGGCGGGCGCCCCGCGGCTGTACGATCCGCGGCCGGGCGAGCCGCCGGTCGCCGTGGGGCTCGCCGGCAAGCAGGTGGTCGTCGCCACGTCACGCCACGGCGTGCTCACGCCGTGGTCCTATCTGAAGCGCGGCGCCGGCTTCCCCGGCACTCCCTACGCAGGCAGCGCGGACGAGGACACGACGCGACCGTGGACGCACTTCCCGCAGTTCCAGGACGCCGAGGCCGGTGACGTCTCGCCGCTGCTCCAGCCCTTCCTGACCATCGGCGGCACCAACTTCGCGGTCGACGCCGCCGGTGGGCTCTTCCGCCTGCTGGAGGAGGAGCTGGAGCCGCCGCGGAGCCACTGCCTGGAACGCCTCGCCGAGCGCACCGTAGCGGTCGCCGTGACCGCCGGGCAGCTCGCCTACGTGGAGCCGGTGGAGCCGGTCGGCGACCAGGGTGGTCCCGCCCGCATCGTGACAGTGGCCGGCAACGGCCAGCCGGTCACGGCGGTCCTCCTGGAGGGTCCCGCGGAGAGCGCCTTCTTCGGCTTCGGCGGCAAGCTGGGCCACCGCGACTACGGCCTCGCCGCCGTCGAGCATCCAGACGGCTCGTGGGAGATCCTGGGTGCGCGCGGCCGCTCGTTTCTCACTCCCTTTGCCGGCACCCAGGTCAAAGGGATCGTGCGCGATGCGCAGCGCGGCGAGCCCGGCCTGCTGCTGCTCGACGAGGACCGCCGCACCCTCGTCGTCGCCGGCCTGGGCTGGACGCGCCGGCTGGCTCCGGCCGCCGCCGAGATCGTTCACGCCGCGGCGAGCGCCAGCCGTCCCCAGGTGGCCTATGTCACCTCCTCCGGCGAGGTCGTCGTGCTCTCGCTCGATCACGACGCGCCGATCGTGCGGCTCATTCCGGAGGGTGGTGTATGAGAGTCGTCCGCCCGCGCGCGCTGACCCACCGCGGCGTCGTGGAGGCCTCGGCCTTCCTGGTTGACGCCGCCCTCGCCGGTCCCCTGGAGGCGCGCCGGCGCATTCTCGCCCTCTGGGTGCCGGGAGCCACGGTCTATCGCGATCCCCTGGGCTGGCTGATCCGTCTGCCGAGTCCGCGGCGGGTGCGCTGCGACCGGTCGCCCGGCCTGCCGCTGACCGCCGAGAAGGTGGTCGGTGGGCGTGCGCTGGTGAGCGCGCCGTTCGCCGCCGACGAGCTGCGCGCTCTCGATCCGCCCGAAGGCGCCACCGTCCACCTGCACGCCGGGGTCACCCGCATCGAGCGCCCGGTGGAAGCGGACCGGGTCGATCCCGCCTCCTGGCTCGACGTGGCGGGGTTCCAGGTGGCGGACGCGGCCACGCTCGGTCCGCCGCCGGTGGAGCCGCAGGCGCATCCCCCGGGGCCGGTCGCCTTCGATCCGCGCACCCGGCTCAAGGGGGTTCCGCCGGCCTCGCCGGAGCTGGCGGAGCTGCTCGCCGCGCTCCGTTCGCGCGAGCCGCGGACGGCGGGCACCACGGCCCGATCGCGCCTGCGCTCGCTCCCCTCGCGGCTGGCGAACTGGCTGCACAGCCTGCGCTGGAGCATGCGCGCCTTCAAACGGCAGGTCACCGCCGTCCCCGCGATGCCTGCCCTGCCCGCTCTGCCCGGCCTCGCCGGCGTGCCTGGAAGCTTCCCCGGCCAACGGTTTTCGGCGGCCTTCCGGCAGCTCTCGGCGCGGGTCGCGACCGCCTCGCGCCTTTCGCGCGTCATGGGCCGCCGGCACGCCGCCTACATCCACCGCATGGTCGAGATGTTCGAGCACGGCGACATCCGCGAAGCGCTGCGCTATGCGATTCCGCTGGGCGTCCCGGAAACCGAGGCGCTGCGCGGCGTCCCCCTCCGCCTGCCGGGGCCGCGGGCCGACCTGGCGATCAAGCCGTCGGCGCGGTCGTCCTGGTCGGTGACCCAGGTGGCGCCGGACCTCTACGGCGAGCTGCAACGCCTCTACCGCACGGCGTTCGAACGGCTGGAAGCGCAGGGGAACATCGAGGAGGCGGCCTTCGTGCTCGCCGAGGTGCTGCACGCGCACGAGGAGGCGGTGGCCTTCCTGGAGCGCCACGGCCGGCTGCGCCTCGCCGCCGAAATGGCCGAGGCGCGCAACCTGCCGCCGGGCCTCGTGGTGCGGCAGTGGTTCCTCACCGGCGACCGCGAGCGCGCCCTGTGGATCGCCCGCCGCACCGGCGCCTTCGCCGACGCCGTCACCCGTCTCGAACGCAGCCGCAAGAGGGACGAAGCGCGCTCCCTCCGGCTCCTGTGGGGCGCCGATCTCGCCGAGGCCGGCGACTATGTGGCCGCGGTGGAGGCGGTCTGGCCGGTGCTCGACGCGCGGCGGACGGCGGCGGCCTGGATGGACCGCGCGATCGCCCAGGGGGACGCGCCCGCCGGCCGCATGATCGCCCGCAAGCTGACCCTGGTGCCGGAGGAGTTCGAGGAGACCCGCGACCAGGCGATCAACCTGCTGGAGAGCTGGCGCGCCGAGGGAGCGGGTGCGCGCCTCGCCTTTGCCGACACCCTGCGCCAGGGGCCGCGGACGCCGCAGGCGATGTGCCTGGCGCGGGCGGCGGTGCGCACCATCGCCCGCGACTCGGGCCGCTTCGGCGCCCGCATGTCGCCGGCGCAGTTTCGCCAGCTCGTCTCGTTCGCCGACGACGGCGCGCTGCGCGCCGACGCGCCGGCCCTGCCGCTCGACAGCCGCGAGCCGTGGACCTCGCGCGCGGCGCCGTGGCGGATCGAAGTCGGCGCCTCGGACATCGGCATCATGTCCGCCCTCGACGCCGCCTTCCTGCCCACCGGCCTCACCCTGGTCGCGCTCGGCGAGGCCGGTGTACGCCTGCTCTCCCGCGCCGGCCGTACGGTGGCCGAATTCGACCAGCCGGCGCACCGTCTGGTGCTATCGGACAACGGCCACCGCGCGCTCGCCCTCGCCCGCCGCGGCGACTCCTGGCGCGTCGCCCGCATCGATCTCGGCACACGCCGCGCCCAGCTCTGGTGCGACGCCCGCCTCGACGCCTTCGCCGGTGATCACGACGGCGTCCTCTGGTTCGTGGCCGCCGGCAACGGCCTGGTGGCGATCGACGTGACCGGCGACCGCTTCGACGGCCCCTGGGGGGTCCCCGATCTCGGCCGGCGGGTGCGCACTATCGTCCGCTCGCCGGTGCGCTGCTCGCTGATCACCAGCGAGCCGGGGGCCGAGGTGTGGAGCTACGAGCTCCCCTCGCTCTTCCTGCGCAGCCGTCTCGAAGCCTCCTCGGCGGAAGAGTCCGCCGCGCCGCCCAACCGTTCGCTGGGAGCCGCTCCCGACGGCACGCTCGCCGAGCAGTGGACCGCCGCCGCGGACGGCCTCGAGACCCCCTTCCACGCCGTTCTCCACGGCCGCTTCAACGTTCAGCTCCGGCTGCCGGGCAGCGGCTGGACGACCGGCCAGCCGGAGGTCTCGGCGGACTGGCTCGCCGCCCCTGTCCACAGCGCCGACGAGAGCCGCGTCTACCTCTTCCAGGCGGAGACCGGACGCCTCCGCGCCGAGATCATCCTCGCCCGCGCCGGCCGCCTGTCCCTGCGGCTGACGCCCTCCTACCTGACGATCGCCGACGATCGCGGGCGGGTGCTGGTGCTGGATTTGGAGTATGGGCAGATCCGGCGGGATCTGCGGTTGTAGGCCCTGCTTCAGAGCTGCGCTATCATGGAGCTACCATATGGCGCTAAAAGCTTGGAGCCCCTTATGAGCACGTTCACCGCCGTCGTCGAGAAGGATTCGGTTACCAGCCTCTATGTCGGGTATGTACCCGGTTTTCCTGGAGCGCATACTCAGGCTGAAGCCCTGGACGAGCTCCAGAGCAACCTTCACGAGGTGATCGCCATGCTACTTGAAAAGGACGAGCCAAACATACAGACAGAGTGCGTGGGTATTCAGCAGGTCGTCGGTTGAGACATGGGCCGGCTCCCTGTTCTGAAGCCGCGCGAAGTTGTAGACCGTCTCAAGGCCCTCGGCTTTGTCGAGGTCCGCCAGCGCGGCTCTCACAAGCAGTTTCGCCACGCAGACGGTCGCGGCACGACCGTCCTGTTTCACAGTGGCCGCGACATCAACCAACTCTGCTGCGGCAGATCGCCGCGGATGTCGGTCTGCCGGTTGACCAGTTCCTCTGCCGAGTGTGACTTCTGCTGAGCCCACCCTTTTCTTAGCCCACGAAAGGAGTTTTCCGAAAAATGAGCACTCAAAAGCCCAGACTGGCCCTTACGCTCTCAGGCGGCGGCTTTCGGGCTACTCTTTTTCATTTGGGTGTCGTCCGCTTTCTGTTCGAAGTTGGGAAGTTGACAGCCGTCAAGAGAATCGGCGCAGTCTCGGGGGGCAGCATTTTGGCTGCCCATCTGGCGCTCAATTGGGAGGGTTACACCGGAAATAATGAAGCCTTCGACTCGACAGCAGAAAAAATTATCACCTTCGCGAGATCGGACCTCCGTGGACGCATTGTTCGACGCTGGATTCTTGCTTGGCTAGCGATCGTCCCCCGGCTTCTGAGGCCAGGGTTTTGGACTCTCACCAATCTCCTGCAGCGATTTTACGCAGAGATCTATGGCAAGGCCCAGCTCAAAGACCTACTGCCGACAGCAGGCATCAATCGTCCACAAACTTTTTTCTATTGCACCAGCCTGAGCACAGGCTCAGTCTGCTCCTTCGGCCGCTCAGGGTTTATGTGGGATGACAAAAACACTGAGCGTAGCATTGTAGCACCGAGCATTCCGGTTTCCTTCGCCGTAGCGGCATCGTCGGCCTTTCCTCCATTGTTTCCACCGATTGCTATCTCTAAGGAATTTCTATCCACTGACCTCAAGGATTTTTCTAACACTATTTATTTAACAGATGGCGGCGTTTACGACAATCTCGGCATCGACCGCCTCCTCTGGTACCATAAACAGACACCCGACGTGGACACATTCGTCGTCAGTGACGCGGAAGGAAATTTTGATTGGGATCTTGACAATAAGTATAAGCTCGTTACCAGTCGCAATATTCGAGCAAGCAACCTCCTCATGAAGCGGGTCAGCTCCCTTCAATATGAAGCTCTCGCTCCGGCCGCACACATGGTGGTAGTAGACATCGACCTGGAAGTCCAAAAACCGGGCGATCCTGCAGTTCTTGGACCGGGGGAACAGCGTCATCTACGCAATGTCCGAACCGACCTTGACTCGTTTTCTCCCACAGAGGTCAGATATCTGATTTGGCACGGATATACCGTGGCCCGCGAGAGGTTCATTCAACAAGGGTTGGTGCCACCGACAACCCCGAGTTACTCGTGGGAGCCGTTGCCCAAGGAGCCGAAAGTTTCTACTGAGAAGGCAGAGCAAGAGATTCGAAGATCTCGGGAACGCAAGCTGCGGCTCTTCTCTTTTCGCGATTGGGCTAGTTGGGCAAGCCTTCTCGTAGTAGCATCGATTTTCGCTTCGATTGTCGTCCCAGTCTCCATGAGACAACGGCAGCTCCTTAAGCAAGCTGCAACCGCTGACGATTTGCACTCAGTCAACCAGAAGCTAAATACACTCGCCGTAGGCTACTATACAGGTCGTCACAGGCCCATTACACCCGGCACGAGCGCGGCACATTTCAATGCTCCCGCAGGCACGATCTGCTGCATAGTAAGATCCAGAGGCGGTGGGGCACAGCGTTACTTGCTCAGCGCTAACAATGTTTTTGCGCCACCTGGCTTTAAATTAGGAGATCTCAGCTTGCAACCGGGCCCATTGGACGGAGGTCGTGAGCCCGGCGATGCCGTGGCGAGGCTTTCGCGCGTCCTTCTGCCGAATGCATCCAGTACCGCAGCAATTGGAGCACTTGCCGAGGTCTTGCCAGGGATCGATATCTCCCAATCAATCTCAGGCATTGGACCAATTCGCGGCATAGCCGAAAACTTAAGCGGCCAAGAAAAGGTATTTATTGTTGGCAGAACTACAGGAATTAGCGATGCGTTCGTTAGCGACATCCACCATAATGGCCTAGTGAATGACCCTCATAATCGACCAATCCTTTTTAATGGCCTAATTGGGCTCCGTACCGCCGTAAGAGAGCAGGCGCCGGCACGCGGAGGCGATAGTGGTGCGCCAGTGCTCACGGCTGACGGCCGGCTCGCCGGCATGGTCATCGCCGGTAGCGCCGGTCAAACGCTGGTGATTCCAATACGGAGTATATTCGACGCACTCGACGTCGAACTCGACCTTCCGACAAGTCGGTGAGTTTGCGCGAGTGTGCGCGGGATTCTACCCTCTCCAGGGACGCACGGTCAGCCTCGGAGAGAGCCGAGGCGCGTGAAGGCATCGAGCCTGCTCCAGTCGATCGCGGCCGACCGCGGCAGGGGCTGGTGTTGGATCTGGAGTTTGGGCAGCTCCGGTGGGATCTGCGGTTGTAGCCTTTCGGCGACTTAGGTTTAGGACCCGGAGTCCTCGACGAGGCTCTTCAGCATGGCACTGTACTCCTTGATGCTTCGGGCTGCGGAGAGGTCAACCCCAAACTTTGCCAGCTTCGAGTCGAGAAAAGGCCTGAAGTGTCGCAACAGCGTGGCACCCTCTGCCTCTTCAATCCTGTAATCCACCTGGATCACGCCGCGCATGAGATCGAGGGCGACGAAGATGTGGGCTTCGACATCATCTTTGGTCCGGAGCTTCCAAAGCACGCACCCCTCACGCCGAGCGAGCCTCTCGCGAACGAAGTCGTCCTCATCGAGCACGGCTGTGGAAAAATCGAGCCAATCGACCCAGAGCTCATCGACCTCGCGTAGAAGCTCCTCCACCTTCCGCGGCTCGGACAAGAGCAAACGGAGGTCAGGATTCTGTCTCCGGTCTCCGAGATAAATTTCCATAGCTTGATCTTGACCCGATCCGAGCGGCTGCGTCAATCTGTCGCTTCCGACGTTCCGGCGCCCTCGCCCTGGCCCGCCGCGGCGACTCCTGGCGGGTGGCCCGCCCCGACCTCGCCACGCGCCGCTACCACGGCTTTCGAGTTTTTCGTGTCCTTTGGTCCTTGATGTCGTTTATGTCCTTTTCTCCCGCCAAAGTCGTCGGCCGCCCGGGAGAGGGGAAAGTTGCTCGCTGGGACCGCCGGCTTCCAGCCGGCCGGGTCGGCAGAGCCGACCCAAGCCGCCAAGATGGCAGCGCTCCAGCAGGGGCATCTCCTTGGGGGGTCCGCCATGGTCCCGAGCGCTCGCGTTGGTGCTGCTCCTACGCCCCTCCTGCTTTCCGAGTTTCGCCGAATCGGGTTCGACGTTTTCTCGGAGCAGGACGGTGGCTTCAGCGCGAGCCGCTCCAAAGACGCCGGCTAAGGGGCCCGTCACGTAATAACCTGGGCGCTAAACCATTCCACCGGCCCAACGGGCCGGCAGAGTCCAGCCCAGGGCTGAGGCCCCCAGGCCGATGCCCTGGGTAGAAAAGCGATCAACCCCCGCGGCCTGAAAGCCGCGAGAGTTTTTGCCGGAGTCGGCTCAGCTTTCCGTTCTGGTTCTCTCGGCCTTCCAGGCCGCAAGGCTGGGGGGCCTGTTGCCCAGGGCATCGGCCTACGGGCCTCAGCCCTGGGCTGGAGTCTCCCGGCCCGTTGGGCCGGACGGGCCAGTCAACCGTGTCATCTTCTGAATCCTGGGAGAGGAAAGGAGATCTGACTAGGTGTGGACCGCCACAAGCCTGCGGATCGCCATCACAAGCTTCTGGGGCCTGCCACAAGCTTGCGGATCGCCACCACAAGCTTCTGTGACCCGCCGCAAGCTCGCGGATCGCCGCCGCAAGCTTCTGTGGACCGCCACAAGCTTGCGGAACGCCACCACAAGCTTCTGCGAGCTGCCACAAGCTTGCGGATCGCCACCACAAGCTTCTGTGAGCTGCCACAAGCTCGCGGATCGCCACCACAAGCTTCTGCGAGCTGCCACAAGCTTGCGGATCGCCACCACAAGCTTCTGTGAGCTGCCACAAGCTTACGGAACGCCACCACAAGCTTCTGTGAGCTGCCACAAGCTTGCGGATCGCCACCACAAGCTTCTGTGAGCTGCCACAAGCTTGCGGATCGCCACCACAAGCTTCCGTGAGCTGCCACAAGCTTGCGGAACGCCACCACGAGCTTCTGTGGCCTGCCACAAGCTTGCGGATCACCACCCCAAGCTTCCGTGGCCCGCCGCAAGCTTGCGGATCGCGCATCAGGCCGGCCGGCGGACGGTCCTCACCTTCCCGCTCCGGCCCCCACCGCAGAAGAAGAGATCGCCGCCATCGGATTCGAGCCCGGAAACCTCCACTCCGGGCGGCATCTCAAGCCTCTCCACGACCTCTCCCGTGCGAGGATCGACCCGCCGCAGATCGCTCTCGCCACCTTCCAAGGTGGCGTGCCAGAGCTCTCCGCCGGTCCAGGTGACCCCGGTGACGAAGCGATTGGACTCGATCGTGCGAAGAATCTTCCCGGTCTCGGGATCGATCTGATGGATCTTCCGGTCCCGGTACTGGCCCACCCAGAGCGTCCCTTCGGCCCACGTCAGCCCCGAGTCACCGCCTCCTCCGGGCGCCGGGATCGTGGCGAGCACACGGCCGGTCTGCGGATCGATCTTCTGGATGCGATCTTCGGCGAGCTGAAACAGGTGTTGGCCATCGAAGGCCGTTCCCGCATGCGCAGCGACGTCGATCGAGCGCAGGACCTTCCCGCTCGCAGGATCAAAGGCGTTCAGCGTGTCTCCAGCGGCAAACCAGACGTTCTGACCGTCGTACGTGACTCCATTCACGCGGTCGACACCCGGAAAGGGTCCATCTACGCGGACGATCTCGGCGGTTGATCGGTTCATGCGTCCATGTTAGTCAATCGGCAGCGGTGCGGGGAGTAACAAGGTCGTCGTGAATCCCGGCACGGGCGGGGTCACCCAACGGCGGGCTCGCCCGCGGCCGAACGACTGCACCTTGCCTGCCGCCTCCAGCGGGTCGAGCTCCCGCTGCACGGTGCGCTGGCTGGTTCCAAGCGCCAGCGCCAGGGCCGAGCTCGACCACGACTCACCGTCGGCGAGGAAGGCGAGCACCCGCGCATGCTCCTCTTCGACGGGCGGGGCGAGTACGGCCACCTCGTGTGCGCGGCGCGGCGCCAGCGCGAAACCTCGCTTCGTCGCATTGACCTCGGCCAGCGTCCGCAGCACCGCGCGAAGCCGCCCGACTTCGACACGCAACCGCGCGCGATGCGATTCGTCGGCACGCCTGGCACCGAAGGCCCGCGCCACGAGCACGTCCCGCGATACATCTCCCGGCCACGTTTCGCCCAGCGTGCGGGCGAGCGCGAACAGCACCGGACGCGTTGCCAGCGAGACCGACTCGCTCTCGACGCGCACGACATGACGGCATGCGTCGACGACGAAGATGTCCGACGCCAACAACGCTTCAACCTCTTCGAGCAGGACGAGCCGCTCCCCGCCCCGCGCGATCAGGCGTGCAGCGGGCGTGCTCAGGACGAGGATCGCGCTTTCGACCTCCGCCGTCAGCGCAGGGATCTGTGCGTGGCGCGCCGCGCGCTCGGCCCGAGTGAGCGCAGCGCGTGCCGCCTGCGTGCGCAGGCGTCGAATCGCGATCCCCGCGACCACCAGCTCGTAGGCGGTCCGCGACGCGGAGGAGAGGGGCGCCGGGTCGAGCTCGGCGAGTGTGCGCTCGGCTTCGTCGATGCGCCCGATCAGGAGGAGGCGCCGGACTTCGAGATACCGCGCGTGCGCGGCGTTGACCCGGTCGCCGTGCGCTTCGAGCGTCGCTCGCGCCGCGTCGAGCGCCTTCGCAGGCCATCCCAGATCGCGCGAGGCGAACGCGACCTCGGCCTCGGCGACGACGCACCTCGCGCGGGCCACGGCCTCTCGCGGACCGAAGGCGCGCGCGGCGCTCCGCAGCAGAGCCTTCGCGCGAACGAGATCGCCGAGCTGCGCCATCGCGATGCCGCGCAGCGCGAGAGCCGGTGCGTCGTCGCGCAGGGCGACCCGCTTCAAGGCGCCGAGGGGATCACCCGCCGCCAGGGCGCGCGCCGCGGCGGTGATCAGCGAGTCCATCGAAATCCCGTCACACTTGTCACTCCCATCGTTCCGGCATCCGGTGCTAAGTCTATGTCACGGCCAGAGACCACCTGGTCGTATCGACAAACGACTTGAAGGAGAGAAGAGCGATGACGAAACACCAGACCGGCACACGGGAAGAGTGGCTCGCGGCGCGGCGCGAGCTGCTCACGGCGGAGAAGGAGCTCACACGGCGCAGCGACGAGCTGGCGCAGCGGCGGCAGGAGCTGCCGTGGGTGCAGATCGACAAGGACTATCGCTTCGACACCGATGAAGGGAACGCCTCGCTGGCGGACCTCTTCCGCGGGCGCTCGCAGCTCCTCGTCTACCACTTCATGTTCGGGCCCGACTACAAGGCCGGCTGTCCGTCCTGCTCGGCGATCGCGGACGGCTTCAACGGGTTCGCCGTGCACCTGGCCAACCACGACGTGATGCTCTGGGCGGTGTCGCGGGCGCCCCTCGCAAAGCTGCAGGCGTTCAAGCAGCGGATGGAATGGACGTTCCCCTGGGCGTCCTCGTTCGGCGGCGACTTCAACCCCGACTTCAGCGTCCGGTTCACCGAGGAGCAACAGCGCGAGGGCGGCATCGAATACAACTACCGACGCGAGGAGGCGTGGAAAGGCGGCGGGGAGGGGACTGCCGCCTTCGCGGCCCAGGCCGGAACCGACGCAGCCACGTTCACACGCGAGAGGCCGGGCCTGAGCGCGTTCGTCCTCGACGACGGCGTCGTCTACCATACCTATTCGACCTATGCGCGCGGGCTGGACGGCCTCTGGGGCATGTACCAATGGCTCGACCGCGCCCCCAAGGGACGCAACGAAACGGGCGCCTGGTGGCGCCACCACCACCAGTACAAGAGCTGAGCGAAGTCCACCATGGCCTCCGATCGAGCCTCCCGGCAAACCTTCTTCGGCGTCTCCGCGCTGGTCTTCACGGCCAGCGCGGTGATCACGGTCGTCTGGTGCGCGTCCATGCCGTCGACGGGCGGGATGCCGATGCCCGGCGGTTGGACGATGTCGATGGCGTGGATGCGGATGCCCGGACAGACGTGGCCCGGCGCCGCGGCGGCGTTCCTCGGCATGTGGACCGTGATGATGGTGGCGATGATGCTGCCGTCCCTGGTCCCCATGCTGTGGCGCTACCGAGAGGCCGTCGGCAGGACAGGCGAGGCGCGCCTGGGCCGGCTGACGGTGCTCGCGGGCGCCGGCTACTTCTCCGTGTGGACCGTGTTCGGAATGGCCGCCTTTCCGCTGGGCGTCGTGCTGGCGGCGGTCGAGATGCGGCAGCCGGCGGTGGCGCGCGCCGTTCCGCTCGCGGTGGGCGTGGTTGTGCTGATCGCCGGCGCCCTCCAGCTCACGTCTTGGAAGGCGCGCCAGCTTGCCTGCTGCCGGGAGGCGCCCGGGTGCGGCCGCACGCTGCCGGCCGATGCCGGCACGGCCTGGCGACACGGGCTGCGCCTGGGCCTCCAGTGCAGCCGGTGCTGTGCCGGTCTGATGGCGATCCTCCTGGTCCTGGGGATCATGGACCTTCGCGTGATGGCTGCCGTGACGGCGGCCATCACCGTCGAACGTCTTGCACCGGCCGGTGAGGACGTCGCGCGAGCCCTCGGGGCCGTCGCCGTCGGAGCAGGGTTGTTGCTGATCGCGCGAGCCGTCGGGATCGGATGACGCATCCGGCTCGAATCAATCGCTCGCGGTCGCCAAGCCGCACGGCAAGCCGCTCCTGATCGACTCGGCAGCGAACGGCGTTCTCGGCTTGAGGTCGTCCGGCAAGACGTCGCAGGGTGGCGCCGGCTCGCACAACCCTTCAGCCAGCATCTTCACCTGCGCCAGCGAGACGAGAGGCACCTTCATGGTCGCCTCGGTCACGCGCGCCAGGAGGCGGTGGAGCGCCACCGGCAAGGGGAAGATCCAAGGCCGGCGTCCGATCGCATCGCCCACGCGGGTGGCGACCTCGCGCATCGAAAGCACGTCGGGGCCGAGGACGGCGACGGTCTGGCCGGCGAGGCGGCCCTCGACGAGCGCGGCGAAGAGGATCTTGGCCACGTCGGTGACTGCCACGGGTCGCAAGGGCGGCTGGCTCGCCCCCACCGTGGCGAACAGCGGCAGCGTGTGGAGCGCGTGCGAGAGGTGATCGAGCAGATGGTCGCCGCGCCCGTAGATGACGCCCGACTTGAGGACCGTGTACTGGAGGCTGGAGCGCCGCACGATCTCCTCGGCGGCGAACTTGGACTCGTGATAGGCCGAGCCGCAGTCCGGGCGCGCGCGGAGGAACGACAGCAGCGCTATCCGCCGGACGCCGGCGCGCTCTGCGGCGTCGACCACGTTTCTCGTGCCCACGACATGCACGCGCTGATACGTCTGCTCGCCGATCTCGCGGTTGATCCCGGCCAGATGCGCGACCGCGGAGCAGCCGGTCAAGGCACTCGCCAGCGCGTCGGCGTCGTCGAGGCCGATGGCGTGCACGCGCCCCTGGCGCGGCTCCCGCGGCACGCGCCGGCAGATCAGCACCGGCTCGTGCCCGCGCTCGCGCAGCAGATCGGCAAAATGCCTGCCCACGAAGCCGGTGCCGCCCGTGATGGCGATGCGCTCGACGCTCATGAGAGGCCTCCGAGGTTGCACGACCACGCATAGGCGAATGTCGCCGTGAGGTACCCCCACAGGCCGGTGAAGACGAGGTGCACCAGTGTCTCGAACCGGCGCCCGCGCCACAGCGACCAGTCGTAGACCAGCCACTGAGTCAGCAGGCGCAAGAACCAGAAGATCGCCATCCCCGCCAGCACCGCCCGCGCCAGCGGCGTCGGAGCGAGCAGGGGGCGGGTGTAGAAAAGGACCAGCGCCGCGAACAGCGCGAGGACGATGCAGATGAACGCCGCGTGGACCTGGAAGATCTGGCGGTTGAGCAGCGACAGCGAAGCCATCTCGTGCCGCCAGCCGAACCGCCGCGGGAGGTACAGGTTCAACGCGACCAGGGCGAGGAACAGCACGCCGGCGACGCGGAGGTGAAGCTCGGGATTCAGCATGCCGCCCTCCTGAGGACGAAGACGGTGACCCACGGGGTGAGCTTGAGCTCGCGTTCGACGGCCAGCCCGGCCGCGGCGGCGTTGGCGCGCCACTCGCGAGCGCTCCAGAAGTGCAGGCAGCCGGGGCCGAAGGCGAGGAAGTTCTGGGCGTCCCGCAGGTGCTCGGCAAGGACGATCTTCCCACCCGGCGCGAGAGCGCGGCCAAGCTCGCGCAGCAAGGCAACGCGCGATGGACGTTGCCGCAGCTCATGCGCAGCGAGCAGGAGCAGGGCCGCGTCGACCGACCCGTCGGCGAGCGGCAGACGGCGGAAATCGACCGGCTCGGCCGCGCTCTCGCTCGCGGCAAGCCGGCGCGCGCGGAGGATAGATTGCTCGGTCATTTCCACGGGATCGAAGAAATCGCAGCAGCGCCCCACCGACCCGGGAAACAGAGCGCGGATCGCGGGTGTCGACTCGTCGAAACCGGCGTGGAGGTTGACCCAGGTCCGCGGCGCGAAGCCCAGCGCCGCCTCGATCCAGGTCCAGCGCGAAAGCGGCGAACGATCGTAGACGAGATGGGAGACCGCGAGCGAGGCGACGAGCCAGAACGTCGCGGCCACCGCGCCGGAGAGGAGGAGGGCGGCAAGCCAGGCCGGCACCGGCAGGGCGACCGCCGCCGCCGCGGCCACGAGCGCCGCCAACGTGCCGAACGCGTACGACGGCGCGTTGAAGCGAACGATCTGCAGTACGCCGTCGAACGCGCCCCGCCGCCGGGCAGTCCCGCCGGTCAGGCCGGTCAGAGGGTGGCGCACGCCGCGCTCCCAGCGGTAGGGGATGTCGTGGACGTAGAAGGCGCTGGCGAGGATGGGCTGGGCGCCGCGGAAGGGTGCACCGTCGAAGAACGACATCGTCTTGACTTCGACGGGCACGGGCCGCGGCGACCAGCTCTCGCGACGGCCGCGGATGGCGACGATCGAGTGCGTCTCTCTCTCGTAATCGAAGGTGTAGGGCAGTGGGCCGGCGAATCTCCGGGCATCGTGGAGCGTGCGAAACGGCGAATCCGCCGGCAGCTCCGCGGCGCCGTCGAGATGTGCGACCACGTCGACATCGGCCTCGCCGTCCGGCGTACGGACCGCGACAGCGAGGTCCTGCGGCGATGCCGCGACCGTCGCCCCACACCTGCGGTAGTTGTAATGCGTGAGCAGGTTGCCGCCGGCGACCATCAGCACGCGGTCGGCGTCGCTCCGCAGGATGCGCAGGCCGCGCAGCGTCCGCCCATCGGGAGCACGGAATTTCACGAAGACGCGGTAGCCGGCGAGGAAGAAGTCCTGGCCGAGCGGGCGCGGCAGAAACGCCGGCCGCAGGCCACGCGTCTGGACCATCGCCACGGCGATGAACCCGTAGCCGTCATAGGTGTCGAGCGTCAGCCCCGGCGGCAGGAGGGGCGCGAGTGCTTCAGCAGGCAGCGCGTAGCAGAGCACGAGGCAATGGTCGAAGCGCGCGCGGACCGGGAGTGGATGACGCCGGAGGCAGAAGAGCGGGTGGCCCCTCTCGCGCCCCCTTTCGCGGACGGCCGCCGGCATGCGCAGCTCCGCCGCGGTCCAGGCGAGGGAGAGGAACAGGAGGTTCACCGGCACGAGCATGGCCGGCCACAGCAGGTGCTCGCGGGCGAACGCCAGCTCCAGCGTGTTCATGGACAGGAGGAAGATCGTCTGCGCGACGGCGCATACACGCGGCCGGACGCCGCTCAAGACCCAGACCGCGACCAAGATCTCGACAATGCCCACCATCGCCAACGCGACCTCGCCCGCGGTCCCCGCCAGTCCCGGGACGGCTTGCACGATCGCCAGGTGCCGTGGCACTCCGTGCAGGAGCTTGTTGACCAGCCCGTGGCAGAGCCATACTGACGCGACGAGCGCGGCAAGCAGGCGGCCCGCGGCTTGGCGATCTACGCTGCTGGAGGGTATCGCGAGGGTGGCCATGACCCCTTCCTTTCACCGCGCGGGCAACCGCGGCGCCGAGCGCGCTCTTATTTGAACGCGTTCAAGAAGAAGGTACGCCTGGCGGACTTCCGTGTCAAGAGGTTTTTGAACAGGTTCAGTTTTGCGGACCGAAAGGACCTGCCAACGCCGCCGCCAGCTCCGCCGCCGTGGCTACCCGCAGGTCTGTGGCCAGCGCGGCCGTCCCCAGCGGGCGTGGGAATCCCCACTCGACGAGGGCGAACGGGCAGCCGGCGGCGTAGGCAGTTTCGGCGTCGATGGGGGTGTCGCCCACCAGAAGGAGGCGGTCGACCGGGGTGCCGAGGCGGTCGGCGAGCAGGCGCAGACCGGCGGGATCGGGCTTGCGGGTGGGCAGGCTGTCGCCGCCCAGGACCTCGCGGAACCAGGGGTCGAGACCGACGCCGGCGAGGATGAGGCGCGACAGCTCCTCTCCCTTGTTGCTGAGCAGGGCCATCGGATAGCGCTCGGCCAGCGCGGCGAGCATCTCGGGCACTCCGGGATAGGGACGGGTCTCGTCGAGACAGACTTCGCGGTAGGCGGCGAGGTAGAGCACCAGCGCTTCATCGAGACGGTCCGCCGGCAGCTCGGGAAAGGCGCGCTCGACCAGCAGGCGCGCCCCTTCTCCCACCATGCCCACCACCTCTTCGAGAGCCAGGGGCGGCAGGTCGTAGCGCTCGCGGGTCCGGTTGACCGCGGTGGTGATGTCGCGGCGGGAGTCGATCAGCGTGCCGTCCAGGTCGAAGACCAGGGCGGCCGGGAGGTTGGCCAGTGGCATGGGGAGATGGGGAGCCGACCCGGTCAGCCGTCGATGAACTCGGCCACCACCCGCGAGGGGAGGATGCCCTCTTTGTAGCCGCGGTCGAGAAGAAGCTGCACGGCACGCCGGCCGGCTTCGCCGTAGCCGCGGGTCCAGTCGTTGACGTACATCCCGACGAAGCGGTCGGAGCGCTCCGGATCGTCTTCCAGGCCGCGGGCGTAGCGGACCGCGTAGTCCAGCGCCTCCTTGCGGTGGTCGAGCCCGTATTCGATACTCTCCGTCAGCAACCGGCAGAGCCGGCTCTTCAGCGCGGGATCGAGATCGCGCTTGATGCCGTTGCCTCCCAGAGGGAGGGGCAGACCGGTCTCACCCTTCCACCAGGCGCCGAGGTCGGCGACGTTGTGCAGCCCGAGGTCGCCGTAGGTGAGCTGCCCCTCGTGGATCACGACGCCGGCTTCAAACTCACCGGACTGCACGACGTCGAGGATGCGGTCGAAGGGGACGATCGCCGTCGTCACCTCCGGCTGCCAGAGATGGAGGGTCAGGTTCGCCGTGGTGAGCTGGCCCGGGATCGCCACCTTGCGCCCGGCCAGATCGCCCCGGGAGAGCGGCTCGCGGGAGACGACGATGGGGCCGTAGCCGTCGCCGAAGCTCGCGCCGGAGGGCATGAGCTGATAGCGGTCGGCGAGGTGCGCGTAGCCGTGGAAGGAGAGGGCGGTGATCTCGTAGGTGCCGTGGAACGCCGCCTGGTTCAAAGTTTCGATATCCTGGAGGACGTGGCGGATCTCCAGGCCTGCCGTATCCAGGATCCCCTGGGTCAAGGCATAGAACATGAATGCATCGTCAGAATCCGGGCTGTGGGCGATGCGGATCGTGGTGGTCGAATTCTCGCTCATGGCGCGGGGAGGCTATCACAATCGAATTGTCCTCGAAAGGGGACGCTTTTCCAAGGAAAACATCTCAAAGGAGAGTGACACCGATGAAAACGCCTTCTCGCAATCAATGGGCCCTGTTCATTGCGTCCGCCCTGGTCGTCGTGGCGCTGGCCGCCCCGTATGTCCTGCGTGCCGACGACGGATTCGCCGCCGACGGTTATCTGAAGGAGGACGGGAGGTGTCTCGTCCTGACCGAGCACGACGGCCGCCAGCGGGTGCTGACCGGCGCCGTCGGCGGTCTGGGCGCACAGGATCACGTCCGCCTCTGGGGCCGCTCGGTCCGCGGCTCCGAATGTGGCCGCGGTCCGGCCTACGAGGTCACCGAGGTGTTGACGGTCTGGGCCAACGACCGTCACACTAAGACCTTCTACGACCATGAGAAGGACGGCTCGTTCGAGCGGTGGGCGCGACGCAACCGCAACTGACGGGCTGCTTCATAAGGAGAGAGCGATGAGAAAGTTCTGCGGCCGTCTGGCGTTGGTCTTCGGGTTGGTCCTGCTGGTCGGAGGCCTGTCGGCCCCCCTCAACGCGGCAGACGGCTTCGCCACCGACGGCTATCTGAGCTGGGATGACAACGGCGATTGCCTGCTGCTGAAAGAGCACGACGGGCGCGTGCGAATCCTGACCGGCGCCATCGACGGCCTCGACGAGGAGGACCACGTCCGCCTCTGGGGTAACGCGGTCAACGGTGCCGAATGCAATGGCAGCCGGGGCCAGGCCTACCAGGTCACCGAAGTGCTCACCCTTTGGGGCGACGACCGGCACACCGAGACCTACTACGACCACGAAACCGACGGCTCCTTCAGCCGCTGGGTGGCGCGCAACCGCAACTGAGATCTCACCGATCTCTCCAGCCGATTTCTCCAGATCATTGACCTCGAGGGCGGCCCGAACGGGCCGCCCTTTTTCCTTTATTCGTACTGGATGAACCCGCCTCCGAGGATGTTGTCGGGGTCGAAGCGCTTCTTGGCCGCCTGCATGCGCGGCCACTCGCTGCCGTAGTGGGCGGCCCACTTCTCGGCGGTGTCGAAGGTGACATAGCCGGAGAGATAGCGCTTGCCGCCGTAGTGGATCGACAGGTCGCTGCACAGGTCGAGCTGGCCGAGGGCGCGCTCCAGGGCCCAGGCCGGAACCCCCGGCAGGATGCCCCAGCCCATGACGAAATCCCCTTCCGGATGCATGAAGAGCGGCACGTCCGAGGTGCGGGCGTACGCCGGCCAGAGGAGGATATGGCCGCCCGGTCCGAGCGCCTGCGGCGGCGTGATGGCGAGCACCGACTCGATGAACTCGCGCGCCGTGTCCCAGGGGAGAGTGGTCTCCATCCAGGGATGGTGCATGTCCCAATAGCCGCCCCGCCGCCACAGCTCGAAGACGGGGTCCATGCGGCAGCAGAACTCGAGCTGGGTGTAGTCGCTGGTCTCCAGGTGCTTGTACGGGGTGAGGCCGGCGAGGACGGTCTCGGTGTCAGGCTCCTCTCCGTCGTTGGACTCGACCGTCAGATGGAGCGGGTACATCCAATAGGCGAACGTCTGCACGCCCTCGGCGAGCGCCATCCCCTCGCCGATCTTCCGGATGCCCTGGAAGCAGGGCGTACACCACGACTCCAGGGAGGAGAACGTCGGATTGTCCGGCTCCATGACCTTCTTCGCGTCGGCCATCAGGGCACCGAGGTCGTCATACAGGAGGTAATACTTGCGGACGCGCGGCTTACAGTGGCGCAGGCGGATCTTGGCGCGGGTGATGATGCCGAACTGGCCGAGACTGCACCGCACGGCGTCGAACAGCTCGCGGTTCTCCTCGCGCGAGCAGGTGACGATCTCGCCGGCGCCGGTAACCACCTGGAGCTCGACCGCGGTGTCCGCCTGGGTGCCGTAGCGGAAGCTCGCGACGCCGAGGCCGGCCATGGAGAGCGTGCCGGCGATGGTGACGTTCAGGTTGTTGGTGAGGACGCGCGGCACCATGCCGTGCTCCAGGCTGGCGTGCACGAGCTGCCGCCAGACGACGCCGCCGTCGACCGTGGCGATCTCCGCGGCGGTATCGATCTCATGGATCGTGCTGAGCGACGAGGTGTCGAGAAGGACGCCGTCCTTCACCGTCGACTGGCCGGTCTGGGTGTGCCCCTGGCCGCGGGCGACCAGCGGGATCTTCCGCTCGCGGCAGAAGCGCACGACCGCCGCGACCTCGTCGGCCGAGGAGCAACGCGCCACGGCGCCGGGCAGGCGGTCCACCATGCGCCCGAAATCAGATCGAAACGACGACCGGGTCTCCTCGTCGAGGAGGATGCGGTCACCGAAGAGCTCCTTGAGCTCAAGGAAGTCGCGAGACGTGACAGGTGGAATCTGGACGGTCATATCTATCTGATTCTCCAAGCGGAATCTCCAAGCGGAATCTCCAAGCGGAATCTCCTGGTCGGGGCCTCTGCGGCCGTCAGCGCGGCGGCGGAGGCGGCGTAGCGTTTTCGAGCGCGGCGGCGGGAACCGTACCGGATGGGGGCTGGCCGGAGCTCACGGCGGCGGCGGTCTCGGCGGCTCGGCCGGCCAGATCGCGCGGCAGCACGGTGCGAAAACCACGGTTGATCCAGGAATCGATACCGCCGTCCATCATCACCGCGTTCTCGAAGCCGGAGGAGGTCAACACCGCCATCCCCTCCTCGGCACAGATCTGGGTGTCGCAGTAGACGAGGAACGTCTCCTCGCGGATGGCGCTCAGCTCCAACAGGCGGTAGGGCAGCCGGTCGACCGGGATGTTGTAGGAGCGGAACAGGTGGCCCGCATCACCGTTGAACGCCTGCGGGCTGCGCAGGTCGAGGATGAGGATGTTCGGGCTGTCGCGGATCATCTCATAGGCGATGGGGGCGGTCACCTTGCCGTAGGCCGGCCGGTGCGACGCACGTTCCTGCATCCGCCGCTTGATGGAGCTGCAGCCGGGGAGGATCAACAAAAACAGGGCCAGGAGAGCTGTCCGTCGCATTGTCCGTCGCGTTATCCGTCGCATATCGGGGTTCACCACACGCGCGCTTTTGCGCAGTCTACACGTCGACCTCGATCAGGTCGACCTCTGGGACGATCTCACCGGTGTGCAGACCGCGGTGATTGGAGAGTGGCGGCCGGTAGTGCTCCGCCAGACCGGACAGCTCGGCGCCGGAGAGAGAGCCGAGCTGGAGCAGCACGTCGAGCACGGCGCCGTCGCGGCAGCGCTCGCCGCCGTCGGCGATCTTGAGCGCGATGCCCAGCGCCACCGGACCGCGGACCGCGATCGCATAAAAGCCCTCCGCCCCCTCTTTCCCCACCACCCGGCCTCCCGTCGCGGCGATCAACCGGGTCGTGAAGCGCCCCGGTCCAGCGACCATCTCCGGTACCTCCGCCATCCCTTGCACAATCCGGTCCAAAGCCTTGGCGAGGTCAGGATCCAGTCCGGCGCCTTGGGGATGAGCCAACGCGGCGTAGCAACGGGCGGCGGCTTCAAGGGGCATGTGGAAGGTAGGCGCGCTGCAACCGTCGACACCGACACCGACCTCCTCCGCCGGCAACCCTGCGAGACGGGCGGTGAGGCCGAGGATCTGCCGCTGGAGAGGGTGCGCCGGATCGATGTAGCCGGCGGGGTCCAGATCCAGGAGGCGGCAGGCGAGGAGCATGCCGGCGTGCTTGCCGGAGCAGTTGTTGTGCAGCGGCGACGGCGGCTCCCCCGCGCTCGCGAGCCGCAGGGCACTCTCCCGGTCCAGCGGCGGATGGGCGCCGCACAACAGGTCGTCCACGGTAAAACCGCCGCGGGTGAGGAGAGAGGCGGCGCGGGTCGCGTGCTCCGGCGTGCCGCCGTGCGACGCGCAGATCAGCGCCAGGTCCGCGGGCGTGAGGCTGAACCGCTCGACGCCGCCGGCCAGAACGAGCGGCAGGGCCTGGAACGGCTTGGCCGCCGAGCGCACGTAGGTGGCCAGGCGCGGATCGCCCAGCCGGGCCACCAGGCGCGGCCCCTCCCGGCCGGGCGTGACGACGGCCACAGCCCCGAGATGCCAGGACTCCGCCAAGCCGTTGCGGACGACTCTCGCGACGGGGGCGACGGACGCGAACAGGGGGTTGGGCCGGTTTACCGCGTCGCGGTGACAGCCGCGTCGACGGTGTCGTAGATGGGGAACAGCTCGGCAAGCTTCGCCACCTGGAGCAGCTTGCGGATGCGTTCCGAGGGATTGACCAGGATCAGCTCGCGGTGGGAGCTGCGGAAGCGGCCCAGGTAGCCCACCAGCTCGCCGATGCCCGTGGAGTCGATGAAATTGATCTTCGAGAAGTCGATGATCACGTGCCCGCGGTCGTCGGCGAGGGCTCGCTCGAGCGTCTGCGCAAAGAACTGCGCACTTTCGCCGAGCTTGATGACCCCTTCGACGTTGAGAAGGGTAAAGCCGTTGAGATGGCGCTTTTCGACGATCATTCCGCGGGGCCGCTGAGTGCCGGAAGTCTAGCACAAACCCGAGAGGCCACTTCAGCTCCCCTCGGTCAACAGGGCCAGGAGGTCGGAGGTGGTCAGGATGCCCACGACCTTGTGGCCGTCGGTGACCAGGACGCGGTGGATGTGGGCGTCCAGCATCATGCGCGCCGCGGCGCCCACCGGTGCACCCGCGGCGACCGAGAAGAGCTCCGGCGTCATGATTTCGCGGACCGTGAGCCCGGAACCGGAGTCGGGAGGATCCGGGAGCGCCTCGGCCTCCGGCGGCTCCTCCCAGCTCCGGGTGAAGTACCTGTCCATCGTCAGCTCGGTGTCAGCCGGCGGCGTGTCCTGCCGCGGCAGCTCCGAGGCGACGCGGGCGATGTCGGCGTAGGACACGACTCCGATCAGCCGGCCTTCCGCGTCCTCCACCGGTGCGCCCGAGATCTGATTCTCCACCAGGAAGGCGGCCGCTTCCTGGATGGTCATGTCATCGCGGACGGCGATCACGTCTGGCTTCATGACTTCGCGGACCGCGATGCTCCGCGCCGTGGGACTTTCGTGGGTTGGCCGCATGAGATCCCCCGGACGTTCAGGCAACGGCGTGGACTTCGACCGGCGGAGCGGCCATCTGGCGGGCCGCCGATGCCTGGATCGGTGGAATCACGAGGACGTTCGTCCATCCGTCGCGCACCACGGTCGAGGCGACGCTGCCGAGCAGGAAGCGCTCGAAGCCGCCGCGGCCATGCGTGCCGAGGATGACGAGGTCCGGCCCCCACTGCTCGATGCGATCCAGGATCGCGGTGTCGACAAAACCGGTCTCCACCCGCGCCGCGACATGCAGGGCGGAGCTCTCGGACACCTTGCCGTGCGCCGTCATGAACTGTCTCAGCTCGTCATTCGCCGCCCCGTTCTCCGACACCATCGGCACCTCCGGCTCCGCCACCCGCCCTTCCGGCTCGACGACGACGAAGAACGCCTCCACCTCAGGCACGCGCTCCGGACTCGCCATCGACCCGTTGATCTGCGCCATCACCCCGAGGCCGATCTCATAGGCGTCGGCCGACAGCGGCGACAGGTCCACCGGCAGCAGCACGCGCCGGGGCGGCATCGGCAGCTCGCCGCGCACCACCAGCACCGGGCAGGACGCCTTGCGCACCACCCGGTCGGCCGTCGAGCCGAAGACCCGGGAGAGGCGCGGCGCTTCCGTCGCCCCCACCACCATCAGATCGGCGTGAATGGCCTGCGCCGTTTCGATCAGCAGACGGTGCGCCGGCCCGACGTTGAGATAGACACCCGCGAGCTCGCTGCGCTGGACCCCCAGCCGTTCGATCTGGCTGTCGATCCTGCGTTGCAGAGAAGCCCGCTCGGCCTTCATCACCTCGGTCAGCGGGATCTCGCCCACGAACGGCGAGCCGCTGTACGTCATCGGAGGAGAATAGGCGTGCACGAGATGGGCCTTCGCGCCGATGCTCCGCGCCAGGTTCATGCCGCCGCGCACGACGGTATCGCTCGCCTCGGTGAGCGAGGTACCGATCAGGATGGTCTCAATCTTCTTGGTTTTCTTGGTCATGGGGTGTCCTCCTTCAGCTCTGCGATCGAGAGTACGTCCGCCGTGCATCTGCCGGTATACCCCCGCAGGCGGTCGCACTACGCAAAAGGATGGGGAGGCAACTACCCGAGGTGACGGGCGGCGAGCGCCACCCACTCTCCGGCCGCCAGCCGCCGTCCGGCGAGCCCGGCGGGCGCCAGATAGCGCTCGCGGAGCCGGTCGGCGCCGGCCAGCGCGGCGAGGTCAAAGCCCCGGGCGGCGAGATAGCCGGGCAGCTCGTCGTGGCGCACACCCCAGGTGAACGGCTCCCCCACCAGGCGGAGCCAGGGGCGGACGAACGGGCTGGAGCCGGGAAAGTCGACCCGGCCGCCGGCCTGCGGCTCCATGAAGGTGAACGCGAAGCGGCTCTCCGGCCCCGTGCGCTCGCGCAGGAACGCGAAGAGACCATCCATCGCCGCCACCGTAAGGTACATGGTGAGCCCCTCGGCGAGAAGGAATGTGCCGGCATCCGGACGATACCCCGGCGCGCCGAGCAGAGCCGCTTCGAGTGTGGTCCGCGCCAGGTCGAGCTCCACCAGGTAGAGGTTGTCGCCGAGCCGGCGGTGCGCCTCGAACGCCTGCCGCTTGAGCCGCTGCGTCGCCGGGTGGTCGCACTCGTAAAATCGAACGTCCGGCCGCTCGCGATGGAGGCGCAAAGCCAGCGTGTCGAAGCCGGCGCCGAGCACCACCACCTGCGCGATCCCGGAGGAGGAGGAAGGAGCCAGCGCGGCGCGGACGGCATCCTCCAGGAAGAGCTTGCGCGCCGCGTAGTGGAGCATGATGCCGGGGATGACGAACGTCTCGGCACAATAGGCGAGGCCACGCGGCAGGGCATGCCTGCCGGCCCACGCCGCCAGGCGCGCGGCCCGTGGATCGGCGCTCTCCAGGAACCAGCGATACTCCTCCGCCGCCTCCGCCGGCACCAGTACCGCGGTGCGCGGATCGCGCGACAGGAACACCATCGCCCTGGCGATCAGGAGCGCCGTCTCGCTCGGGCGCTCCTCTCTCAAGCGAAGAGCCCCCGGTAGTGCCGGTACCAATCACTCTGGAAGACCTCGTCCGGATCGTGCCACCGCTTGGCAAGAAGGAACTCCCGCAAGCGGGGATGGCAGATCTCGGCCTGCTCCCTGGTGGCCCAGCGGTGATAGGTCGGGAAATAGCTGCCGCCGCGTTCGATGGCGAGATCGATCAGCCACCGGAACGCCGCCGCGGCGCGCTCCAGCCCTTGCGGCGAGTGCTCGACGCAGAGATTGAAGATGACGCACGCCCACGGCTCGCGCGCCCAGGCGAGAAAGCTCTCCGTATCCCTTTCGATCAGGCGCACCGTGCCGTAGATGAGCTCGTTCCCTCCGCTCGGAGAGCGCCGGAAGCCCTCCGCCGCCGCGGCCATGAAATCGGTCAGCCGCGGCCGGGGGACGTAGATCTCGGTGATCATTTCACTTCCGCGATGATCGCCGCCGCGCCGGACATCGATCTCCGCGTGATATCCGTCGGCGTACGGGCTGAGCTGATGCGTGTCCGACCAATAGATCTGGCCGCTCGTCTTCAGATAATGCTCCGCGTAGCGCCGGAACCCGGCCGCCTTGTCGGAGTGGGCGAGCCAGAGAAGCTCCCGCCAGTCGCCGCCGGTCAGCTCGCGCTGGCCCTGTGGAACCGGCGTCTCGAAATAGACCGGCCAGTAGCAGGAGAAGACTCCCTGATCGAGAAAGCCGTCGGACGCCGGATCGATCGAAAACTGGAAGTCGCCATACAGGAAGCCGTCGCGGATGCGCGCCGCGAAGGCGTCCATCAAGCCGTCCATCCGCCGCACCTCGACCAACCGTTCGATCTTCCGCCGGGGGGTGAGACGCAGGGTGATGGAAGTAACCACACCGAACAGCCCATAGCCGCCGGCGACCAGCCGGAACAGCTCGGAATTTTCCGACCGGCTGCATTGGCGGACCTCGCCCGCGGCATCCACGAGAACGAACGACTCGACGTCGGAGACGAACGGCGGCAGGGTCAGACCGCGCCCATGCCCATTGGCGCCCAGCGTGCCGCCGAGGCTCAACCGGTCGGCGCCGGTCTGTTTCTGGGCGATCCCCCAGACGTGCGGGCTGCCCTGCTGGATCTTCAGATAACCGTCGATCAGCGCCGGCCACAAGATCCCCGCCTCGGCCTCGACATGCCCGGCTGCAGGATCGAAGCGCAGCACGCGGCGCAGCGGCCGGGTGTCCAGCAGTACCGTGTCCGTCCCGAACTGCTGGCCTCCCATCGCATGCCGGCCGCCGGCGACCGACATCGCCAGCCCCTCCGCGCGCGCCGAACGCACGGCCGCCACCACCGCCGCGAGGGAGTCGACCTCGACGATGCGATGAACACGGGTCTCGTTGAGACCGGAATGGATGTCGTTGACCAGGGGCACGGTTCCTCAGAGCGTATCAGAGCCGCGGCACGCCCCTCTGCTACCATCCCCGGCCATGCCCCGCAAACCTCGCGGCCCCCTGACCGGCATCCGTGTCATCGACGCGTCACGGGTGCTCGCCGGTCCATATCTCGCCATGCTGCTCGGCGATCTCGGCGCCGAGGTGATCAAGATCGAGAAGCCGGACGGCGGCGACCAGTCCCGCGGTTGGGGGCCGCCGTTCGTCGGTCCTCCCGAGGAGCGGGTCTCGGCCTATTTCGTCGCGGCCAACCGGAACAAGCGGTCGGTGGCCCTGGACCTCAAGGAGGCCGCGGGGCGGGAGGCGTTCCATGCGCTGCTCGCCGGGGCCGACGTGCTGGTGGAGAACTTCCTGCCCGGGGAGTGGCGCAAGCTGGGATTCCGCAGCACGGCCTTCACGAAGCAGTACGAGCGCCTCGTCCACTGCACCATCTCCGGCTATGGCGCCGGGCCGGATGCGGACCGGCCTGCGTATGACGTCGCGCTCCAGGCCGAGGTAGGGCTCATGTCGCTCACCGGTTTTGCAGATACCGAGCCGGTGCGCGTGGGCGTCGCGGTGGTCGATATCCTCTCCGCGCTCTACGGTCTGTCGGGACTGCTCGCGGCTCTCTACGCGCGGGACGCGGGAGGAGCCGGACCACGCCGGCGCCGCGTGGAGGTGTCGATGATCGATGCCGGCACCGCCTTCCTCTCCTATGCCGCGCAATCGTGGCTCGCCGACGGCCGGCAACCGGCTCCCCTGGGCTCGCGCCACCCCAATCTCGCTCCCTACCAGGCGTTCCGGGCGCGCGACGGCTGGTTCATCGTCGGCGTCGGCAGCCAGGATCTCTGGCACCGCTTCTGCCAGGCGATCACGCGGCCGGAGCTCGAAACCGATCCGCGCTTCGCAACCAATGCGGCGCGGGTCCGTAACAGAGAAGACCTCGACCGGCTGCTCGGCGAGGTCTTCGCAGCGCAACCCACCGCGTTCTGGGACCGGGTGATGCGCGAGCACCGCATCCCGGCGGCGCCGACGGCGACAGTGGGCGAAGCCGTGGAGCGCGCCCGCGACCGCGGCCAGGTGCTGCCGCTCCCGCCGGGCGCCTACGGCGAGCTGGCGACTGTGGCCGCACCGTTTCTTTTCGATGGACAGCGCGCGGCTCCCACGCTGCCGCCGCCGGCTCTCGGACAGCACACGGCCGAGGTTTTGAGGAAGGCGAAACGATCCGCGAAACGCCGATCTTCTTGAAAACGGAGCGTCTGTCCATGCCTCGCACCTGGTTGATCGCCTCTCTCCTGCTCCTCAGTCCCTCCCTGGCAGGTGGCGCCGGTACCGGCGCCGATCTCGCGACCCTCGAACGCCGGGTTCCCGAGCTGATGCAGGCCGGCGACGTGCCCGGCGTCTCGATCGCGGTGATCCGGGACGGCAAGCTCTTCTGGAGTGGTGCCTTCGGGGTGGCCGATCCGTCCTCGGGCTCTCCGACGCGGCCGGACACCTTCTTCCAGGCCGCCTCCCTGAGCAAGCCGGTCTTCGCCTACATCGTGCTGCGCCTGGCCGATCGAGGCGCCCTTGGTCTGGATACGCCGCTGATCAGCTATCTCCCCTATGAGCGCTTTGCGGACGAACGCGCCACGCGCATCACCGCCCGGATGGTCCTCTCCCATACAACCGGCCTGCCCAACTGGGGCGGCGACAAGCTGACACTCGCGTTCGCGCCGGGAGAGCACTTCTCCTATTCCGGCGAGGGCTTCTTCTATCTTCAGAAGGTCGTGGAGAAAATCACCGGCATTCCCCTCGCCGAGCTCGCCCGCCGCGAGGTCTTCGCGCCGCTGGGAATGACCCGCACGAGCTATGTCTGGCTGAGCCCGCCCGCAGCCGCGGGGGTCGACGATTACAGCAACGTCCAGCCGACGGATCCAGACCAGAAGGCGAACGCGGCGGCGAGCCTGCTCACCACAGCCACCGACTACAGCCGTTTCCTGCTCGCCGTCGTCAAGGGTGAGGGTCTCAAGCCGGAGTCCGTCGCCGCCATGCTCACGCCGCAGATCCATGTCCCCTCCAAGCGGACCGATGTCTTGTCCGCTCCGCGCGACGACATGTCCTGGGGACTCGGCTGGGGGCTCGTCAAGACCGGCGACGGCGAGATCTTCTGGCATTGGGGACACCAGGACGCCTGGCGCGCGTTCACCGCCGTGCGGCGGGACGGCCGCGCAGGGCTCGCCGTCTTCATCAACAGCGCGACCGGTCTGTCGATTGCCCGTGCCCTCTCCGATCTGGCCGGAGTCGGCGACCTGCCCGTCCTCGACTGGAACGGCTACGAGAGCTATGACAATCCACGCAGGCAGGCCCGCCGGGAGTTGCTGCGGATCTTCTCGGACCAGGGAGCCGCGGCCGGCCTGAGCCGATTCTCCGAGATGCAGAGAGCCGCACCCGGCACCGTGGACGCCGAGTCGGTGGATGAGCTCACCGATCTCTTGATAGGACGTGGCAAAGCGGCGGAAGCCGCCGCCCTGCTCGTCCAAAGCGCCGGCGCAACTCCTTCAGCCAAGAGCAACGGCCGCCTCGGCGACGCCTGGCTTGCCGCTGGAGAGCTTGAACGCGCTCTCGAAAGCTACGAGGCGGCAGTGAAGCTCGCCCCGGCGTCACCCCACACGGACGACATCCGCTGGGCCCGGGAAGGGCTCGCGCTGAAGAAGAGTCCCGTCACCCTCTCCCCGGAGGCACTCCGCCGGTTCGCCGGTGACTACGGTTCACGTCACATACGTCTCGAAGGCGGAGTCCTCACTTACACCCGGACCGGCCGCCCGCAAGTCTTCCGCCTCCTGCCTGCCACGGCCGACACGTTCTTCGTGGAGGGGCGCGGCAATCTCAGAATCCAATTCACTGCCGATCCCGCCGGCCGCGCGACCAAGATGACGATCCTCGGTCCGGCAGGCCCGCAGGGCTCTTCGCCGCGCGATCCATAGGCTCCGGCTCAGACCATCACGCCGCGGGCAGCGATCAGCCGGTCGAACAGCGCCAGATCGCCCTCGGTGAGGATCTTCCGCCGCGCAGCCTCGGCCGGCAGGGCGTTGAAAAGGAGCCGCCACGCCGTGTCGCCGTCCATGCGGGCGCGGCCGGCCGGCCGCGCCGCCGCACCGCGCCAGAGCTTCCAGGCATCTCCCGTGCGGACCAGCGACCAGGTGCCGCCCGCCTCGCCGGTGACCTCCAACTCCAGCGTGGTGCCTTCCGGCCTGTCGAGGCCACGGAAGGCCACCGGCAGGGCGTAGAGACACAGCTCGATCACGGGATGCAGCCACCGCCGCTCGTAGAGCCCCGGCGCGCCGACCGCGTCGCGGATCTGTGCCTGGTGGTGCCAGTGCTCGGTGTACTCCCGTCCGACGTCGAACCAGTTCTCCGACCGCTCCTCCCCCGCCCAGGCCACTCCAATCATCGCCTGCTCGTGCGGCGGCAGCGACACCATCACCTCGGCCACCTGCGGCGCGGTCCAGGCGAGGAGATCGGTCAGAATGCGCGGGCTCAGCCGGCCCGCGACAGCGACCCAGGAGGCGTTCAAACGGTTGAGATAACCGACGAGGCTGCGGTAGTCATCAATCGGACCGTCCGGCCGCATCCAGTGCTTATCGCGAGCGCCGGAGACCCGGCGCAGCATGACGTCCAGCAGGTGCGCGGCGACATCGCGCACCTGCCACGCCCCCGCGACCGTGGGCCGCTCCCAATCCTGCGGCGACAGCCCGTTCAGAAGGGCGACCAGCTCGCCGTTGAGACCGGAAAAGAGATCCGCGGTGTCGAGGGGCGTCAAGGGTTCCATCGCCAAACTCTATCGCCTATTTCTTCGGCGTCGGCTGCGTCGTGGTGACGATCCACCCGGTCTGGAGCGGCCGGCCTTCGAATCCGAGCCCTTCGATCACGGTGTTGCGGAAGACGACCGGCAGGCCGCGCGAGTACAGCGGGTCCGCGCCGTCGGTGATCTGGAAGTGGAGGTGCGGCTCGGTCGTGTTGCCGGTGTGGCCGACCTGAGCAATCACCTGGCCGCGGGTCACCTTGTCGCCGGCCTTCACCTTCACGCTCCCTTGCCGCAGGTGGGCGTAGTCGGAGTATTCACCGCCCGCGTGCTGGATGACCACATAGTTGCCGATGACCGCTTTATACCCACGCGCGAGGAGCTCGTTCTGTCCCGCGATCGTGCGCTGCTCGAAATCCGCTTCGCTCTCCCCCGGCCGCTTCAGCCGGTCGTTCGCCTCTGTCAGATCAGCGACCGTCTCGACGACGACACCGTCGGCCACGGCGAGGACGTCGCGGCCATAGTCGTAATAGTCGTCCAGCTTGCTGCCGTCGCCCTTGTGGGTCTGTCCGCTGCCACCCAAGGCGACGAGATCGAGCGCGAATTCTTCCGGAACAGCCCAGCGATGATGGCTGTGCAGGCTCGGCCCGGCGCCGACATACCAGGTGCCGGCGAGAGGAAAATCATATTCATTCGGCGATTTGCGATTCTCCACCCTGAGCGCCGTCCGTGCCTCGACCGGCTTGCCGGCCGCGTCCTTGCCATGCGCGATGATCGCGATCTGGTCCGGGATGCCGAGCAAGAGGAGCGGCTTGGAGATCACGAGCACAGCGGTCCCCGGAGCCACGGCCCGGCTTGCCGCCAAATGGACGCCTTCGCCCAGGATTCGGCTGGTCTGAAACACGAAATCATACAGCTTGAGGACGCCCTGCGCCTCCAGGGCGTTCAGCTTTTTGGCGCCGCGGTCGAGATCCGCCCCAGGAACGATCAGCGTCTGGAGCGGCTGGCCCTGGAACATCGCCTGGATCTCCAGCGAGTCGAGAGTGACCTGCTGCTGATCCGGCTGATTCTTCTGGATGATGGCGATGTTCTGCAAAACGACGGTATAGAGGCCGCGCGCGGGCTCGGCCTCATAGGCATAGACGACGTCCGCCGGATGCACACGGATTTCAAGCGCCGCGAGGCGGAACGGAACGAGCAACAGTGGCAAGGCCACGATCCAACGCATAGAGCTGTCTCCCCGCCCGCGGAACCCGCGGGCTGTCATGGCTCCCCTACGCTTCCGGCTCCCGGCTGGTTTCTTCAGGCATCGGGAGCTGGTCCAGGCGTGCCGAGTCGAGCTTGAACCGGTCAGGCCTGTCGAAGATGTACCGCATCAGGGTCGAGCCGGCAGCTTGGCATACCGCGTGGACGACCGGCCGGAGCTGTACCAGGCGACGGAGATCCACTTGTCCATGACAAGCTGCTCGAGAACACGAAAGAGAGTCGCCCGCGGTGGCTCATACCCCAAGACGCGAATGATGTCCCGGCGGTCGAACTCCTCCGGGAGCTCCGCGAACGCCGCCTCGATCTCCTCTCTCACCTGCCCTCGGCGGGTCTCCTTTGGCGGCTCCGGAGGGGTGACCGTCTCACCCTGCGGCGGAGTCGTCTCCGGTAGAGTCTCACTCGAATCCAGCGTCTCACTCAACCGTAGCGTCTCACTCACCGCAACGGCCTGAGGCAAAGCCTCGCCGGGGGGAGCCAGCCAGAGCATCTCCAGAGCCCTCAGCTTCGCCTGATACCCCGCGCGGAGAAGCTCCAAATCCTCGCGGAACTGCGTTTCGAGTGCACGCCTCCGCCGCTCATACTCCTCATGTCGCATCGCACCCTCCATCCTCGAAACCGCGGCAGCGTACTCCCTTTCTCCGCCGCCCGGCAAGAGGAAATGGACGGTTGCGACCGAGATCTGAGACACAACAGAACGCAAACGGACGGCCCCGATCAAGATCCGGACGGTTGCGGCCGACATCCGGACGGTTGCGACCGAGATCCGGGCGGTTCAAACCGAGGAATGGACGGCCCGCTCCGGCGTCCGGGCGGTTGCGGACTCGAAGTGGACGGTCGCGCTCACGCAGCGGACGGTTCCGGCCGAGGTCTGAACGGTTCATCTCTCCGACTGAGCGTCTCACCTCGATTCCGCAACCGTCCGCTCCCGCTCCGCAACCGTCCGGATCTCCTCCGGAACCGTCCGGAAGTCGGTCGCAACCGTCCGGATCGAGAGCGGAGGCGTCCGAACCTCCAGGTGAACCGCCCGGAAGTGGCTCGCAACCGCCCACATCTCCAGGGGAACCGTCCGGAAGTCGGTCGCAGGCGTCCACAGCGGGAGCGGAAGAGTCCGAAGCTCGTGGGGAACCGTCCGCGAGGCGGTCGCGACCGTCCGCAACGGCGAGATGGACGCGTCAGCGCTTCGCTGAGTCTTCCCATCGAGATGGAGCTCGGTGATGAAGACATCCTGCACGTCTCTTTCGAGGTTCCGGTCGTATCGGATGCGATAGATCATGCGATCCCAGAGCAACCGATTCTTCCTGGCGTCCCACGCCCTGGACGAATCCACCGTTCTGCTCTTTGCCGTGGAACGCACCGAAGTGGGGAACCTCGTACCGAACGCCGTCTGCGACCAGTGGTGCTACGGGCTTCGGTGGGAGCCGTTTTGCGAAAGCGCCCACAGAGACGGCTGAGGCCACGATTGTGATCAGGATAGCCGACAGCCTCGTCTCACTTGGCCCCTCCGTCCGTTCAACGTGATTGCTGCTAACCGGCAGCGTAGCTGGCCGGTTGAGCAGCCGGGTTAGGCGACTCCTCCACCAGGCGATGTGGTCGGTCGTTCTAGTGGCCTTAGGCCGAGTAGACGGAGTTCACGCTCGTCAAATGACGTGAACTGCTTGGCCGATCTGTTGAAATCCACAACAGCCAAGTCGTGAAGGCGACCGTCGCTCTTAACACGAGACTTCCACATGACATCGAACGTCAGCGTCCGGAGGCGCTCCGGGAATTTCACGCCTTGGAGAGCTTCCGAAGGGGGCCAACTGCAGCGGAAACATTGCCTAAACTTAATGGGTGTCTTCCAGAAGAACTGGTGAGAGCCCTCGAGATGGTCGAATTGAGCAGCATGGATGCGGATCGATTCGTTGGTCACGGCGTCCCATTGGACGCCGTGTGACAAGGCCGACGCGAACAGGGATATCTCGTCGTCCTCTGGCGCTGGCTTTGCGAAGTCGGCCGCAAATCTTGCTCGGATCTGTCCGCTGATGCCGGCTTCCTTGTACAGCGAGTGCTGGTCTCCTCGAGAGAGGAAGCGCTTCGTGGCGCGAGTTTGGATGGCGGCCACGAATTGCTCGTCGAGGCGCTCCTTTGTCAGTCTTAGATAGGAGGACAACTCTGCGAGCGATTCATAGCAAACCGACCTGGGCTGATCCGAAACGGCAGCGGCCGTAGCCTCGCGAAGGACTCCGTCTGCTGTTATGAATGCAAGACGCCGTGGGGGAGTATTTGATGTGGAGAGGTGCCGGACGGTTTCGAGGACGAGCGCGTCACGGAAGCCCTTTTCAAAATCTGGGTTTTTGGGATCTTGCTCGAAAGGCGCGTTCCTCCAGATTGCATCGGAGATGAGTCTTGACCATTTGATGGCAGCGATAGGAGTCGGCTCAATGCGTGCTCGACGCTGCTGAAGCCAACGGTCAAGCCTGGCTTCGACTCCTTGACGCACCCGCTGTTCGGTCACGCGATGTACATAACGCTCGCCCGCGACAGCCGAGAGTCGCTCGAACTCGGCATTCGCCTTCGCTAGGGCCTTCAGTGCGGAAGTGGTTTGCTGAAACAGCAGTTCGCCCCTTACCACCTCAGGTACTACAAGCGTCAGGGCAAACTCCGGAGCATGGCTGCTCCAGAATTCCTCAAGTTCGAGGGCGACGACAATGGATTTGTCTTCACACCAAAGTATATTAGAGTCAAGCACGACGAGGTGCTCGGGAGGGGCTCGTCTTTGGATGCTAGGCCTTGGCATGTGGTTCAGGGCCGCCCAACGGTGTTAGAGGTAAGCGGCGCCGCAGGCGTCCGCTAAATCCGGCAACCGGACTATGATTGCCGATCTGCAGAACCTTGGCACGGAGTCCGACGGCAGCTACCCCTCGATTTCCAAGCTCAGTCTCGATGAGCCGAGACAAATCGGCAATGAGGTTCCAGTGCGAAAGACTGAAGCTCTCGCTTCTTGGCCAGTTTGGCTGTGAAGTCAAGCGATGGTAACTGATTCGCTCCGCGTTCACCATGATGTAGAGCAGTTTCGAGTGTTCACTGAGCCCGGCCCAATCTACCTGTGCCTTGGCCGCGCTAAACGAATCGCCCCAGAAGTCAGCATATAACCTCAGAGGTGCCTTTCGCTCATACCAGTCGAGGCTGTCCCAAAAGTTTCGCTGGAACAGATCGAAGCTATAGATTTCCCACTCACCGTCTCCCCTCGTCAAGCGCGCCTCTCGCTGGGTGAGTTCAAAGTAGTGCATCGCAGCCGCGAAGTCATTCGCCCGAAGGTAGGCGACTGCGACGTTGAAGGTCATCGCACCCTTATGGACTTCACAGTTGGCCTGCTGCTCGTACTGGCAGACGAGCGCGAAGCACTCATCGAACAGATCGATCGCAAGCTGGAATTCCCCCTGGGAGACTGCTCTGACCGTTGCGTCGGCCAGCGACCCGAAGATTGCATTATCTCCCCCTTCATCCCGTGGGCCGGGGGGCCTCGCGCTCAGGCGGTCGCCAATGTCCTGAACGACGATGCCCTCAAGCACCTTCCGGACGCCGAACAACGCCTCCAGTAACCCCGAGTAAACATTCAAGAACGCCTCGCTCAATCATTCCGCCCAACGGCGTCTGAGTTCAGCGGCAATACACGGGCGAATGCCCGTATATTGTCCGCTGCAACGAGGGGTTAGGCACACTTCACCTACGGGCACGGAGTTGGTTCTCCTCGGCAGTTTGGGGGTTCAACGGCAAATTCGTCCCGCTTCCTTGCTTGCGGCTTCGAAGACGTTTGTGACGACGTAGTCGGCAACGTGTTGGCCACCAACGGTAGTCGCGATGGTGTAGACGTGCCCAATGGTCTTTCCGTTCTTGGCGATCGAGATGTGGACCTTCTCCTCGTAGTCGGGGTCAACAAAGGCGCTAACCATGCACTTGGCCACGGCCGTCGTCTTGAAGGCGCCCGTGGTCTGAGAAGCGGTGGAGTGAGCGCCTGCAAGAACGAGAAGTAAAGCCGAAACCAGAAGTAGGAGAGGCTTGTTGCGCATCAGTGCTCCTTTGTTGGGCCGTGTTCCTGGCCGGTCCGGGTGTCGCCTAACCTCTATGTCGGTATTATGCGGCGCCGATCACCGGCCGTCTTAGCGTCACCTTTCTTCCCCTAAGCTCGGCAAGAAGCCGCAGCCCCTACGGGCTAATCGCTTCTGAATCCGAGAGTTACAGAATCTTACACCTCTTCCTAATGCACGTCAACGCAATTCGCTTTGACGTATAAGCGTCTCCAGGCCCGCCGCCTGAGCCGGTGGCTTAGCCGACAAAATAAAGACATTACTGATGTTCTACAGTAGATCGGAAGTCCAATCAGCAGCGTGAAATCCTGCGCTTCTCGAAAGCAGGAGGAACTCACTCGCGCGGCGATATACAGGCAGAAGCGGGGACGCCAAGCGCAGAGCCGACAGAGGGCATGGCGCTATGCACTCTGAGCCCCGAAGGTGTAAGCCCCGGAAAATGCGCTCTTTAAGGCGCAAGATCGCCGCTCCTCCCGGAGGCTTAGTTCTACTTTGTCAGACTACGTAGCCCCGCCATCGTCATCCTGATGGGAGCCCTGGCGACCTGATGGATCTGGGAGGGCGGAAGGTTTCCACCGCCCAGATCCATCCCGCTCGCGCGGCTCGCCCTCAGGATGACCTGCCGCGCGAGTGGAATATCTCTTTGGGACAACAAGATATCATGGAGCGTGCCCGAGTTGGCCGAGGTAGCCGAGGCGGGAGAGTAGAGAGCGACCCTACAACGGCTTGAAGTTTAAATCCGAGGACACCGTCCCCGCCGGTAGTTCCTTGAGGGCCTGGGCGATGCGGCCCATCAGGCTGACGTGGGCCTCGACGTCCACGAAACCGAGGTTCCCCATCGTCTCTTCGCCGCCGAGCATCGGCGGGTGCGACCAACTGTAGACCTGTCCGTCGGCGAGCTCGGCGCCCGCGTCGCGGAGGGCCAGGAACGCCTGGAGATGGAACCATTGCGGCCCGCGCTCCTGCGCCTGCCGGCCCCACTCTTCCACACTGTCCGCGACGTCTTCGTAGGACCCGGATCCGGTGTCCAGCCAGTGGACGTGGCCATCCGGAGTCGACAGGAAAAGATCGCCGAAGATGGTGATGCGGAGGACCTCGGCTTCAGGTCCCACCAGCCAGCGCCACTCTTCAAGCAGGCGGACCATCTTGTCGTCGTCCACCTCGATGAAGAGATCGCCGGCCGACAGGGTCTGGGTGTTGAAGCTGGTCGAGGTCTCGAGCTCCGAGGTCACGCTGGGCGGCAGGTTGGCGAGCCCGGCGGCGGTTTCGAACAGCAAAGGCTGGAACGGATACAGCTCGGAGGAGAAGCCCGGTTGCCAGGGGAAGGTCCCTTCGCGGTCGGGCCAGAACATCTGGAGGACCGGGAAGTCGACGCCGCCGTAGAAGGCCATCGCGGTTCCCAGGAAGCAGGGATACCAGGCGTGGTCGACCGGGCGGAAGGCACCGGAGAAGCGGCCGAAGAGGCTTTCGTGGACCGTGCCGGCCTCGAAGACCTCACCTTCGCTGACCCTCTCCGCGACCGGCCGGATGCGGCCCGACATGCCGCCTGGATCCTCGGAGGGCGCGAAGAGAACGATCTCCGGATGGCGGTAGGACTGCCAGAGGCCGATCGTGAAAAGAAATCCCGGCTCCTGATCGCCGCGGATCATCACCACGTGCCAGCCGTAGAGCTCGACGTCGTGGCGGACCCGCTGGATCGCCGCTCGGCCAGCCGCTTCCAGATCCTGGTCTTCCATATCGAGCTGACCTTTCTCCCGCCGACCCCTTGACGGGTGCCGCTCCGGCGGGAGGCGCGCGCCGGGATGCGGCGCTTCGGGCTGGAGGGGGTTGCGGGTCAGCTTATGAGTCTCGGCACATCCGCGTCAACGGAGCGCCGCCGGAATTTCACAAAAGGGTCACGCATCAGGGCCGCACCCTCGCGATAGGCTACCGGGCATGATGACCCAAAGCCGCTGCCGCGGGGCGTTCGTCGCCCTGACTCTCGCCCTTTGCCTGGTTTCGGCCGGCGCTCCGTGTATCGCGGCGCCACCTCCTGTGAAGCTGGTCGTCGTCGTCGCGGTGGACGGCCTTTCGTGGCCCCGCCTCCAGGGCTATGCGCCGTGGTTTGGCGAGGGTCTGAAGAGGCTCCTCAGCGAGAGCCAGGTGGAGACCGAGTGCCACTATGGGCATCTCAACACCGAGACCGGACCCGGCCACGCCTCTCTCGGTACGGGAGCGCCGCCGCGGGTGACCGGCATCGTGGCCAATCGCTGGTTCGAGGCGAATCCCTCGGGCCAGGGGTTGCGCCGCCTCTATTGCACCGACCAGCCGGACAACGGGCGCCTGCCGGGCCAGCCAGCGCTCTTCTACCGCGAGATCGAGAAGGACGGCCGGATCTACGTCTTCGCCCGCAAGCGCCAGCTCGAGCTGTGGGACGCCTCGGGCGAGATCGGCAACCAGGGCACGACGCGCATCGGCGAAGGACCGGACGGCAAGACGCTCGTCTTCGAGAGCGACGACGCGATCTACCTCTATCACTTGCACCACGGTCTGCCCGAGGTGCCGCTCGCGGCCTCCGGAACCATTCCCGGCCCGGCCAACCTGCGCGTGCCGACTCTCGCCGACCGCCTGGTGGAAGCGAGCCCCGGCTCGCGCGTGGTCTCCCTCTCGGGCAAGGACCGCGGCGCGATCTTCCTCGCCGGCAAGGACCCGCGCCACATTGTCTACTGGTACGACCGCGACTCCGGCCGCTACGTCAGCTCCGCGGCCTACGATCAGGACGGCGTCTTTGGCAGCACGGCTCGCGATCTGGTCAAGCAGTTCAATGCGCAGCAAGCCGGCGTGCGCTTCGTCTCTCGCTTCGGCACGCTGTGGAAGCCGCTGGCGAAGCCCGCCGGATCGGCCGCCTGGCCGCAGCCGGAGCCCAACCTCGGCCGCTACCAGGTGCCGGATCTGGGGATCGGCTTCGACCACGACCTGACCCTCGCGCCGCGCGGCTATTTCGATGGCATCTACTCCAGCCCCTTCCAGGATCAGGCGCTCGCCGATCTCGCGCTCACCGTCCTCGACGACCGCAACCTCGCCCTCGGCCGGCGCGGCAAGACCGATCTTCTCGCCCTCTCGTTCTCCGCGCACGATGTCGTGTCCCACACCTTCGGCAACGAGTCGGAGGAGGAGCTGGACACCTTGCGCCGCCTCGACCACGAGCTCGGCCGTCTCCTCGCAGCCCTCGACGCCCTGGCCGCCGAAGAGCCGCGCGGGAGCGTCGTCCTCGCTCTTTCGGCCGATCATGGCTTCACCCCGCTGCCTGAGGTCGTGCGCCGAAATACCGGCCGGCGGATCGGGGGGCGGCTGCAGAGCAGTGACAGCACGCCCGAGACGCCGTATCCCAACATTCAGGAGCGCCTGAACCGCGCCCTCACCGACGAGCTCTGTCTGGCGCCCGGAAGTCAACCGATCTACGGCTCCGAAGGCTGGACGATCGCCTACGACCGGACGCTTTTCCCGGCGCGCACCGTGGACGGTCCGTGCGGCGCCGCCGGCCAGCCGGTGACCCTGGCGGATCTCGACAAGGCCTTTCCGCGGGTGGTCCAACGGCTCTACGGAGAGGAGATCCAGGAAGTCCTCCTCCTCTCCCAACGCGACCAGTGGCGGGCGGACGATCCGACGGTCCCCTTCGCCCGCAACGACTACGACGAGAAGCGCTCCGGCGACGCCTTCCTGATCCCCAAAGAAGAGGTGCTGATGCACTGGACCCCGAACGCGGCTCGGGCCACGGCTCCCACCACGACTACGACACCCACGTGCCGCTCCTCTTCTGGGGAGGCCCCTTCCGCTCCGGCGAACGGACCGGGCCGAGCACGCCCTACGACCTCGCCCCAACGCTGGCTGATGTGTTGGGAATCAAGCTGCCGGACGCGGTGGGGGTGTCGCGGGCGCCGGGACGGTAGAGCCGAAGCGATCCACTGAATCTACAATCGAGGGCGATGCTCTTCGCCGACCTCGTCACCACCTCCCAACGCGTCACCGAAACCAGGTCCCGGTCCGCCAAGATCACCGCCTTGGCGGACCTCCTCCGGCGGCTCGCGCCGGAAGAAATCGATTCCGCCGCTTCGTGGCTCTCCGGCGCTCTGCGCCAGGGGCGGATCGGCCTCGGCGGAGCGTCCGTCCGTGATGCCCGGTCCGCAGGTGTTGCCGAGAAGCCGTCTCTCACGATCGGCGAGGTCGACGGCACCTTCGAACGGATCGCTGGGATCACTGGTGCCGGCTCCACGGCGGAACGCGGCCGTCTGCTCGCCGGTCTCCTGGCCCGGGCAACGCAGCCCGAGCAGGACTTCTTGATCCGCCTGATCTACGGCGAGTTGCGGCAGGGGGCGCTCGCGGGGCTGATGGCCGAGGCTCTCGCCGCGGCGGCGGAGGTGCCGGCAGCCGAGGTGCGGCGGGCGTTGATGCTCGCCGGCGAGGTCACCGCAGTCGCCCGGGCGGTGCTGACCGAAGGGCCGCCCGGCCTCGCTCGTTTCCATCTCCAGCTCTTCCGACCTCTGCAACCGATGCTCGCGCAGCCGGCCGGTGACGTGTCCGACGCCCTCGAAAAACTCGGCGAGGCGGCCTTCGAGCTGAAATTCGACGGCGCCCGCATCCAGGTCCACAAGGCGGACGGCGCCGTCCGCGTCTACTCGCGGCGCGGCAACGAGGTCACGCAGGCCGTGCCGGAGCTGGTGGAATCGGTCCAGGCCCTGCCGGCGCGCCGACTCCTCCTCGACGGCGAGGTGATCGCCCTGAAACCGGACGGATCCCCGTGGCCATTCCAGGTCACCATGCGCCGCTTCGGCCGCAAGCTCGACGTCGAGCGCCTCCGCGGTGAGTTGCCACTGACGCCGTTCTTCTTCGACATCCTCCATGTGGACGGCGACGATCTCCTCGACCGCCCCGCCAGCGAGCGGTTCCAGGCGCTCTCAGACGCGACTCCAAGTCTCACCGTGCCGCGCCTGGTCACCGCCGATGCGGAAGCAGCCGATGTCTTCTTCGCCGACGCCCTGCGCCGCGGTCACGAAGGCCTGATGGCCAAGGCGGTCGACGCGCCCTACGAAGCCGGCCGGCGCGGCGCCTCCTGGCTCAAGATCAAGCCGGCCCATACGCTCGACCTCGTCGTCCTCGCTGCCGAATGGGGGCACGGCCGCCGCGCCGGCTGGCTCTCCAACCTGCACCTCGGAGCCCGCGACCCTGGCAATGAAGCGTTCGTGATGCTCGGCAAGACCTTCAAAGGGCTGACCGACGAGATCCTCGCCTGGCAGACGAAAAGGTTCCAGGAGATCGCCCTCGCCACCGACGGCTGGACCGTCCACCTGCGCCCCGAGCTCGTCGTCGAGATCGCCTTCAACGATGTCCAGGAGAGCCCGCAATACCCCGCCGGCATGGCCCTCCGCTTCGCCCGGGTCAAGCGCTACCGGGACGACAAAGCCGCCGCCGAAGCGGACACGATCGAGACGGTGCGGAAGATCTTCCTCAATGCCCAATCCCCTCCGCCTCGACCGTGATCCACGGCGCGACGAAGAACAGGAGGGCCACCGCGGCGTAGCCGATCGCCCAGGGCCAGGCGGGCCGGAGCGAGACCACGGTGTCGCCAGGCGTCCAGGCGTAGGAGTGCATCAGGCCGAGCGCCGAAAGGATCGCGGCCACCCCGGACCAGCAGGCCGCACGGCGGAAGCGGCGCTCCAGAAGCTCGACGGACAAGGCGGCAAGGATCATGGCGCTGATGATGAATCCCTGCTCCAGAGCGAAGGCGCCGTGGATCCAGGTGTCGGAACGCAGGAAGGCCGGGATCAGCTCGGCGGTGAACTGCAACCGGCCCGGCAGGCCGACCCCGGCGGCGCGCAGGCCGCTTTTCGCCATCAGCGCGCCCCAGGCGGCCACCCCCGGCAGCAGGCCGACCACCACCGCCGGCGCATGCTCCGGCGGCGTCGCCAGGAACGCCTGCGCCGTGATCACGACGCCGATCCACAGCACGATCGCCATGCCGGCGTCGATCGGCACCGCCCAGGCAATGTAGGACAGCGTGCCGGTGAGCCCGACGATGGCGAAGAACGCCCCGTTCAGCACCGAATAGCCGGCCCGCGCGCCGAGGGCCTTCCACCCCGGATGGCCGATGTAGATCGTGGTCGGAAAGCACGACCCGAAGAGCGCGGCGACCAGCGTTCCGACGCCGTTGACGATCATCGACGGCCGGGTCGCGAACCCATCTCCGGCGGCCTCGGCCGACTCGATGTTCTGGAGCGAGCCGATGACGTTGAACAGCCCCATCGGGACGATCACCGACAGATAGGCCACCCACTGCCCGCCCCGGAGCGCCGCGATGAGGTCGCCGATCACCGGAATCGGCAGGTAGAGGCCCGCCGCGACGTCCGGCCGTGCCCCGACCGGCGCGATGCCGATCATCCAGGCGATCGCCGTCCCCAGCGCCACCGCCACGAAACCGCCGGGCAGGCCACCGCGGAAGCGCACCCGGCCGAAGTAGGTCAGCAGCACCACGCCCAGGGTCACCAGGCCGACCACGGGCCGCGCATAGGTCCGGAACAGGAAGCCGATCGAGATGAAGGTCATCGCGATGCCGGCCAGGGTGGAGAGCAGGGCCGCCCGCGGCGTGAACCGCCGGATGGCCCCGGCCACGAACGCGCCGGCGACCTCGATGAGCCCCGATCCCAGACACGCCACCAGACCGGCCTGCCAGGCGACCCGCACCGGGTCCGCCGCTCCCGCCGCCTCCGCCGCCAGCTTGGCCGGCAGCATCACCAGAAAGACGAAGGCGAAGAGGGAGATCGTGTTGATGCCGTAGGGCAGGGCGCAGACGTCGTTGCGGCCTGTCTTGGCAGCCAGCTTGAGCGCCTGGCGGGCGTAGTAGAGATTGCCCACCACGAGCGACACCGCCACCCCCGGCAATATCCGCCCGTAGATCAGATCCGCGGGGAACCCCAGGACCGAACGACACAAAGAGTCAATGAGCAGGAGCTGAACAAGATTGTCGAGCGCAAGGCCAAAGAATCCGTCCACGTCCCCCCGGACGAGCCAACGCATAAGAGATCTCCCACAAACAAAGTAACAGTGGGGAAAGAATACCAGAGACGGGGGAGACTTCCTCAACCAGACAATTCGAAAATGAAAGAAAGTCAGCAGGATAAGAAACTCAACAGGTGAGGAGGCGCACCACGACCAGCGCACCCGGCGCGGCCCGCTCCAGGCGCAGGCCGGCCGTCCCTTCCGGCAGCACGACGCCTTCCCCGCCCTCCAGGGTCAGAGGCCCGGCGAGCTGCCAGGCTCCATGGGCGGCGAGGAGCATCAGGCCGTCGCAGGGGCCGACCTCACGGCCGCTCCGGGCGATCTCGACCTCGGCTCGCATCACACCGCGGCGGGTCATGACGTTCAGATCCTGCGTCGGTCCACCGAGTAGGGTGGCCGAGATCGCGGCCTCGCCGGCGAACGCGAACGGCAGCAGAGGCTCGTGCAGCAGATGGTCGACCGCCGGCACCGCCTCAACCGGAGACTGAAGGCGAACGCCGGCCCCCGCGAGCAGCAGGATCTGCCGGTCGATGCCGGGGAAAGGCGAAAAGGGGCCGTCGCGGGCGATCTCGGCGACGCTGACGCGCCACGTGAAGTCCGCCATTCCGGCGCCGGGCGGCATCACGGCGATCTCGCGGGTGAGGCCGCCACCGTTCTTCCACGGTTGCGCGGGTAGAGCGCTCAGGGCGAACCGATGCATGGTCTGGATTCTGCGAAGGTGGCCACAAGGGCACCGGACGCGGTATGGTCTTCGCTCCAGCGAGGGCGCAGCGCCGCCAACTCCTCCTGAAGCTGGACGGGAGTCTAGCAGGAGGGTTCCATTCCGGCGACGTTGCGATTATCTTCTAGGCCCACGACGAGAAGGAACCGGAGCTGTATGACGGACCAAAAGCACGAGGCGGACATTCAAGACAACGAAGGCGTGCTCCTCGACGAGGCGCCCAACTCTCCCACGCCCTCCGTTTCCGACGAGCCGCCGGCCGCCGCCCCGGACGAGCCGCTCCCCGAGGCGCTCGCCGTGGAGGAGCCCGCGAGCCCCGGTGAGGCGGAGCAGGCAGCCGCTGAAGCCCACGCCGAGGCGGCGCCGATTCCCGCCCAGCAACTCGCCGGCCGTGTCGAGGCTCTCGAGCGGCAGGTGGAGGCGGCGAAGGACCGGGCACGCCTGCTGAGCCGCGTGCAGTCGCTCCGCAAGCGAGTCGACGAGGCGTCGTTTGAGACCCCGGAGACCCCTGCGGCAACCGAGCCGGCCGCCGCAGCCTCCGAGGAACCGGCCGCCGCGGCTTCCGAGGAACCTGCCGCCGAGACACCTGCCGCGGAGGCGACCCCGGCGCCAAGCGATGAAAAGGCCGCTCTCCTGGCGCGCCTCGCGCACCTCGAAAGCCAGATCCAGGAGCATCTCGACGAGAACCTGCGGCGCAAGGAGGCGCTGGTCCTCAAGGCCGAGGAGCTCAGCCCCTCGACCGAGTGGAAGGAGACGTCCGACGCCATCAAGGCCCTCCAGGCCGAGTGGAAGACGATCGGACCGGTGCCGCAGGACCGCTCGCAGGATCTGTGGCAGCGCTTCCGCAAGGCCGGCAACACCTTCTTCGAGCGGCTCCAGGAGCACCGCAAGGAGGCGTCGCAGGGGACCGAGGAGAACCTCCACCTCAAGGAAGCGCTGTGCGTCCGGGCCGAGGAGCTGAGCAACTCGACCGACTGGAAAGGTGCCGCCGAGGCGATCAAGGCGCTGCAGGCCGAGTGGAAGAGTGTGGGGCCCGCCCCGCGCGAGCAGGCCGACGCGGTCTGGAAGCGCTTCCGCAAGGCGGCGGACGTCTTCTTCGAACGCCGCAAGGAGCACTCCGACAAGCTACGCAAGGAGCAGGAGGAGAACCTGCGGCGCAAGGAATCGCTGGTCGCCCGCGCCGAGGAGCACAGCAAGTCGACGCAGTGGAAGGTCACGGTGCAGGCGATCAAGGAGCTGCAGACCGAGTGGCGGACGGTCGGTCCGGCGCCCAGCAACAAGGCCGAAGGTGTCTGGCGCCGCTTCCGCGCCGCCATCGATCTCTTCTTCGAGCGCCAGGCCGCCTACTTCGCACAGCGCAACCAGGACTCCGATAAGCGGCAGGACCAGATGCTGGACGCCCTGGAGCGCAAGCGCGAGCAGGCCAACCGGGTGCGCGAGTCGATCGAGCGCGACGAGGAGAACCTGAAGCGCTGGCGGGCCAACATCGCCGAGCTGCAACCCGGCGACCGCGGCGAAGAGCTGCGCGCCAGCCACGACGCCAAGATCACGGACGTCGAGGCCAAGCTCCCCGCCAAGCGGCAGCGCCTGGACGAGCTGGAAGAGACCATCAAAGAGATCGCAGCGAAGCTGTAGGCATTGGACACCTACGAGATCTGGGCGCTGACCACGTCGGTCGTCACAGCGATCCTGATCTGGGTCGCCTGGTACCGGCGGATCGCGGTTTTCGCGCTCCGGTGCTCGCCAAGGCGGGAGCGCTGGCTGCTGGCGATCACTCCGCTCGCCTGCGGCGGCCTGATCTGGCTCGTGCTGCGATACTGGTCCTCGCCGGACGTGCGCAACAACTGGCTCTACCTGGGCTTCTACCTGGCGATGGGCGCCGCCTGGATCGGTTTCGGCGCGGAGCTTCTCCCCTACCTCGGCCTGAGCCCACGGGACGACTTGCTCGAACGGCGCAATCCAGGAGCCAGCATCGCCATCGCGGGTGCTCTCCTCGGTTTGACGTTCTGCTTTGCCGGCTGCAATGTCGGCGAGGGCCCGGGCTGGTGGGTCGTGCTCTTCTGCGCCGCCCTGGCCACAGCGGTCTACGCTCTGCTCTGGGTCGCCCTCGACCGGGCGACCGGCCTCGCCGATTCGATCTCCATCGACCGCGACACCGCGGCCGGGTTTCGCCTCGCCGGCTTCTTCCTCGGAACCGGTCTGATCCTCGGCCGCGCCGTGGCCGGCGACTGGGTCTCCGCCGCCGGGACTCTCGCCGACTTCGCCCGCCTGGGCTGGCCGGTCCTGCCGCTCTGGGCGCTGGTGGCGGTCCTGGAGCGCGGGCTGCGGCCATCCGCGGCCGAGCCGGCGCGGCCGGCGCTCCGCGACGGCCTGCTGCCCGCCTTCCTGTATGCCGCCGCGGGCCTCATCGTCCTCCTGCACGCGGGGCCGGCCCGGTGATCTCCCCCTTTCGCGCCACGCCGCCAATCGCGCCCGCCGTCTTTGCGCAGGTCCGTCAGCAGGCGATCTTCGACTGCTGCAAATGGGACCCCCAGGTCGAGGACGTGGCGACTCTGTCTCCCGTCCCACTGCTTCTCGAGCGGGCGGCGTGGGATGAGATCTCCGCGGCGGCTGAAGCCCTGGCCGTCGAAGCCGCCGAAGCCGAGGCTGAGCTGGTGCGCCGGCCGGAGCTTCATGACCGTCTGGGACTGCCGCGGTCGGTGCGCCGCGCCCTCCGGCGAGCCGCCCGGGACGGCGCCTCGCCGGGACCGGCGCGGATGATGCGCTTCGACTTCCACGCCACGACCGGCGGCTGGCGGATCTCCGAGGTCAACTCCGACGTCCCCGGCGGCTTCAACGAAGCGTCCGGATTCACCCGCCTGATGGCCGATCACGTGCCCGATGCCACAACACCCGGCGATCCTGCGGCCCGCCTCGCCGACGCCATCGCCAACTCGATTCCCTCTGGCGGCACCGTGGCGCTCGTCCACGCCACCGCGTATACCGACGATCGCCAGGTGATGGTCTACCTCGGCCGCGAGCTGGCGGCCCGCGGCTGCCGGCCCGTCCTCGCCGCGCCGGATCATCTCTGCTGGTGCGACGGCAGCGCCGAGCTGTGCGGCGCCGCCGGAGCCGGCGCGGTCGATTTCGTCCTCCGCTTCTTCCCTGGTGAGTGGCTGCCGAACCTGCCCCGGCGAAGCGGCTGGCAGCACTGTTTCACCGGCGCCCGGACGCCGCAGTGCAATCCCGCGACCGCGCTACTGGTGCAGAGCAAACGCTTCCCACTGGTCTGGGATGAGATGGCGACGTCGCTGCCAACCTGGCGGCGAGCCCTGCCCGAGACACGCGATCCGCGGAAGGTCGACTGGCGCCACGACAATCTGGGGGATTGGGTCCTCAAGCCCGCGCTCGGCCGGGTGGGCGACGGGGTCGGCATCGCGGGAGCCACCGAAGAGAAGGACTGGAAGACCATCCATCGCGCCGTGCGGCGTCATCCCGGCGACTGGATCGCCCAGCGGCGCTTCGAGGCGCTGCCGCAAGGCGGTCTCTTCCCCTGCATCGGCGTCTACACCATCGACGGCCGCGCCGCCGGTGCCTACGGCCGTGCCGCCGGCCGGCCGCTGATCGACCATCGAGCCCAGGATCTGGCCGTGCTGATCAGAAGGAGCTACGCATGACCGGACGCGAGCTGTTCGAGACCTGGGCCCCCGCCGATTCCATCTGGTCCCCCTGGGCCAAGCCCGTGCTCTTCGCCGAGCTGGACAACCCAGCGCTGGCCGGAGCTCCGGCCGAGCCGCCGGCAGATTTCAAGCCGGTCGACCTGTCCGGCCTCTCCAGCCTCACGCCACCGGCTACGGCAATCGTGGCCGACCTGCCCGGTGCGGAGTCCGTGCTGACCGGTCTCGCCCTGGCGCGCTCGGGCCATCGTCCGGTGCCGCTCTTCAACAACGCCTTCCACCCCAGCGCGGTGATCAACGTGGCGCCGATCCTGCGCCTGCTGGCGGAAGGAGCCGGCAGCCTCCACGGCCTCGCCCCCGAAGCGCCGCCGGCCTTCCTGCTCGACGCCGGCCGCATGACCGCCAACGGTCCCGTCGGTCCAGGTCGTTTCGACAACCGCTGGATGGTCTTCCCGCAGGATCTGCCGTCCGCGAGCTTCCTCCTCTCGCGCGGTCTCTTCAAGGCGATCGTGCTGCAACGGCGAGCCGGCCAGCCGGCTGAAGATCTCGCGCACGCCCTTCTGCGCTGGCAGGAAGCCGGTATCGAAATCCTCGCCTTCGATCCGGCCCCCGCCGGCGGCGCGCCGCAACGGATCCGCATCGAAAAACCCTCGCGCTTCCGCGCCCTCTGGCACCGCGCCCTCGCCATCGGCGGGCTACGCCGCAACAGCGCGGGCGGATTCGGCATGGTGATTCCGGTCCCGAGCCAGGGAGGGCATGGTTGAGGATGGTACTGATAGGCTTCAACTTGCCATGACGGTCCACAAGGAGCCGTGGGTGCTGGCGGCGACGATTCTTGCATCGAGCATGGCGTTCATCGACGGGACGGCGGTGAACGTGGCGCTGCCGGCGCTTCAGGCGGGTCTCGGGGCGACGGTGTCGCAGGTGCAGTGGGTGGTGGAGGCGTATGCGCTGTTTCTGTCGGCGCTGCTGCTGGTGGGCGGATCGCTGGGCGACCGGTTTGGCCGGCGGCGGGTGTTTCTGATCGGCGTGACGGGGTTCGCTCTCGCTTCGGCGTGGTGCGGGCTCGCCCAGGGGATCGGCCAGCTCATCGCGGCGCGGGCGGTGCAGGGGGGCGCGGCGGCGCTGCTGGTGCCCGGAAGCCTGGCGCTGCTCTCCGCATCGTTCGACAAGGAGCGGCGCGGGCGCGCGATCGGCACTTGGTCCGGCTTCGGCTCCATCACGGCGGCGGTGGGGCCTCTCGTGGGCGGGTGGCTGATCGATCACGCATCGTGGCGCTGGGTGTTCGTGCTCAATCTCCCTCTCGCGCTGGCGGTGATCCTGATCTCCCTGCGGTTCGTGCCGGAGAGCCGCGATCCGGAGGCGCCGCGGCGGCTCGACGTGACCGGTGCCGCGCTCGCCACGCTGGGCCTCGGCGGCATCACGTTCGGTCTGATCGAGTCGTCGCGGCTGGGTTGGTCGAATCCGCGGGTGGTCGGCGCGCTGGTGCTCGGCGTCCTCGCGTTGCCGGCGTTCTTGGCGGTCGAATCCCGCTCCGGCGCGCCGATGATGCCGCTCTCGCTCTTCCGCTCCCGCGCCTTCTCCGGCGCCAACCTCTTGACGCTCTGGCTGTACGCCGGTTTGGCCGGAGCGCTGTTCTTCCTGCCGTTCAATCTCATCCAGGTGCACCGGTATTCGGCGACGGCGGCCGGCGCGGCGTTCCTGCCGTTCATCCTCCTGATGTTCCTGCTGTCGCGCTGGTCCGGCGGATTGGTGGACCGCTACGGCGCGCGCCGGCCGCTGATCTTCGGTCCGGCGATCGCCGCTGCGGGGTTTGCCCTCCTCGCCGTGCCGGGCCTGGGTGGCAGCTACTGGACGACGTTCCTGCCGGCGATCCTGGTCCTCGGCTTCGGCATGGCGGTCAGCGTGGCACCGCTCACCACGACGGTGATGGGGGCGGTCGAGGGAAACCATGCCGGCATTGCGTCGGGGATCAACAACGCGGTCTCCCGCTGTGCCGGTCTGCTGGCGATCGCGGCGCTCGGGCTTCTGATGCAGGGGCTGTTCAGCCGCGGATTGGACCACCGGCTCGCCTCTCTCACTCTGCCGCCCGCGGCGCTCCACGATCTCGCGGAGAACCGGACCCGGCTCGCCGCGATGCAGGCTCCGGTATCTCTTTCGGAAGCGCAGCGCGCCGCGGTGCATGAAGCTGTGGAGCAGGCGTTCCTGGCGGGATTCCGCGGCGTGATGCTGGCCGCCGCCGGCCTGGCTCTGCTGGCGTCGGTCAGTGCGTGGGGGATGATCAAAACGGATTCGTGAGCGTTTCCAGCAGCGCGCCGAGCCCCGCGGCGCAAAAGCGCCCTCACCGGGGGGGTGAGGGCGCCGTTCGGGTGGAGCGGCTCAGTGCTTCTCGGCCGGCTTCTCCGTCTTCTCCATGCTCAGCGCCGGCTTCTGCTCGCCGCGGTGGCAGGTGGCGCAGCTCACCGCCGGTTTCTCGCTGTCCAGCCCCTTCATCGTCTTCAGGTACTTGTCGTTGATGTCGCGGTTCATCTGCATCATCTGCCGCGCCACCTTCTTCTCGTCCTTGTCATCGCTCGCCCAGTTCTGCGGATCGTGGCAGAAAGAGCATTTGACGCCGAGCGCCGGGCGGAAGCCGCTGTCCATGATCGACAGGAGCTGCTCCGCCGGCACGCCCTTCAAGCTCTGGATGTTCTTGAACACGGTCTCCGACGGTTGCTTCTCTTTCCCCGCGATCTGCTTGCGCAGCTCAGCCACCGGTCCGCCGCCGCCGCGCGCAGGAGCTGGAGCAGGGGCGGACGGCGGCTGGGCCGATCCGGCCGTCGCGGCGAGACCGACGAGCAGCAGACCGGCGAGCACAAAATGGGATTTCATTGGACGCATCGGCTCCTCCATGGTTGAAGAGCGATGAGTCTATCGCAAGGGATCGGCGGTCGTCAGTCGGCCAGCGTCGAAAGATCTCCCGGGTCCTCTCCCATCTCCTGCGCCTTGAGCAGGCGGCGGACGATCTTCCCCGAACGCGTCTTGGGCAGCGCGGTCCGCAGCTCGATCTCGCTCGGCTGCGCGATCGGCCCCAGGTCCTCGCGCACATGGTCCTTCAGGCTGGCGCGCAGGCCCGGTCCGTCCTGATAGCCGGCGCGGAGGACGACGAAGGCCTTGATCCGTTCGCCCTTGAGCGGATCGGGCAGGCCCACCACGGCGCTCTCGGCCACCGCCGGATGGCGCAGCAGCGAGCTCTCGACGTCCGCGGTGCCGATGCGGTGGCCGGCGATGTTCATCACGTCGTCGGCTCGGCCGAGCACGGCGAACCACCCCTCGTGATCCTGCACCGCCACGTCCCCCGCGGAGTAGCAGCCGGGGATCTGGCTCCAGTATTCGGCGTAGCGGTCCGGATCGTTCCACACCGTGCGCAGCATGTGCGGCAGCGGCCGGCGGATGACCAGCAGGCCACCATGGCCGGCCGGCACCGGGTTCCCCACCTTGTCGACCACCGCGGCCTGCACGCCGGGCATCGGCCGGCCCACCTTGCCGGGCCGCGCCTCGAAGGTAGGCAGGGTGCCGAGCACCGGCCCGGCGATCTCCGTCTGCCACCAGTTGTCGACCACCATGCCGTCTCCCTGGGAGACGAGATGGAGCTGCGCCCAGCGGTGTGCCTCGGGATTGAGCGGCTCGCCGGCGCAGGCGAGGAGGCGCAGGCGCGACAGGTCGTACTTCGCCGGCGCCTCCGCTCCGTGGCTCATCCACATGCGCACCGCGGTCGGCGCGGTGAACATCACGTTGACACCGAAGCGCTCGCAAAGCTCCCAGGTGACCTCGGGCGACGGCCAGTCCGGAGCGCCTTCGCGGCAGAGGATGGTGGCGCCGATCGACAGCGGACCGTAGACGATGAACGAATGCCCGACGATCCAGCCGATGTCCGACGTGCTCCAATAGATGTCGCGCTCGCCGATCTGGTAGAAGGCACGGGCCAGATAATTCACTCCCACCATGTAGCCGCCGGTCGCGTGCACGACGCCTTTCGGCTTGCCGGTCGTCCCCGACGTATAGAGGATGAACAGCGGATGCTCGGCGTCCATCGGCTCGGGAGCGCAGTGAATGGAGCGCGCCGGCTGGATGTCGTAGAAGTCGTGCTCGCGCTCGCTGTCGAAGCGGAATGCCGCGTCGCCCGGCCGCGAGCCGCGGCGATGGACGATGATGTGGTCCACCTGCACGAGGTCGCGCACCGCCTCGTCCACCGTCGGCTTCAAGGGGATCTTCTTGCCGCGGCGGAAGGTGAAGTCGGCGCAGATCACCACCCTGGCGCCGGCGTCGAGGATGCGCGCCTTGAGCGCCTGGTTGCCCATGCCGGCGTAGACCACGGAGTGGATCGCCCCCAGCCGGGCGCAGGCGAGCATGCTGATGATCCCCTCCGGCGTGAGCGGCATGTAGAGGATCACGCGGTCGCCCTTGCCGACGCCGAGACCCTTGAGCGCGTTGGCGAAGCGGTTCACCTCGCGGTAGAGCCGGTTGTAGGTGTAGGTCTGTTCGTCGCCGTCCTCGCCGACCCAGATGATCGCCGCCTTGTTGCGCCGCTCGCTGTGGACGTGGCGGTCGAGGGCGGAGACGGTGGCGTTGAGCCGGCCGCCGAGGAACCATTCATGGCGCGGCGGATCGAAGACGAGCACCTCTTTCCAGGGCTCCATCCATTCGATCTCGCGCGCCTTCTCCCCCCAGAACCCTTGCGGGTCCGTCTCCGCCCAGGCCCGCTCGGTCTCATAGTTGATCGCCGCCTGGCGGGCCAGCCAGTTGGGCGGCCGGATCGGCTCCTCGCCATGGAGGAGGGAGTCGATCGTGGCCTTCTGCGAGCCGGTCAGCTCGAGATCGGTGTGCTCGGTGTGTGCAGTGGGGGCGTTGGCGACATCCACGATGTCCGGCATGACGGTTGTCCCTTCCCGTTATGAAGATCCCGCCGCGTGCTGCGCAGCACTTCGAGCGGCAGGTCATAAACATCATGCAGGAGCATCTCATTGACGACCGGGATGACCGGTCCGGAGCCGCCGCCGTTGCCAGTAACCGTCCATTCCATGGCGAACCTCCTCGTCTCGTCTGCCGGCATTGTCTCGATATCGCGCGCCAGACGCCACACGCCGCCGGGCGGCCGGGGCCTACCCGGCGGGGTGAGACGAAAAAAACAGCGATTCATGACTTATAGTAGGAGAGGACATCGATCCATGGGCACGGTTTCCCATGAGCTCCGACCTCCATCCAGCCGACGACATCCTGCGGCGCTTCGCGTCCGGTACCGCTTCGCGTGCCGAAGGGCGCCAGGTCACCCTCCATCTGTTGCCGGGTTGCCACGCCTGCCGGCAACGGCTGCACGATCTGTTGGTTCCGCAGGTCCCGGAGGATGCCTATGACGCCGTCTTCGCTCGTCTGGAGGCCTCCTCCCCCCATGGCACCGGCGGCGGAGCGCAGTTGCCTGTCGATGCGACGGCCAAGGCCCTTCTCGCCGAGCTCGACGCCCAGCCGAAGCCACGCCAGGAGCTCCTGGCACGCAACAGCCGGCGGTATCTCTCGGCGAACCTCGCCCGTCTTCTCGCCGAACGCAGCTATGAGCTCCGCTTCCAGGATCCGCGCTCCATGCTTCACGCGGCCAGATTGGGTGCGTCGATCGCTGAGCGCCTCACCACTGTCAACCCTGAAGAGGAGGCACAACTCGCCGACGTGCGCGCGCTGTGCTTTTCGCAACTGTGCAATGCGCTGCGCATTCCTGGTGATCTGGGCAGCGCCGAGCAGGCCCTGGACGCTGCATACAGGGCCCTCAGACAGGGGACCGGTAACCTATTCCTACGCGCAAGCATCTTCGAACGCCTCGGATCCTTGCGCAAATGGCAATGCCAGTACGAAGCGGCTATTCATGCTTACGAGGAGGCCGTCGAGATCTACCGCGACCACGGCCGGCGCCACGAGCTCGCCAGTGCCCTGGTCGGACAGGCAATCGCGACGGTTTCGGCGGGTGATCCCGAGGGCGCTCTCTCCTTGCTCTTCGAAGCCATTCCAAAGATCGAAGGGGAACGAGATCCACGGCTGACCCTCGCCGCCTGCCATAACGTTGTCTCGGCGCAGATCGATGCCGGTCAAATCGAAGACGCCTCGCTCAAATGGATCGAGTTGCGGTTCCTCTATGAGCAGATAGGAGACCCATTGATGCGTCTTCGTGAGAAGTGGCTGGAAGGCAGGTTGCTGATCGCTCAAGGCGTGATCAAGGCCGGTATCCGGCTGCTCGAAAAGACCCGTGAGGCCTACCGGGAACGCGGCTTGCCCTACGACGCGGCCGTGATCGCCCTGGAGATCGCTCAAGGCCATCTCCGCCTCGGCCGGGTGGACCGCGTGCGGGATCTCGTCGCGGAGACTCTGCCGATGTTTCGCGACCTGGATGTCGACAAAAACGTCCTCACCCAGTTCGTCCATCTCCGCCGCGCCAGCCGTGGCGAGGGAATCTCCTGGGGTGCAGCCCCGTCCCCCTGACCGGCCCGGTCCTTCTCCTCAAGCCGCCGGACGCCGCGCGTAGGTACGGACGATCCGCGTCGTCTGCCCCGCCGCATCGCGCACGCTGACCGTGAAGACCGCCCGTTCGCTCAACTGCACCCGGCGCGGCAGGACGAGGCGGAGGACTCCGCCCTGCGAATCGATCGCCTTGCCGGCCGCCAGGTTGCCGCCGGCCGGAATCGCTCCGAGCTTCAGATTGCAGGTCACTGTCAGGCTCCCCGGCACGACGCCGCTTTCGGCGTCGAACGCGGCGATCTCCAGGGCGTTGAAGCTGCCGGCCACGCGCGCCGCGGGGAGCGACGGCCGCAGTACCAGCGTCGGCCGCAAGTCGTCTTCCAGGAAACCCCACGGCGAGCCGAGATCGATCGGCGCGCCGAGGTCGATCCAACGGGCGAGGGTCAGCTTCTCTTCATTCGTCATTCCCGGAACACCACCGGCCGGATGGGCATCCGTGGGGGCGAAATCCAGGTCGTCGCCGCGGTCCTCGTTCGCACGGCCGTCCAGTCGCAGCCCCCAGACTTTCCACATCAAAAGGCTCTGGCGCGACTGGAAGCCACGGATATAGCGGGTGAGCTGCGGCACGAACCATTGGCTCCCGCCGCCCGGAGGCGCCGGTGACAGCTCGGCGGCTTCGTCCATCACCAGGCGATAGTAGGCGCCCGGCCACGACACACCGTCGCGGGAGACCGGCGCCGTGGAACGCACCAAGGGAAGGCCGCCGGCCGGGCTCGCCGCGCCGTGGCAGGAGGCGCAGCGCGCTTGCAGGATCGGCTCGACGTCGCGTTTCCATTCGACGGTCACCGCGTGCGAGGCGACCGTGCGCACCCCCGGCTGGCCGGCGGCGTCGAGAGACAGGAGCGGCGTCGAGCGGGCGAGGTCGGGGATCACATACGTGGAGCGCGCCGCGGCCGTCGTCTCGAAGTCGAGCGGCTGCTTGCTGTGGGCATGGCAGCCGCCGCAGTCGTAGCGCGCCTCGCCGGCCCGCACCTGGTGCCAGGTCTCCGCCATGTTGAGCACCATGCCGCGCCGGTCGAGGGCCTGGAAGGTCACCGCCACGTCGGCCGGAATGCGGGCGAGGAAGCTGGTGTCCTCCTCCGTCGTGCCGTCCGGCCGCGCCACCCGCGGCGCGCCCGCCTTGCGCACCGGGATCTCGCCCAGGATACGCATCCGCTCGCCGCCGACCGCCGCGAACCGGCGGCGACCGTCCGGATAGGTCCGGTCGGTGGCCGGCTCCATCATCACCACGCGCACCGCCCAGACGTCGTCGTCCGTATAGACCCCGGCGTCCGTCCCCTGCCGCACCCAGCGGAACGGCGCGTCGCTGCCGGTATTGAACGGATCGCGGTCGTCCTCATAGCGGCCGAGCGAAGCCGCGGTGTCCCGCCACAACAACGACGAGCTGCCGATCAGACCGAACGGCTGCCCCGGAACGAGCCGCTCGGCGCGGATCTCCGCGTCGGAGAGCTCCGCCCGCGTCGCCGGGCCGGCCACGCCGTAGAGCTGGCTCCACGACACGACCGGCCGCGGCCATTGCAGGTTGTAGCCGTCCTCGGCGAGCACGGTGAGGAGCTGCGCCGGCCGGCCCGGCTGATTCGCCGCCGGCACCGGAATCGGCGCGCCGTCCGCGATCAGCACGATCTCGCCGTGAATCCACGGCAGCGCCGTTCCCAGCCCGACATAGATTCCATTGTGATTCGCCGGCCCGGGAGCATAGACCGCCAAAAGATCAGCTTTCGCCGGATCGCCCACCGAGCTCGGAGCCGCCGCCGGATGGGTGAACTTTCCCCGCCGGTCGGCCGCCCCGCACGGCGCCGGCCCTTCGATTCCCGAGGAGTTATAGGGCGCCGTTTCCCACCCCGGACAGGGAGCCGGAAAATCGTCCGCCGTGGTGAACGGAGTCAGCCGCACCTGCCCCGTCCGCTGGAACGGCATCACACTCGCGCCGCCGTCGTCCGACAGCGCGGCGTCCCGGCTGCCGAAGTCCGGCCCCGCAGGATCGAGCGGATAGCGGATCAGATCGCCGAATCCATTGTTGTTCAGATTGTAATAGCGCGTGACCACTAGGTCGCCGCCGGGCATCTGCGCGATGAAATGGTGGACCAGGAACGGCTCGGAAAAACCGGACAATCCATTCCAGCCGCGCCCGTCGGGACCGGTCACCCAGAGCGGAAACTGGCGCGAATCGCGCAGCCCCTGCTCCTCCCAGCTCGAAAACGCGATCCGGCCGTCGAGCAAGACCTGCGGATGGAGCGCCATGGCGAGATTGAGATGCCCGATCGGCTCCGGATTCGTGCCATCGTCATTCATCACGAAAAGCTGCATCACCCGCTGCCCCGACGTCATCTCCTTGGGAGGCAGAAAATCGTTGCGATTGGACGTGAAGACGATCCGGTTGCCGGGAGCCCACGTGCCGCCGGTGTTGAACACACCGATCCGCGGATGATTGCTCGCCCCATCGCCCGCGACAAACCGCGCGCCGTTGCCGGTGTTCGGCGTGAGCGTCTGGGTTGTCAGCCGGACGAGCTGCCGTGTCGTCAAATCGAGCTTGTAGAGATCGGCCCCGGCATAGGACAGCCAAGCCCCCTCGCTCCCCCGCTGCTGATTAACCCGCGTCAGATCGTGATACCAGGTGAACAGCACCCACCGGCCATCGAACGACACATTGAGATCGGCCACCGACCCGGCGGAGAGAGGCGTCCCCGCTGGAGTGTCCACCTGCGCCCGGTAGCGCTCGAGGGGAAACAGTGCCTCGCGGGACCCGTCCCGCCGCAGCACCATGAGTTGAGCCCCGGCATCAGGAGTCAGAGGCCGCACCGTATCCGGCCACACGCTGTTCCGCCCCTCCGGGCCGGGGCCAAAATACGGGGCCCGCACATAGAGAAGGTCATACGGCTGCGGATGGACGACATCGGCCCGCGCCGGCAGGCCAGTGAACAACGCGGCCCAGGCCGCGAGAGCTATCCCGATCTCGGTGCGCATACGACAATCTCCCCCTGCTGTGATGTCCTACAGAGGATTATCGCACGCTGAGAGCGTGTATCATCCGTGTTTCGTGCGCGTGACAGCCGCGTGACGCCGCAAAGAGACTCGCTCCCACTCGCTCCCATGAAAACGACCCTGATCATCCTCGCCCTGCTCGCCGGCTATCTGTGGGTCGTCGTCCCTCTGGTCGGAGTGGCGCACGGCATCGGCGCTCTGGCGATCCTGGCCGCCCTGGCTTTCTGCGCCTGGGACAACCGGCGGGAGGGCGGACCGTGGGGCTTCCAGCGCCAGGCCCTGGCGCCCGGGCTGCGGTGGGCTCTGGGGATGACGCTCCCCGCCGTGCTCCTCCTCCTCGCCGTGGGCTGGGAGCTCGGCACCGTCCAGCGGCATGACAACATGATCCTCTGGTTCGGCCTGCTGGTGGTGTGGGCACTGGTGCAGCAGTTCATCCTGCAGACCGTCGTCTTCCGCGAGGCCAGAGAAAGCTTCGGACGCCGCGCCGCCTTCCTGGTCGCGGCCGGCTTCTTCGCCCTGATCCACATTCCCAACCCCTTCCTGACCCCGGTGACCTTCCTCGCCGGGCTCGGCTGGTGCTGGCTCTACGAGCGGAATCCGAACCTCATTCCCCTCGCCCTCTCCCACGCCGCCGCCAGCTTCGCCGCCCTCATCTTCCTGGGCCCCCGCATCACCGGCGGCATGCACGTCGGCTACAGCTACTTTCTCGCCCACGGCTCGTTCTTCTGAGCACCTCGGACGGCAAGGCTGGCGCTGCGAATCGGCACTCGCCGCCTTCTCTGTAGAAATGAAACGCGTCTCAACCCAAAAAAGTTGTGAGATTGGAGAGCCATTTTCCGTCTTATAAGGGGGTGGAACGCGATTCCAGGTCGACTGGACGGCCGGAGGGGCGCTCCCACGGAGCGCCATGCCAACCGAACACGATCGGCTGTTCAAGACATTGCTGCGCACGTTCTTCCCCGGTTTCCTCGGCCTCGTCGTCCCCGAATTGGCCGAGCGGCTGGACGCGGCGCGAGCCAGCTTCCTCGACAAGGAGTTTCTCGCGGAGGAGCCCGCTGGCAAGCGGGAAGCCGACCTCGTCGCACGCGTGCCGGTGAGGAACGACGGCGTGCTTCTCGTCCATGTCGAGATCGAAGCCCGCGCCGGCTCGCGGATGCCCTATCGCCTCCGCACCTATGCCGGGCGTATCCAGGCGGCCTACGGCGAGCAGGTGCTCTCGATCCTCGTCAACCTCCGAGGAGGCCCGGCCGGAGTGCACCAGGCGGCTCTCGACAGCGCGCTGGCCGCGCCGGTGCTTTCGCCGTTTCGCTACGTCATCTTCGGGCTCGCCGGCTGC